>Ga0164292_10001759_pt1 | contig 17647 bp, 33 predicted proteins | sample GEODES117metaG_FD_111486 | JGI IMG/M metagenome (GOLD analysis project Ga0164292, IMG submission 111486) | Eutrophic lake water microbial communities from Lake Mendota, Wisconsin, USA - GEODES117 metaG | ecosystem: Environmental > Aquatic > Freshwater > Lake | place: USA: Lake Mendota...
CAAGACAAAAAGAAAAATCCTCTAGACTATGCAACTAAGATTAAATTTATCAAGGAAATGTTTCCTCAGTATGCCAAGGATGTAGTAGAGAATGCAGGATTAAACACTATTGGCAAGGTGGCCAGCTACCTACATGAGCAGGGTTACAACGCTGTGACATTTGTAGCAGGATCGGATCGTCTAGAAGATATGAAAAATCTTCTCACACAATACAACGGTGTCGAAGGCAAAGCACATGGTTTTTATAAGTTTGACGTAATTGATTTTGCCAGCAGCGGAGACCGTGAAGACGGTGCCGAAGGCGTAGCAGGAGTCAGTGCCAGCGGTGCAAGAGCAGCAGCAGCTAATAATGATTTCGAAGCATTCCAAGAAGCCACAGGTGCAGGCGAGTTGGCCAAGCCGTTGTTCGCTGCTGTGAGAAAAGGCATGGGAATCAGTGGAGAAGTAGAAGAAGGCATCAAAAGCAAGATTGCTGCTGCTACACTAGCAGGTGCTGCTGCATTAGGTGGCGGAGGAGCACAAGCATCTGAACCTGTAGGACCATTAGCCGTGATGGCTACAATTAAAATGCAATTACCAGACGGATCTGTGAAAACTATTAAAAAAGATCTAGGTCATTCATATGATTATAGATTAGATGATGCTAGAAAAGATTTAGAAAATCTATTAGATCGCAAAGGCATTAAACAATATACCATACATTTAGATAGATATAATAGCGGCGACGCAAGCTCTGCCGCGCCAGAAAAAAACAAAGACTACCTAGATAAAACGCCGTCAATAGGAAAGGCTGATAATAATAAAAATTACATGGATAAAGGCCCTTACACTGGAAAACCATCTAAGACTACATATCTTGATAAATCAACCGGTAAAGAATTCAGAGACATGGATAACTATTGATGAAAATTAAACATTTGTTAGCCGAAGCTCCAATTGAAATGGATCCCAGCGATCCCATGGATCCAATGATATATGGTGCTGGCGGTAATCCTGCTAAACTAAAATATCGTATGTTACGTGCTGCTGGTCAACTAAAAGATCTTGCGGCTCGTGCAGAAAATGCTGACCCCAGTGAATGGCAAATCATGGCTCGTCAGTTTGAAGAACTGAAAATGAACATGGAACAAATTCGTCATGCGCTCGAAGAGCTAGGTAAAATAAAAAGCAAAGGCGGAATACGATCAAGAGGTATCACTGTATGAGAGCAAAAGATTTTGTGCCGCCTAGTAAACCTCGCAATTTTGTTGCTAAGAATTCTAAGACTGCAGGTGCTGGCGCACACAAAGATAAAAAACGTGCCGAAAAGCAAGGTGATGTCAAACACAAGCAGAAACAATTCGAGCAAGGTGTGGCGGAAGATAACAGTCTTCAATACTATGCAGAAGCAGGGGTGTGTCCTATATGCAACGGAGACATGGTCTCAGAAGAACAAATTGCAGAAGGCAAAAAAGATGCCTGCTATCACAAGATCAAAGCTTCGTCTAAGGTTTGGCCCAGTGCCTATGCGTCAGGACGCTTGGTACAGTGTCGCAAAGCAGGTGCTGCCAATTATGGCAAGGGCAAGAAGAAGTGAGAGCACATGAGTTTGTCACTGAGAAATGGACTGAAAAATATAAAAAGTCCATAAACTGTTCTAATCCTAAAGGGTTTAGTCAGCGAGCTCACTGCCAAGGTCGTAAAAAATCAGAAGACATAGAACCCATAGATGAAAATCTACGCAAGTGGTTCAAAGACAAATGGGTCCGATTTGGACCAGATGGCAAGATACGTGGCGACTGTGCTAGAGACAGTGAGAAAGAAGGCAAGCCTAAGTGTCTACCACAGAGCAAGGCTCACGCACTAGGCAAGAAAGGTCGTGCCACTGCTGCTGCTCGCAAGCGTAGAGAAGACCCAGATGCCAATCGCAAAGGAGCAGCTAAAAATGTCAGAACTAAATGAACTAGGAAAAATGGTTGAAATAACAGAATCAGCAAAACACAAAGTAGTAGATCTTCTTATGGAGGAGAATAATCCCAATCTCATGTTGCGTACATTTGTGCAAGGTGGGGGCTGTTCAGGATTTAGTTATGGCTTTACCTTCGACGAAATTAAAAATGAGGATGATTTTGAATTTCCAATCGGTACAGAATACAATATGGTCATTGATGCTATGAGCATGCAGTATCTACAGGGAGCTAAAATTGATTATCAAGAAGATATCACAGGCAGTCAGTTTGTGATTAAAAATCCCAATGCTCAATCAACCTGTGGTTGTGGAAGTTCATTCTCAGTATGAAACAATATAGAGTCACATACAAAGTAGATACTGGAGAAGGAGACGATTGCGTCTTAGATCCTAACGATTCGTTGAATAAAATCAAAGATCAAATGTTTTTAGGCAAGGTGCCTGGCGTTGATGTTTATGAAGTTTATCCGGAGGACAATGGGTATGACACTCCAAAAAATCCTTACAGTGGTGTATAATAATTTCATTGATGCATTGGCTCGCTTTGGCTGCGGCCTAGGAGGAATCCCCTATGAGGGCTAGTGAGTTTGTCACCGAAAGACGTAAGAAACGTAGACCGCGTTGGGCTGCTTACGGCCCAGGCCCGTACGGCGGGTACGGATACGCTACCGGTTACAGTGGTGACTCGGGCGCTGGTGGTGATAGTGGCGGTGGAGAAAGCATCGAGTATGAAAACTTTGCTGACGGCAAGAATCCTGGACGTAAGGGACTTGCTAAACGTTCAGGCGTTAATACCAAGGCCAGTGTCAGTGATCTAAGAAAGACCGCTAAGAACAGCACAGGTGAAAAAGCTCGCATGGCACATTGGCTAGCAAACATGAAAGCAGGCCGTGCTAAAAAGAATAAATAACACTATGAGAATATCAGAAATCCTAGAATCCGCTACAGCAGGTGCTACCAGTGCTGCTAATGTGAGCATAGGTGCTGTTTACAAAAACAAACCCGGAAAAACAGCAAAAAACAAAGACGGAACTGCCAAAAACGCTCTAGATCTCAAAGGTACGAATCTGCTAACTGGCGGGTCTTTGGTAAAAAGATAAATACAATACGACTTTAAAAGTTAAGGAACTTATAAAAATGGACTTCAAATCACTAATCAGCAAACTAGACAGCATGGATGCACCACCAAAAACTCCAGCTGCACCGACCATTGACAGAGCTGTGCAACTCAACGAAGATGCACAACTTCGTGTTCTAGCTGGACAAACAACTTATGTTTCAGAAGCTAAGAAAAAGAAAGACGAAGAAGTCAAAGAAGAAATGAAAACTGGTGACAAAAAGCCCAGTAGCACAGGCGGTACCATAGAAAAGACTGCTACAGGTGTCAAACACCATGCTGGCAAAAACTATGGCGGTAGCAAAGCTGAAGTAGACAGTGATGACGAAGATGACAAGCCAAAGAAGAAAGCCAAGAAAGAAAGTGTAGAACCAGAATTCAAATCTAAGTTCATGAAGATGGTCGAAGCCAAGAAAGACGAAGCTGACAAAAAGAAAGCTGACAAGAAAAAGAAGATGGAAGAAGGTGCTAAGCCAGATTTCCTAGATATCGACAAAGACGGTGACAAGAAAGAGCCAATGAAAAAAGCTGCCGGCGAAAAAGGCGATGACAAGAAAGATGACAAGAAAGGCATGAGCGACAAGCAGGCCAAATACTTCGGTAAGAAGAACGAAAGTGCAATGATGCCTAAAGGCAAAAAGCGTCCAGTTAAAGAATCAGTAGAAACAAAATTAAGTTTCAAACAAATGGTACAACTGGTACAAGAAAGCGGTGGTCAACAACAGATCGATCCTGTAGACAAAGCTTTGTTTACTTGGGCCGAGCGTGTGGCCAAGAACAAACTTGGCGAAGGTATGAAAGCTGACCTATACGCAGGTTTGGTCTATGAGCGCAACGGTGGCGTATTTGAAATGTACGATGTACTAAGCGAAGATCAAAAATAAAAATAAGTTTGGTTAGATCAAGCCAGTCACAGGTTGACTGGCTTTTTTTATGACTATATAATAGTCATATAGGAGAGACAACATGACTAAAATGTACGGGCCTGAAGAAAAAGCCAAATTAGAAAGATTAATCAGCGAAGGATCAAATGTTCTTCGTGAAGTAGAAGATCTACAAGAAGGCCTAAAAGAAACTGTGAAAGCTGTCGCAGAAGAACTGCAGGTCAAACCCAGTATCATTAACAAAGCAATTCGTATTGCACACAAAGACAATTGGAAAGATCACGAAGCCGAGTGGAACGAAATCGAAATGATTCTCGGAGTCACAAAGCGATTACCTGAATGAATGAATTATTAAAACCTACGTTTGATTGGATTCGAGATGATTGGAGATCTAACCCGTTCCGTTTTATGGTGGAGATTATCGCATGGGCTATATCGATTGGATGTTCGATCACTATGGCGCTCACAGTCCCCAATCCTCCACTACTTATGTTATATCCTGTTTGGATTCTCGGCTGTGCTTTATATGCTTGGGCTGCTTATACTAGGAAATCATTTGGCATGCTTGCTAACTACATCCTGTTGACCACTATCGATAGCGTAGGTCTGGTAAGGATGCTAAGTAATTAAGACAAAGGTCGGCGGGCCATAAACCGCATATTGGTATTTGCAAGCCTGAAATTGCATAGGAGAAAAAATGAGTTTCGTAGACGCATACTACGATCGCGAAGATGACATGATACGTGTTGTTGAGCGCGACGACAAAGGGCAGAGGCATTTCAAAGACTACGCTGCCAGACACATATTCTATTACAACGACCCCAAAGGTAAGTTCCAATCCATCAAAGGTGAACCCCTTAGTCGTGTAAGTTCAAAAAATGTCAAAGAACATCGCAAAGAACTTGCTATTCATTCAAACAAACGGCTCTATGAGTCAGACATCAATCCTATCTATCGATGCCTAGAAGATCATTATCTCAATCAAGACGCTCCTAAACTAAATGTAGCATTTTTCGACATTGAGGTAGACTTTGATCCCGAACGCGGCTACGCATCGCCCGATGATGCGTTTATGCCAATTACTGCTATTGCTGTCTACCTGCAATGGATGGAGACCATGGTATGTTTAGCCATACCTCCGAAAGGTCTTGGTATGGAAGAAGCTAAAAAACTAGTAGAAGAATTTCCTAATACTCACTTATTTGATAACGAAGCAGACATGTTGGATACATTCTTGAATTTAATTCAAGAGTCGGATGTGCTAAGTGGTTGGAATTCAGAGGGCTTTGATATTCCATATACTGTTAATCGTGTTATTAAGGTTCTTAGCAAAGAAGATACTAGACGTTTTTGTCTATGGGATTGTTTTCCCAAGAAACGTGAATATGAAAAGTTTGGCAAAACTGCTACCACCTATGACTTTATAGGTCGTGTGCATATAGATAGCCTCGAACTGTATCGCAAGTACACCTATGAAGAACGCCATACATATCGATTAGATGCTATTGCTGAATACGAACTGGGTCAGAGAAAGACTCAGTATGAAGGCACACTGGATCAATTGTATAACAACGATTTTAAAACATTCGTTGAATACAATATCAACGATTGTAAACTGCTAGATGACCTAGATAAGAAACTGAAATTCATCGACTTAGCTAATACAATTGCACACGAAAACACAGTGTTGTTAGCGACTACCATGGGTGCGGTGGCTGTAACTGAGCAGGCTATCATTAATGAAGCTCATCGCAGAGGTATGATAGTTCCTAATCGCAAAAAGATGGAAGAACACGGAGACACACAAGCTGCCGGTGCATATGTAGCATATCCCAAGAAAGGCATCCATGAATGGATCGGATCGCTGGATATCAACAGTCTTTATCCGTCGGCAATTCGTGCGTTGAACATGGGTCCAGAAACTATCGTAGGACAATTACGTCAAGATGGAACCAAAGACTTTGTTGCTGCAGAAATGGCCAAGGGAAAATCATTTGCGTCAGCTTGGGAAGGTATATTTGGTAGTCTTGAGTATTCCGCAGTGATGAATCGAGAAGTAGGACGTGAAATCAATATAGACTGGGAAGGCGGCGGATCAGATACCTTGAGTGCTGCACAAGTATATGATCTTATTTTTGAAAGTAATCAACCTTGGGTGATTAGTGCAAATGGTACTATATTCACTTACGAAAACGAAGGTGTGATATCAGGACTTCTAGCTCGTTGGTACAAAGAACGTAAAGAAATGCAGGCCAAACTTAAAGACTGTATTCAAGCAGGCAACAAGATTGAAGAAGAGTATTGGGACAAGCGACAGTTAGTCAAGAAGATTCTATTAAACAGTTTGTATGGTGCAATTTTAAATCCAGGCTGTAGATTTTTTGATAACAGGATCGGACAGTCAACTACACTAACTGGTCGTCAAATTGCCAAACACATGGCATCAAAAGTTAATGAAATTATTACCGGAGAATATGATCACATAGGTAAAGCGGTCATATACGGTGACACAGACTCTTGTTATTTTTCAGCGTATGCTACACTGAAAAAAGACATTGAGAAGAATCTGATTCCCTGGAACAGAGAATCAGTCGTTGAACTTTATGATACCATAGGAGAAACAGTCAATGGCACATTTGTCAAATTCATGCAGGAGGCATTTCATGTCCCTCGAACCAGAGCTGAGGTCATCAAAGCAGGTCGCGAAATTGTTGCAAGCAAAGGACTGTTCATCACTAAAAAACGATACGCAGTTCTCTACTATGACAAAGAAGGTAAGCGAGCAGACACAGAAGGCAAACCAGGCAAGATCAAAGCCATGGGTCTTGACCTCAAGCGTTCAGATACCCCAGTTGTTATACAAGACTTCTTGAGTGAAGTATTGACTAAAGTGCTTACTGGCGTTTCGAAAGAAGAGATACTGCAATATATCACTGATTTCCGCACAGAGTTTAAAACTCGTCCGGGTTGGGAGAAAGGTTCACCTAAACGTGCCAACAATATCACAGAGTACGCTGCCAAAGAAAAGAAAGCAGGCAAGACCAACATGCCTGGTCATGTCAGAGCTAGTCTAAATTGGAACACTCTCAAGCGTATGATGGATGACAAGTACTCCATGCAGGTAGTAGATGGTATGAAAGTGATTGTATGCAAGATCAAAGACAATCCTATGGGGTATACTTCTGTAGCCTATCCTGTAGATGAACTGAGATTGCCACAGTGGTTCAAAGATCTGCCTTTCAACGATGCGGAAATGGAAACCACAGTCATAGATGAGAAGCTAGGAAACCTTATTGGTGTTCTCGAATGGGACATCAGTTCAACAAGGTCGGATAACACATTCAACAAATTGTTTGATTTTGAGTGATTACTAGGTTGCTTTTCACTCAAGATCTAAATATAATCTTAATATACAGGAGAATTCTCAATGAAAGATATACTACAAGACATTGTCAGTCACACACAAAACCTTGGCTTCTTGACCACTGTCAAGGTCACAGGCACAGACAAAGGTACCACTGTTAATTCAATGGCAGATGATCGATCAGTGATCATGGAAGCGGAAACTGCTGCTCCATATCCAGATATGATTGGCGTATTTGGCATGCCGCAACTGAACAAGTTGAAATATCTGTTGGAAGGTGCAGAATACAAAGACGGTGCAAAGATCAGTATCACTACAGCAGAACGCAATGGCGAAACTATGCCAGTGGGCCTACACTTCGAAAACAAAGACGGTGACTTCAAGAACGATTATCGTTTTATGAATCAAGAAATCATCAACGAAAAGATGAAGACTGTGAAATTCCGTGGCGTCAAATGGGATGTAGAAGTAGAACCCTCCGTGGCTGCTGTGCAGAGGTTTAACTTCCAAGCAGGCGCTAACTCAGAGCATCCTACATTTCTTGCTAAAACAGACGGCGGCAACTTGAAGTTCATCTTCGGCGATGCTTCAACACACGGTGGTGAGTTTGTATTTGCTCAGAATATTGCAGGAAAACTCGATCGTGGCTGGACTTGGCCAGTTACTCCAATCCTAAGCATTCTTAAGATTGCAGATGTTAATAATACAAAGATGAGTTTGAGCAACGAAGGCGCTATCCAGATCACTCTAGACAGCGGACTTGCTACTTACAAATATATCATTCCCGCACAAGCAGCCTAAATATGATCAAAGGTCTACAAGGTATATCAGGCATTACGGTCAGTGGCGGCAATACTGCCCTACCGTATGTTGGTCCAAATATCAATAATCCAATAACTGGAATGCTACGTATTAACGGTACAGAGATGGAAGTATTTAACGGTAGCAGTTGGCAAATGCTATCTACCAGTTATGCCACTGTGGGCCTAGATCAAGATACACAAGACTTATTACTATGGGCACGTAAACGGCGTGATGAAGAATCAAAATGGTATTCCCTTGCATCATCCAATGAAGCAGTACGTATAGCATTAGAACAGTTAGAACAGGCAAAAACAAGATTAGAACTTACAGCAATTTTATCGAGAGACCATGAAACAACCAATTGACCTAACACCATTACAAAGAGACTATGCTGTATATCTGCCAGCTATTAGTAGTTTCTATTCAACCTACGTTGTTAAACAGCGACTAGAAGAATTTGTACCCAACGATCGTATTCCTCAAGGATTTGATCGCGGCATCGAAGGAATGAACTTTCTAAACCCAGAACAAGGCTACTTCTATTACAAGTATGCGCTATATTCAGCGGGTCATGCACAGTTAGATCTTGAAAAGAGCATGGATCAAGAGTCTATGATACAGCAGCGTGATAGATCAAAGACTATGATCCTTGGAGATTCAGGCGGTTATCAAATCGGTAAAGGTGTTCTCAAGTTCGATTGGTTAAATTTTGAAGGTGCAGAAGCCAACAAGACTCGTAAAAAGATTCTTGAGTGGCTGGAACTAACTGCTGATTGGTCTATGATGTTGGACGTGCCGACTTGGGCCTGCGATCATATTCACAGTCCAAAGACTGGGTTAAAAACATTTGAAGATTGTTTAGAAAAAACCTGCTTCAACAATGACTACTTCCTGCAGAATCGTCTAGGTCAAACTAAATGGTTGAACGTGCTGCAAGGATCGGACTGGGATACTGCTGAGAAATGGTATGATGGTGTAAAAAAGTTCAGTGATCCCGCTGGCAAATATGCTGGTAAGGAAGCAGAAGGTTGGGCGTTTGGTGGTGCTAATATGTGTAAGATGGATATCACACTCAAGCGTCTCATGACCATGCGTGATGAAGGCATGCTTACAGGAAAGAACTGGATTCACTTCTTGGGCACCGCACAGTTAGATTGGTCATGTTACCTAACACAGATACAAAGACAGATACGCAAACACATCAACCCAGAGCTCACAATCAGCTTTGATTGTGCATCACCGTTCATTGCCACTGCACATGGATTAGTATACACCAATGCACAACATACCAATAAGCGTTGGTCAGTTATCATGGACAAGGCTCCAGATAACAAAGGTCTTTCAGGAAGCGATATTCCGTTTCCTTTTGAAAGTGAATTTTCAAGCCGCTTGACAATGGGTGACATTGCATATTATGATTATGGTGTTAGAAAGAGCGATCAAGAACTTAATGGTAAAAAATTCGATCATCTAGACCCTGAACACTATCATACTGTACCTAAACTAAACAAATTAGGTAAGATACCAAATAAAACTTCTTGGGATAGTTTTGCCTATGCGTTAATGATGGGACACAATGTAGAATGTCATATCAAAGCAGTACAACGTGCTCAACAGTTGATGGATATCGAATGCACTAGATTTAATCCAGATTGGCGTACATGGGGTATTGAAGGCAAGAAAGAAATTGAATTCAGTGACTGGGTACCACGTAAGATCCTATACTTCAACAACTTTATCACTGAGCTATTCGATACCAAAACCAAAGAAGAAGCCTTTCAGATGATCGAGACTGCTGGACAATTCTTAAAGAGCCTTGAAGGTGCAAGACTACAAGGTGGCCCCGCTGCTAATGAATTTAATAACCTATTTGATTTTGGAGATGGCAAGAAGTCTGGAGAGATTGACTTTGCAAATCCAGACGATGACGATTTAAACAGTTTGGTTGTAGAATAAGGAGACTGTATGTATCAAAATAAAATTAAGCATTTAGAAGAAGCTCACCGAGTTTTGAACAAACAAATAGATACTATGGAACGAACAGGTATCTATGATGACCTAAAAATAGAAGAATTGAAGAAACAGAGGTTGCGTTTAAAGGACGAAATTGTTATACTTAAACACAAGCACGAAGCAATAATGCAAGAAGCACAGGCACAACAACAAGCAAAACGAAATGGATCCTAATTATGAAATGCGATACATGCGGACTGGAGATTACAATTGACTGCGATTGGCAACAAGGTCGATGTCCCCATAGACCTCCAATGTTAACTGATTATCATTTTCGATATCTCAATTTATTCAACTCAATTAAAAACTGGTTTAAACGATGAAAAGAAACTATGAATCCGGTGTTGCAGACACAATCACGTTCTTCACAGGCATAGAGATCGAACATACACCTGCACATGGCATGCGAACTCTGTTTGTTGTAGGGGAACATGATCCATACGTAATCATGGAACTGGCTCGAAATCACAAATGCGAACACATCTACTTTGGTGCTAATCAAAGTTTTAAAACTCGAGGTATAAATGATTCTGAAACATGGCGTCCATGGGAGAATATGATCTATGTTTGCCTTGATGCAGAAGATGGATTTTGGTGTACTCTAGACTTCGACGTTAGTGAAACGGAAGGATTACTCGAAAGCGGTCTTACCGAAAAGCGTAGATTTATTCCGCAAATTAGTGTAAAATTACCTTATCTAAATCAACTAGGTTATAATGCTACATTGAAGATCGATGACAAAGATTTTTCTGCATCTAATCCTGGGGTATGGTGCCATAACCTACAGGACCTTCTGGGAAGAGATCGCTTTACAGATTGGGATCAATATGGCAAAGATGAGATCATCAAATAATGGGAACTGTAGGTTACTCAACTATGTCTAGTGCTAAACAACAAGCAATTAGACCTACCCGCAAAGTTAAAAGGAAAGAAATGAAACTGACATTCAAACAGCGTATTCGCAATTGGTTGAACCGCGACGAGTATGAACAAGATATTCCCCAACTTGTAGAAACAGACAGACTTTCTAGCGAAGGTATGCGTCTACAGATTTATAAAGCCAGTGGTGGATATGTTATCGAAACTCGCAGTTATGATCATCATAAAGATCGCCATCATAACAGTATGCACGTTATTACCGAAGAGCAAGATCTCGGTGATGCTCTAGGTAAAATCGTAATGATGGAGGCACTGAAGAGATGAAACATTCCGATCTAAATATCAAACGTATTACTGTAAAAGAAAATCCTGCTTTTAGAGTTCGTGTAGAATCTTGGGAATCTGTGAGTCCTAAAGGTCTATTGGCCGTTGACATCATTCAAGAATGTCTCGACGACGGAGCAGTCACAGAATCTAGTTCATATAACTTCCATATGACTAGAAATGAAATCGAAACTCTTTGCAAAGGATTAATGTCAATATGATTATTCGTCAAGATCAACGACCTAACAAAATGATTTGGGTTACTTTCCGCAAAGAAGGCATGCATCGTTACCCAGCGGCCGCCACAGATCCTAATCTAGCCACAGGCGATGAATATGATGTATCGTTCCTTGCCAACGAACATCGTCACATCTTTCACTTCCGTGTTTGGATTGGTGTTACACACAATGATCGTGATATTGAGTTTATTCAGTTCAAAAGATGGTTGGAAAATCTATACAAAGATGCTATACTAAGTTTAGATCATAAAAGTTGTGAGATGATGTCAGATGATTTGTATGACAGCATCAGCAAGAAGTATCCAGGTCGCGAGATCTGGATTGAAGTCTCCGAAGATGGAGAAAACGGTTCATTCATCAAATATTAAGAGGAAATGATGATTAAAAACTACAGGGACTACAGGTACTTTGAAAATCGTCCTGACGTTGTAAAAGTGTGGGAAGACCTTGAGGCCTACCACGATTGGTGCAGATTTCAACTCTGCGATTTCAACCCCGCTGATCTCTATCGCAGAGATTCACAGAACTACGGTTCGTACCTTGCCAGCAGACGTCCAAGACGTCCGTACCAAGGCAATAGACCACAGTTTCAAAAGAGAGGCGTATAAATGGCACGAGTTTTCCTTGTTGACCTCGAGTCAGTAGAAACACGATACACAGGTCAGTGGAAAACTCATGTGCCTAATCTCCTACGAAAGGCAGGACACAATGTTCAAATTATCGCTGGTTCTACGGACATTCCTAGTGCTACCACTCCTGGTGCTTTTCTTAATTTTGGTGGCACCAATATATACAAGTCTAGTCAAGTTGAGCAGATGGGCCGGTTATTTTGTAACGGAGCCGTTCATCCCGGCGATCACTTTATCTTTACTGATGCTTGGCATCCTGGTATCATAAACTTAAAGTACATGAGTGAGTTGTTGGGTATTCCTGTAACTACACATGGCTTATGGCATGCTGGCAGTTATGATCCACAGGACTTCTTAGGACGTCTTGTTGGAGATAAGCCCTGGGTACGTCATGCAGAGAAGAGTTTCTACCACGCTTTTGATCACAACTACTTTGCCACAGACTTTCACATAGAAATGTTTGGTATAAATTTGTTAGGATTAGACAAAGAAACATTGGATCATACTCATGTTCAAAAACAGAAAGTAGTACGTAGTGGCTGGCCTATGGAGTATATGACTGATACTCTGCTGATGTACAAGAACATGCCCAAGCGTGACCTTATATTGTTTCCTCATCGTATTGCTCCTGAGAAGCAGGTTGAAATCTTCCGCGATCTAAAAGAACACTTACCTCAATATGAGTTTGTTGTTTGTCAAGATCAACAACTAACAAAAAATGAATACCATAATTTACTAGGTGAAGCTAAAATGGTGTTTTCAGCTAACTTACAAGAAACACTAGGCATCAGTTGGTACGAAGGTGCTATTGTAGACGCAATACCATTAGTTCCAGATAGACTCAGCTATAGTGAAATGGCCTTTGATACTTTTAAATATCCCAGTATGTGGACTGAGAGTTATGATGCATACACTGTGTATCGTCCAAATCTATGTCATTTAATTATAGAACATATGGCCAATTATCAAACACGTCTACCAACCCTAAATAAACAGGTAGATGCATTAAAAGAAAACTTTTTCAGTTGTGATCAATTGTTAAAGATGTTAAACTAACTATTAAAATGACATCCACGTCATTAACTCGGAGAAACTCAATTGACAGATAAAAAAGAAACAGGCCTGGACGCAATGGCAGGCGATGGCGGATATTCAGAAGGATATCTTGGTGGGCTTATTCGTAGTAAAATGAAACGTGAAGGTAGACGCTTCTGGGCCGGAGACAACATCAGCGAATACATATCAGATGTTACAAAAGATAAACTAATAGACGAAGCCACTGTGGCATTTGAAGGTGTACTGGACGCACTGCTAATTGATCGTGAAAACGATCCTAATAGCAAAGGCACTGCTCGCCGATTAGCAAAAATGTACTTTAACGAAATAATGGCAGGAAGATATGAACCAGCACCAGAAGCAACAGCATTCCCTAATGACAGCACAGATCGGTACGAAGGTATGTTGGTGGTTAGAAGTGAGCTTCGTAGTATATGTAGTCACCATCACCAGCCTGTATCTGGGGTGGCTTATATTGGAATTATTGCGGCACAGAAACTTATTGGGTTAAGCAAATACACAAGAATTGCTCAGTGGTGTGCTAGGCGCGGTACATTACAAGAAGAACTTTGTAATGACATTGCTAACGAAATTATGGCAGCAACTCAAAGCAAAAACGTAGGTGTATACATTCAGGCTGTACATGGTTGCTGCGAGAATCGTGGTATTATGGCGCATAGCAGTCTAACGCAAACCACAGTACTAAAAGGTGCGTTTAAGGAAGATGGGAATACAAAGAAAGAGTTCTTTGACAATATTAAACTACAACAGGAGTTTGCACCACGATGATGTACATTACAAACATAACAGGCGAAATCAAACTGCCCTGGGAACCAGGGCTGTTGGAGTGGTTGCAGGAAAATTATCCTGCATCAAAATATTATATAAAGGAAATATAAAATGAGACAACAATTAATTGCTGCCAGCAAATTGCACTATCGCGCACATATTGAAAAGCATAGAATCAACGTGGAAGTGATATTGAACAATCCAACTGCTATACACGATCACAGTGATATCATGGAAGCTATAGAAAAAGAAGTAGCACAGATAGCAGAATATGTAGACAAGTTGGAAGTTATGGAAAAATATTTCAAGGAATAATCATGCAAACACGAGTCAAAGACAATCCTCAAGAAATTGGTAAATGTGGTTGCGGTCGATCTCCTACAGGCAAATGTATTGGATGGCACGGTCTTCCAGAGGACATATATAAACATAGATTAATGATGTATATGGAAGATCAAATGAGAGACGATGACGACGAACACAATAACATTATTCGAGGACAGCAATGACCACGGCTAAAGAACACACTGACAATTTGATTTTTCGCATGAAAAATCTGCAGGAGTTTGTGGTTGAACGCGATTGGTGTGACATTCCTGCCGGAGTTGTTAAGTTTAACATTCAGCACACGCAAGGTGACTTAGCAAGAATATTTGTACATGCTCTCACTCAAGAAGAAGCTGAACAGATGGTAGACGACTGGTTTAGTGAGGGAGTAGAATAATGTTGTTTGCTCTTGGATTGATTGTTGGTGCTATATTAGGCATTATAATCTGGATATGGATTCGTAGATTATGATGATTTTTAAACCTCTGCGTGATGACCTAATGGTACAACAACAAGTCGATGATGCCTGGCAGCATTTTGTTGGTGTGATCATGTTGAATCAAACTGGCCGAAAAGCAGTAAAAACTACATTGCCAGAATTCCTATATTGGTTTCCCACAGCACTATCGTTGTTACACGCAGACGAAGAGTTTGTCAAAAGCATTATCCAACCGTTGGGTATGGTAAATGTTCGGTATAACCGTTTGATTAGAATGAGCCAAGACTACTTGACTTGGGACGGAAATGATGCTACAATGTTATATGGCATTGGCAAATATGGTTCTGATTCATATGAGATCTTTTACAAGCAGAATTATTCCGTACAGCCAACTGATAAAGAACTGATACGATATCTCAAGGAAGAAATCAATAATGATTTTGAAACTGCTTGAACGACTAGGCCGTAAACGGATTATTTTTGATCGTGTGCATAATGAACCGTATTTAGAAAGGTATTATCTGTTTCTCAAAGAAAGACAGAATTTTCCTTTCAATATATTTCTACACAAATTCCTAAAAGGTGATCCAGATGATGTACATGATCATCCGTGGCCTTATGCTACATTAATCTTACAAGGCGGTTATTATGAATGGACTCCCGTATTTGATTCTGCGGGAAAACAGATCAGCGAGACACAGCATTGGCGTGGACCTGGTCATTTTCGCATCTGCAGGTCCAACAGTTATCATAGAATTGAATTAAAACCAGGCGTTACTGCCTGGACACTGTTTATGCCAGGACCTCATCGTCGTGAATGGGGATTTTTAGTCAACAATAAATGGATACAGCACGAACAGTATCTCAAGGATAGACATGAACAAGCTGCCAATAACATATGATCAATTGACTCACATGGTCAATAAAATTTGTAGAAACATATTATTAAGTGATTGGCGACCAGATTACATAGTAGGTATTACTCGCGGTGGTTTAATTCCTGCAGTGATGATCAGTCAATATCTCAACGTTCCTATGCATGCATTAGGGGTGAGTCTCAGAGACAATGATGCTGCAGAATCTAATCTGTGGATGGCCGAAGATGCGTTGGGTCCGCAGAGCAAACATAGATTATTAGACGTTGAAGGCACAGACACAGCCAATGATTTATCGGATCAAGCATCGACCTATAAAAACATTTTGATCGTAGATGATATCAATGATACTGGGGCTACATTAGATTGGATCGTCAACGATTGGCAAAGCGGTTGCTTTCCGAACGATCCATCCTGGGACGAAGTATGGAATAATAATGTGAAGTTTGCTGTGATCGTAGATAATCTTGCCAGCAAATGCAGTGTTAAGATGGACTATACAGGTATGGAAGTCAACAAGGCTGAAAACAATGTATGGATTGATTTTCCCTGGGAAGAATGGTGGTCAAAATGATCGATGTCAAGATAAAACTACACTGTACCGATAACGGCAAAGACGTAGATGCGCATGTATTAAATTATCGACCAAAAGCACTGTTAGAAGTAGCATTTCAAACACTAAAGATACGCATGGTGTATAAAGAAAACACTCGTGTATTTTTTGGTAGCATAGGTGGTCGTGAGTTTGTGATCAAGGAAGATGACCTTCCAAAAGAGCGCAAGGATTTTCAAAGATGAAAATTGCGCAAAAAATCATAGAATCTGAACCAGCCTGTATAGATGATAGTGTTAACGCACCTTGGACTGATCTCGAAATTGAAGATTTTCATGTCAAGGTGTTCAGTGATGCGTATCCAGTCACTCCTGGACATAAATTATATGTGCCTCAATATAATAACGTTGATGTTCTCAAAGACGCTGTTATGGATGCTGTATCTCGAGGACTCGAAGGTATAGAACACGGAGAATGGGATGGATTTAATGTAGGGATGAATGTAGGCACTGCTGCTGGACAAACCTGTGCTTGGCCTCATGTACATCTTATTCCTAGGCGACAAGGAGACATGGAAGATCCTAGGGGCGGTGTTCGACATGTGATTCCAGAACGAGGTAATTACAAAAAATGGTAACTGTGCATATACCGTGGAATCCTAGGGCAAATAATGTTACCCTCTGGAATCAAATCACAGCATCGATTATGGAACGATTTGGTCTTCCAGGTTATAAGTATACTACAGAAATCACAGAGGATTATATGGATTTTCATTTTCGAGACGATCACGAAGGATTGATCTGTCAACTGTTAGTCAGCGATTACATATGAAAGATATCTCGATAGTGATTGCTATATTTTTAGCTGTGTTTATTTTAGTAATTGTCGATTGGGACAGCCCTAATGGCAAATGGATTAACTGCAGAGATGTAGATTTTCTGCCCGATGTACCTCCCGAAGTACGTGCAGAGTGCAGAAAAATAATCAAAGACCGATTAGATCAACAACGTGATCAAGAACAAGATAAAGCAAAGGTAAGAACATGAGTACATGGACACTGACTGTAGAAGAAGATCCCGAAAACGGAGATTGCATATTGACATTCCCACCTGATCTTCTAGAACAAGCAGGTTGGAAAGAGGGCGATACATTGACTTGGATTGATCAAGGAGACGGCTCTTGGCTTTTAGAGAAAAAGAGTGTATAATAAATCATGAGTAAAATTAAAATTGCAGAGCTGTTTTACAGCATACAAGGTGAAGGTCGTTACATGGGTGTTCCTAGTGTGTTCTTACGCACATTCGGCTGTAACTTCAAATGTGCAGGCTTTGGCATGCCTAGGGGTGAGTTAAGCACCGAAGCTGAAGACCTAGGTCAAGTCGCTCACATGTTTAACAAATATGAAGA
>Ga0164292_10001760_pt1 | contig 17644 bp, 15 predicted proteins | sample GEODES117metaG_FD_111486 | JGI IMG/M metagenome (GOLD analysis project Ga0164292, IMG submission 111486) | Eutrophic lake water microbial communities from Lake Mendota, Wisconsin, USA - GEODES117 metaG | ecosystem: Environmental > Aquatic > Freshwater > Lake | place: USA: Lake Mendota...
CAACTACTTATGGAAAACCTGTCCGCAAGGGGGCGATTGCGTTTGAGCATCCTTACGCTGAACGATGACCTTGCCGCCTATGAAATCGGAATTCTTGGAAAGGACAACTACTGCATGCATGGCACTGCGTACGATCCAGCTCTGGCTTCCTTTTCTCCAGGACGGCTTCTTATGCTTCATGTGCTGGAAAAATGCATCAGCGAGAAACGGAGGACCTATGACTTTTTGCAGAACGAACAGGAGTTCAAACGCCAAATGTCGACGCACGAATCGAGCTTCTGGGATTGGATCGTGTTTCCCAGCTCGCTGCGGGGGATGCTGCTGCAAGTTGTCGTTCAAACACTCCACCATTTAAGCGAATGGAAGCGCCGGAGGGCAAAAAAAATGGAAGAGGCCAAAAGAATGGCGGCCGAAAATATGCAGTCGCCAGCGACCGGCTCGGAGTAGCGCATTGCATTCACCAAGGCGGAGTGCTTCCTTATCTCCTTCAAACCCCAAAGCATGAAAAATTGCACCGCCTGCAATACGAATAACGACGACACGCGTTTCTTCTGCCTAGAATGCGGACAGAGCCTCCCCCAGTCCGTCGCTAAGCCCCCTCTTAAAGGCCACACCATGCTGGAAATCATCGACGCCTCCGTTTCAATAAGCACGCTTCAGGGCTCCACAACTCTTCTGCGTGGAGTATCCGCGAAGTATCCAACTTCGCATTTTGGCGCAATCATTGGCCCCTCGGGTTGCGGAAAAACGACTTTCTTGAAACTCATCGCCGGTATAGCGTCAGGCGAGGAGGAGGGCCATATTTCCTGGAAGGGACGCAACCTTGAGGATGAGGATTTTTCACCTTCCGAGATTGGATATGTGCCGCAATTCAGCATCGCACATGAGGAACTCACGGTGCGCGAGTGCGTGACATTCGCTATGCGCCTTCGGAGCACCGAATACTCCAACGAGGATATCGATCGTATTCTTGCCGAAGTAGGATTGCGGGAATTTGAGGGTCATCGCGTAGGCGTCCTCTCTGGGGGACAAAGGCGTCGACTTGCACTGGCGATCGAGTTAACGAGCCGACCGGAGATTCTCCTTTGCGATGAGGTCACCAGTGGGCTCGATCCGCAGTCCGAGGATGACATCGTGAAACTTCTTCACGCCCTTTCGCGTCAGAGCCAGCGCTTGGTGCTCTCCGTTACGCACAGCCTCACGCATCTGGAGCTTTATGATTCGGTGACGGTTTTTTACAAAGGTTACATCATCTATCAGGGCAAACCAGAGTTCCTCGCCCACTACTTCCGTGTTGATTCTCCCAATAAGGTCTATGCACAACTGGAATTGCGGGAGCCCGAGGAGTGGGGCTGCTCTTGGGTTAAGCATCGGGATGCCCTAAATGATGTAATCGAGTCAACCGAGAATTCAGCAAAAGAAGCCCCGCCAGCAGATGCTGCCGAACATCCTCCAGCGGTGGAGCTCCCGGGAATCGTAAGTCAGCTTATCACGTTACTTCTCCGCCGTTGGATCATTTTTCTGCGCTGCCCACCACAAATTTTTCTTCAACTGGGATTGATCTTGGGCTTTCCGTTGCTGGTGGCGATCTTCGCTTGGAACGGGCTGCCGGCTGTGAAAAACCTAAGTATGGGTCTGGATTTGAATGTGCTCCAACAACTCAACGAGGCGAGGGATTTTTTAATCCAGTCCAGCAAAGTGGGGAGCTTGGTTTCCGGCATCGTGATGTTTCAAGTCATCCTCCTGACGCTCATGGGGGCGAATAATTCCGGTCGAGAGATTGCCGCCGAGCGCGGGATTTTTGAAAAAGAGAAACTCTCCGGCTTGAATCCCCTAGCCTACATCGGATCCAAGGCTGCCTTTCTATTAGTTTTTGTACTCGCACAGTCGCTGTGGATGGGGCTCTTCGTGCATCATGTTTGCGGTTTCCCGGGAGAACTGGAGGGGCAACTTCTGCTTCTTGTGCTTGTGAACGGCGCAATGACTTCCATTTGCCTTGGAATCTCAAGCCTCATGTCATCGCCCGAGCAGGCCTCACTTGTTTCGATTTACCTTGTCGGCTTCCAACTCCCTCTATCTGGTGCTGTTCTTGCGCTGCCTGAGTGGTTGGGAGCACTAACCCGCCCTTTCATTTCCGCCTACTGGAGCTGGTCGGGCATACTAAAAACACTGAAGTCGGAGCGTTACTACGATATTGTGCAGATGGTGGTTCAAAGTCCAGTGTCACCTGTTACTCTTTGCATTTTAGTGCTCGTAGCACACATCGTAGTTGGACTCATTATTGCATGGTCGGCCTGCGATCGTCGCCGAATCGTCTGATACACATCACTCGAAAACAAAAAGACCGCCGGCTTTTGTAGGACCGGCGGTCTTTTTTTTTGAAATGGGCTTTTGAATTACTTGATGTGAGCTGAAACCAGCTTGGTCATTTCGAACATCGTAACTTGGGACTTGCCACCGAAAACAGCTTTCAACGCGGCGTCAGCATTGATGTTGCGCTTGTTTTTTTCGTCCTGAAGCTTGTGCTTTTTGATGTAATCCCAGAGTTTTTTGGTGAGTTCACCACGGGAGGCGGGAGTGGATCCCACGATGGCAGCGAGGATGGCGTCGGGTTGAACGGGCTTGAGAAGTGCGGAGTTGGGTTTGCGTTTGGGCTTGGTTTCTTTAGACATGTGACTTTTAGGGATTGGGTTGATTAGATTTTACAGTTACCGATCTTTGTTGCAAAGGCGGGAAGACTGGTTCTTGGGCTCCAGTGCCGTAGATCAAATGTTTCCATACCACTTGGAGCTTGTTCCGTCGAGGGTTTATTTCATAACCGCAGAAAACGAAAAAAATATGTGGCTTGCATTTTTCCCGATGCGCAAAGAATCTTCGAGGCACAATATTCAACCAACCGCACTGCCCAGTGCTGGATTTTTTAGAAATTTAAAACAATAGAAGAACAGATGGCGACAACCACAATCGAGCATTCCGACGCATTAGCCCGCAGCTTGAAGGCTATGCAAGAAACCAACGAAATGCTTGGCGAAAAACTCGTGCTCAACATGGGACCCTCCCACCCCTCGACCCATGGTGTGCTTCGCATGATTCTCGAATTGGATGGAGAAGTCGTGACCAAGGCGACTCCAGACATTGGCTATCTGCACCGAGGTGATGAAAAAATTGCGGAAAACATGCAATACAATCAGTTCATCCCTTACACGGATCGACTTGATTACCTATCCCCCATCGCGAACAATGTTGCCTACGCCCTCGCAGTGGAGAAGCTTATGGGTTGGGAACTACCACCGCGCGGCAAGGCCATTCGAGTGATCTGCTGCGAACTGGCCCGCATTTCCTCCCACCTTCTCGGAATCGGCTGTCTGGGCATGGACCTAGGAGCGACATCAGTCTTCCTCTACACCTTTACCGAGCGTGAAAAAATCTACAACCTAGTCGAACAACTCTCCGGTGCGCGCTTCACCACGAGCTACACCCGCGTCGGTGGCCAGACCCGGGACCTCCCGCCCGCATTTATTGCGATGCTGAAGGATTTCCTCCAAACCTTCCCGCCCGCATTTGAGGAAACCTGCAAACTCATCACACGAAACCGGATTTTTGTGGACCGTTGCAAAGATGTCGGAACTATCAGCAAGGAAGATGCCATCGCCTATGGTCTTTCAGGCCCGAATCTCCGGGCTTGTGGCGTGGATCACGATCTTCGCAAAAAGCATCCCTACCTCGACTATCAGAACTACGACTTCGAAGTGCCAATCGGCTCAGTCGGTGACAGCTACGATAGATATCTCGTGCGCCTTGAAGAAGTTCACCAGAGTGTGAATATTCTGCGACAAGTTCTCAGCAAACTCCCCCCCGGTCCGATCAATTGGCACGACCCAAAGAGCACACTGCCCGACAAAGTCGCTGTCCTCACGAAGATGGAGGAGTTGATCCACCACTTCATCGTCGCCACTGAAGGCATAGACGCTCCAGCCGGAGAGGTCTATTTCGGGGCGGAAAACCCAAAGGGCGAACTTGGTTTTTACATCTATAGCAAAGGTGGCGGCGTCCCCTACCGCATGAAAATCCGCTCTCCCTCGTTCTGCAACATCAGCATCCTGTCCAAGATGCTGCCCGGTTCGATGGTCTCCGACGTCGTTACGATTCTCGGTTCCCTCGATCCCGTCTTCGGCGAAGTGGACCGCTAAGCTCCACGGTAGAGCAAAACGAACTAGCCACGAAGGCGGCATTCAAACGATAGAAATTCACGTTTCCTTTATTAAAAAATGACCTTGGCAAACTTGTTATCCGAGTCACAGATCATCCCGGAGATGGCATCCAAAGAACGTTGGGAGGCCATTCGGGAACTGATCGACCGCCTTGTGGAGGCTGGAAAAATCGATAAAGAAGATCGCGAGGATGTGCTTGAAAGCATCCGCCAGCGCGAAGAAACCATGAGTACAGGCATCGGATTCGGCATTGCGATCCCCCATGCCTCCTCCTCAAGAGTATCCGAAGTCGTGGCCGCTTTCGGACGCTCATCATCCGGAATTCCTTTTGAATCCCTTGATGGAGAGCCTGTGCATTTCATCGTGCTTTTCGTTGTACCAAAGGATCAATTTCAGACCCACCTGCGCACACTCGCGGCGATAGCAAAATTTTTGAACGACAAAACGGTTCGCGATGAGCTGTCAAAGGCTCCGTCGCCCACCGCGATACTGCAGGTTTTTGAAAACCGCTCAACCAGGGCCTGATGCCGACCGTGCGTGAACTCCTCGCCTCGCGCCTGCGCGATGCGCTCACCGCCTGCGGCCTCGACTCCGCCCGCGCCGATGTCTCACAAGCCGCCGATGCCCGGTTCGGCGACTATCAGGCCAATGTTGCGATGGCTCTGGCCAAGGAAAAAAAGACAAATCCCCGCCAGTTGGCATCAGAAATTTTATCAAAAATCGATGTCACTGGACTCGCGGCCACTCCAGAGATTGCCGGCGCCGGCTTTATCAATTTTCGCCTAGAGAATTCGTTCCTCTCCGGCGCCTTGTCAGACTTGGCTGCAGATCCACGCCTCGGAGTCCATGTCGCGGAGCATCCCAAGAAAATCCTGGTGGATTTCAGCTCGCCCAATGTCGCGAAACCGATGCACGTTGGCCACATTCGGAGCACCATCCTGGGAGATTGCCTAGTGCGCATCGCTAGATTCCTCAGACATGATGTCACAGCCGACAACCACATCGGCGACTGGGGCACGCAATTTGGCAAGGTCATTTACGGATGGAAGCATTTCCTCAACCGTTCGGATCTCGAAAAGGATGCGATTACCGAGTTGGTACGCCTCTACCGCGAGGTTACCCGACTTGAAGAAACGGACGAATCCATCAAGCGCACCGCCCGCGAGGAGCTCGTAAAACTCCAGGCCGGCGACCCCGAAAACCTCGCCATCTGGAAGCAGACGGTCGAACTCTCCTGGCGCGAATTCGAAAAGCTCTACGACCTGCTCGATATCCGCTTCGATGAACGCCTGGGAGAAAGCGCCTATAACAATGCTCTTGCGCCGCTCTGCGCAGAGCTTGAGAAGCGCGGCATCGCAACCACCAGCGAGGGCGCACTCTGCATTTTCTTCCCCGACACTCACGCGCTCGAGGGCAAGCCTGCCATCATCCGTAAAAGCGACGGCGGGTTCCTCTATGCGACAACAGACCTCGCGACCATCGAGTATCGCATCAAACACTGGAATCCCGATGCCATCTGGTACGTCGTAGGCATTCCTCAGGCCCTGCATTTTCAACAAATCTTTGCCGCAGCAAAAATGATGGGCATCGAGTGCGAGCTCAAGCATATCGGCTTCGGAAGCATCCTCGGTGAGGACCGCAAGATCATGAAGACCCGCTCCGGCGAAAATGTCGGTCTGGCCGAAGTTCTGCATGAAGCCATCGAGCGCGCCCGCCGCATCATCTCTGCACGTGCGGACCAGTTGCCACCGGCTGAAGCGGAGTCCATTGCCCGATTGATTGGACTTGGCGCGGTGAAATATGCCGAACTCTCCCAAAATCGCCTCACCGACTACGTCTTCTCCTGGGACAAGCTACTCGCCTTCGAGGGAAACACCGCCCCCTACCTGCAGAATGCCTACGTCCGCATACGCTCCATCTTCCGCCGGGCAGAGGAACCCGCCAATCCCGCTGCGCATATTCTCCTGAATGAGCCTGCTGAGCGCTCCTTGGGGCTCAAACTGCTTCAATACGCCGAGACTGTCCCGCTCGTGTTGGAGGAGTTCCGCCCCAACATTCTCGCAAATTACCTCTACGAGCTGGCCAATACCTACCACTCGTTCTACGAAGCCTGCCCGGTTATTAAAGCGGATCCCGCAAACCGGGCCAGCAGGCTTCTACTCAGTGATATCACCGCGCGCACATTATCTCATGGCCTCAGCCTTCTCGGCATCGGTTGCCCGGAGAAAATGTGAAAATGCCAACGAATCCAGCCCACGCTCAATAACAAAATCGTCACGCTTAGAGATAGGCCATAGCCCCCCCAGCACCGTAAAGACCCCGCTCGCTATGGATATTCTGGCAACTGCCTACACCGATCCCACGTTCCTGACCTATTTCTTCCTCACGCTGGCCATCGCTATGGCCCTGGGCTTTGAGTTCGTAAACGGCTTCCACGATACAGCCAAAGCCGTTGCGACAGTCATCTACACCCACACACTCAAACCGACGCCAGCCGTTATATGGTCCGACATTTGGAATCTGATCGGCGTGCTGTCATCATCAGGCGCTGTAGCCTTTGGAATCGTCGCCCTGCTACCTGTGGAATTAGTTCTCAACGTCAGTTCCGCAGCAGGATTCGCGATGGTGTTTTCGCTGCTTGTCTCGGCCATTGTCTGGAATCTCGGCACATGGTGGCTTGGCCTCCCCGCCTCCAGTTCCCACACTCTCATCGGATCGATTATCGGAGTCGGCCTCGCAAACGCACTCAGCGGCCTTGCTTTTGATTACCCTCAAGATTTTCGTTCGGAATCCCGAACTCTACAAAGCTCCCCCACTTTGGATTCGGGGTATCCTTATGCTTACCTGCACTGGAGTGAGCTTCGCCCATGGCTCGAACGATGGACAAAAAGGAATGGGCCTCATCGTCCTAATTCTCGTCGGAGACCTCCCGGGAGCCTATGCCTTGAAAATGTCCGCTGACAACTCCGCAATCGCTGGAATCGCCTAAGAGGCGACTTCGATTTCCACGATCTTCGAGAGCTCTTCAGGAAAAAAATCTCAGGCGATCAAGCGAATCAGATCCTCGCCGAATTCATTAAACCAAAAGGCACGCCGACCCCTGATGTCCTCGCAGCCCTTGCAGGCGTATGCGACGACATATCAGATCGCCTGAAAACCGTCGAAACCTTCCAAGCCCTGCCGCCAAGATACGGCAGCGGCATCCGCACCGATCTCTACCTGATTTCAAAATCCATCGGGAAACTGGAAAAAGCCGGTAAGTTGGACATGGACCCCTTGACCAAGAAAAGCCAGCAAGACATGGCGCATCATGCCGAACAACTCACAAATTACATTCCAGACTGGGTGAAATACGCTGTCGCCCTCGCACTCGGACTCGGCACAATGATCGGCTACAAACGCATCGTGAAAACGGTGGGCGAAAAAATTAGTAAGGACCATCTCACCTACGCACAAGGGGCAACCGCCGAGGCCGTGGCCATGAGCACTATCATGGTTGCCGACCACTTTGGTTTGCCCATTAGCACAACGCATGTCCTCTCCTCGGGCATCGCAGGTACGATGGCGGCGAAAAGCTCCGGACTCCAGATAGGCACGGTTCGAAACATTCTTCTCGCATGGGTTTTAACACTACCGATCTGTATTTTTCTGGGAGCGGTCCTTTTTGCCGCTGCACTCAACGCCATCGCTTTCCTAGGGATTCACTGAGTCCCATCGATTCATTTCGCATTCGAGAAATTAACATCCAACCCATCAGGTCAGCTTTACTTTTCCCATCCGAGTGGTAGATAGGGACATGATGCGCCTTCTGTTCTCTTTGGCTTCCCTTATTGCATTTGTCTCAACCTCTGCGTTCGTATTCGCACAAGCCAACCTGATTGAAAACCCAGGTTTCGAACGCTCGACACGTTCAGACAACGTCTGGACGGGAATAAGTGCTACAGGAATCATCACGGCACCGACCGAAGAAGCCAATGTTCTGCAAGCGGAGGGAAAAATCGGAAAACAGTCCATGCCCATTTCTGTCAGCGCTGGTGACCTCAATAATGATGGCCTGAACGATATCGCTGTCATGGACGGTCAGGGCTATTTTCGAGTGCATTTTAACATCGGCACGAAGCAGGTTCCCAAATTTGGCCAAAGCGAGTTTTGCTCACTCCTCATCAATCCCACCGCGCTGAAGCTACCAGCGATCGAAATCGAGGATCCCAAAGACAAACGCAATCCAGCGCCTAGTCCGGCAACCGCAAATCCTGGAATGTCGCAAGCACAGGTCTTTTCAAGAGACCAAATTCACGCACTGCGCGAAATCCAGAGAATGAACCTCGTAGATATCTCACGCAGTGGAAAACTCGATCTGCTCATCGGAAACTATGGGGGAGATGTTCTGCTGATCCCAAATAGCGGTAGTGCACAGATTCCAGATTTCCGGACTCCGCCCACCTACGAATCAGCCCTTCTGCAAAAAGGATTCGAGCGGTGGGGAAATGTTTTCGCTCCGTATGCGGTTGATTGGGATAAGGACAATAAAATGGATCTCCTCATCGGCGAGGGGTCTTACTCCGCCAACAGTATTCATATTTTTCCCGGCAAGGGTGTTGGACGCCCCTCGCTGGAACCCAACGACCGCTCTGTGTTAGCTTATGGAATGGGGCTCGAACAACTCTCGCCATGCGTCGTGGACTACAATGGAGATGGAAACAACGATCTCCTCGTCGCTGAGCGAAGCGGAAAAGTTGCTTTGTATCTAGGAAAAGGAGGCCCATTCAAGCCAGGTGAGCCCGTTTCTTTCAGCTCATTCATCACGATAGATGGCGCAAACCCAACTCTTCCTTCAAACACTCCCAAGCCGGACCCCGGGACTTCCCTAGATCCACTGGATGCTATCAAAGCAACCAACCTTCTTAATGCAGACGGTGCATGCACTATTGCTTCCGCTGACTACAACGGCGATGGATTATTTGACCTCGTTTTTGGAAAACGCAGCGGACGCGTTGCGATAGCAATGAATCAAGGAACCGCCACGCAGCCAAGATTCAAGGCTCCGGTGGATGTCAAAGTTGAGGTTAACCAAAAGCCTTTACTGAGTCCTTCTGGGTGGGATGTTGATTTTGGCTATGGTCGCGGCAACTACGGAGGCTACATTGCGGTGGTTAAAAACGAGCCAGCGGCGAACTCTGACTCAGCCTCACAACCGCCGCCAGAGGGAGCACATTATCTGGAAGCCGGCTACATCAAGCTAGAACACAAAGTCATGCCTCAACCAATCCCTCCCAAGCCCGCAGAAGATGATCCCAGATTCATCAAAACTCCAAATGTTTTCACTGTATCACAAAAACTCAAAAATCCTCTTAAAGTTGGCAAAACCTATGTACTTTCCTTCAAGGTCAAAGGAGCGCAATTCAACAATGCCAGTGCTAATCTAAATTACCTCGGGGTCAAAAAGGTTGGAACTGGAAAAATCATTTCCAAGGGCGAACGCGGTGATGCAAAGAAGGACAACCAGCAAATGCGAGAGAACAAAGTGGAAAGCGCTCTCTATTCAGCCAGCCCCACCTGGCTGGATGTCAAAAAAGAATTCACAGTCAAATTTGACAAAGAAGAACTTGCGGATGTCACTGACACTACTTCTGCCTTACTGAGCTTCGTTTTTCAACTCACACCAGGATCTGGCATCGTACAGTTTGACGACATCAAGCTCGTAGAAAAATAGTGCCGCTTGAAACGGTAGGACTTCCCTCTGTTCAATTTAGGCTATGAAGCTAAAAATCTTCCTTCTATTCTTTTCTGCCACACTTGTCGGAACCGGAATCTGGCTTAAATTCGAAGAGCGAAAGGAAATTTTATCCGCCGTAGAGGCTCTCAATAGGCGATGGATGCCTGATTTCGACCTTCATACTGTCTCGGAGGTGCTCATCAAAACGAATAGAGAATCCCTTTTAATCAAAAGAGATGCAGACACTTGGTTTATTCAAGGGGAGACGCCGCAAAGAGCCAATCTTGCCTCAATAGGACAACTCGTTCAACGCCTCAAAAACCTCAAGCCAATTGAAGAGATAACAGCCGGTCCCGGACATTTTGCAGGCTTTGAACTCGCACATCCGGATGGCGTTGCCCAGGGTGCGGGGACACTCGTTGAGCTCAGGGACAAAGATTGCCGCCGAATTGCAGCAATAATCTTAGGAAAACAGTCATTTGCGCGACCGGACCCCCAGTCCCCATTCCCCCCCTCTCCGAATGGACGCTTTTTTATACCTGCGGGCTCCAGCGGTCCAGTCGGCGTGGTGGATCAAGGTTTCAACTCCATAAGCCCAAATATTGAAGCTTGGGTAGAACGCAGCGATACCCACTGAACAATACCTCAGGCGCCCCTGTTCTTGGCACGCCATTTGCTGGGAAAATATCACGATGAATACTCTGGCCGCCCTTGAGCAATACAGCACCCTCTGCGATGAACTGGATCTCTATATGCATGAGGAGAATTCCCATCTACGAGCAAATGGGAATGATCAACATCTTCTCGTGGATCGCAAACGCCAAATTTTGACCAAACTAGAGAATGCGCTCAACTTTTTACGTGCCGCCGGCCCGGTAAAAAATGCCGATCACGCTGCATCCTCAGAAGTTCGCAAACGCGTTCTAGCGAAAGTCCTTAAACTTCTGCTTCTCAGTCGCGAGAGCGAACAACTCCTGTTGAAAAACTCCTTACGCAGCGCGCCCCGTATGGAAGAGCCCCAGCCTACCAAAGCAAGATTGGCAACGGCCTACAAAACCCATAAACCTGCCAGATCCATCGCCACCCAAGCCGAGGGATCTTGGGTCGTCTGGTGACGACACAGGAGACGCAGGCTCTCCAATGTAGAACATTTTTCCCATCAGCCCAAGCTTGCGGGCCTTTTATTCCAGCCCTACTCTGCGACCCGCCTCATGGCTCAACAAACCGTCTCCATCACACCCGGGCAGAAATATAAATTCATCGTCAAGTCGGCGGAGGAAGCTGCTGCCGTCATCCGGGAAAAACTCGGCGAAACCGCCCAAGTCATTTCCGTGCGCCAAGTCGAAGGTGAAGGCCTGGCCCGTTTTCTGAAATCTCCGAAGCTGGAGATCATAGCCCAAATTCCCAACGAGGAATCCGCATCCCTACCCTTCCCCGCCTCCGAAGCCAAAGATCAACTTCAGACACAAACCGAGGCCGATGAGGACTACCTGGCACAGGAGTCATCGCAACGACGCAAGCCACCACGCGCCCGCAAGGCCCGCAGCCCGCAGGAACCTAAACGAGAGGATGCCGACTTCGTTCCGGAATCCCTCGTTCGGGCGATGTTTAAAAACCTCCCCACCGGTCGCCTATGGACGATTCTCTCGAAAGCTGGAATTCCGAGCGAGTTTCTCACACAATTCGGCGAACGCCCCGAATCGCGACAACTGAACGAGCAGCCGCTGCAGACTGCCATTTCCCACTTTGCGATGCTCATGCGCGACCGCGCACCAAGCCGCAGCCTAGCCCTCTCAAACCGCGTCGTATTTTTTGGCTCCCCCGGTTCGGGATCCACAACGGCACTCTGCAAACAACTCGCGTCGGATATTTTTCTGCGCGGACGCCAGGCTTGCGTTATGAAGCTCGAAGCCGAGGAACCGAATTCCAGCGAAGGACTGGCGATGTTCTGCGAAGCCTTGGGAGTGCAACTCCTCCGCACACGTGGAGAACTCAAGAACCTCGATGAGGATACGAACCTCTATTTCGACATTCCCGGAATGGTCCTGACCGGAAAAAATGTCCGCCACCTGCAAAAGACCTTCGACGAGCTGGGTATCGAATCCCGCGTGTTGGTCGTCAATGCCGCCTACGAGCGCCAGTTGATCCAAGAGGCCTACACTCGTGCTGGATCACTCGGAGCCACACATGTGGTCTTCACTCATGTCGATGAAATTCCCCGCTGCGGGAAACTCTGGGAGTTCGTCCTCGATGACGGCCTTGTCCCCCTCTTTGCCAGCACCGGTCAAAACATCGCCGCCGACTTCGATCGCCACATCATCGATCTCCTCGTCCGACGGACTCTCTCGGCTGGCGATGAGTGAGGTTTCCTACGTTCCACAGAAAGTCTGGTAGCAAGCCGAACCATTCGGAGGAGGCTCTCGATAGCCATCCTTCTGCAACCCATCCTCAAAAGGATTCGTAACCGCAGACAGCAATCTGTGCAAAGGCCCGTAATCTCCCGCTGAAGTCGCCGCCTCCAGAGCCTCTTCGACCTTATGATTTCTGGGAATGACGACAGGGTTGTGAAGGCGCATTTGTTGCCTCACTTCTTCGGGAGTCTGGGATTGCCGCCCCAGCCGGACCCTCCAATCCGCGTGCCATGTGGGATTCGCTGTGGACTCCATCTCGGGATCTAGGAGGCGCAGTGTGTTCGTGTAATCGCGCTGGCTGCGGCGCATCCACTCAAGAAGTGACTCGATGAGCACAATGTCACCCTCTTCTTCGGTGAACAAACCAAGTTTCGCACGCATGCCAGAGAGCCAATGCTGCTGAAAAATCTTTGGGAAAACACCAAGCGATTCCTTCGCCATTTCGACGGCGGTGTTTTCATCCGAATCCAAAAGAGGCACGAGATCTTCTGCCAGCCGCGCAAGATTCCAGTGGGCAATGCCAGGTTGGTTTGCGTAGGCATAGCGGCCATTGCGATCAATCGAACTAAAGACAGTCGCCGGATCATAAGTGTCCATAAAAGCACATGGCCCGTAGTCGATCGTTTCACCCGAGAGAGCCATGTTGTCGGTATTCATCACGCCATGGATAAATCCAACAAGCATCCACTTCGCAACAAGCGAGGCCTGACGTTCGATGACTTCACCGAGAAAAGAACGATAGGGATTTGAGACCCCGGAAAGTTCGGGGCAGTGCCTCTGGATCGTATACTCCGCAAGCTCTCGTAGGGCGGCGGCATCCTGTTCCCTGGCTGCATATTCAAAAGTGCCAACACGAATATGGCTCGCTGCGATGCGCGTCAGGACTGCGCCAGGCAAGTTCTCGCCTCGAAAGACCGACTCACCCGTGGCAGCAACAGCGAGGCTCCTTGTTGTGGGAATCCTCAATCCATGCATCGCTTCGCTGATGATGTATTCCCTCAACATCGGCCCCAGCGCCGCGCGTCCATCGCCACGCCGCGAATATGCCGTGCGCCCTGCCCCCTTCAACTGAACATCCCAACGCTTTTCATCTGGACCCAGATGCTCACCTAATAAAATCGCCCGCCCATCCCCCAGCATCGTGAAATGTCCAAATTGGTGCCCTGCGTAGGCCTGGGCAATGGGTTCCGCGCCTTGAGGAATGGCATTTCCCGAAAAGACCGCCACGCCCGCATCGGATTCCAGTACCTGCGACCTCAGCCCCATACCCACCGCAAGAGAGTGGTTGAACACGACCAATTCCGGCAAGCGGACAGGCGTGGGGATTGTTCTGGTGTAAAACTGCTGAGGCAACCGGGCGTAGGTATTGTCAAAGCGCCAACCGGCATTCGGGAAATCCACAGCAGGTTTTGAAATCATGGAAAACGAAGCATACCGGTATGAGTCCCATATGCGAGCTAGGGGTTTCGAAACCTCATTTTCTTTCACACATCGATTGCTCCAATCGGGCGATTCTGCTTTGCTGAAGGGCTAATCATGAATGTCGCTCTGGATTATCAAAAGAATTGTGTCGTGACCTTGGAAATCGATCTTCCTTCGGACCGCGTCAGCACAGAATGGAACACCATTTCCAAAGAATTTCAAAAGCAGGCCCGCTTGCCCGGCTATCGCCCCGGCAAAGCTCCCGCATCCCTCATTGCCTCGCGCTACGCGAAGGACATTGAAGAGGAAGTAAAAACCAAGCTCGTCGGCGAGGCGATTCGCGAAGCGGCAAAAACCCACAACCTCAAAATCCATGCCGTCGAGGAGGTGGAGAAGGTTGAAATCGCCACAGACAAGACAATGAAAATCCTGGCAAAGGTCATTCAGGCTCCCGAATTTGAACTTCCCGAATACAAAAACCTAACCATCGAAGTCGCGAAGAAAACCGTCACCGATGAAGATGTCGAAGGGCTTCTGGAATACCTCCGCGACCCACACTCGAAATTTGAGCCAGTCACAGACCGCCCTCTCGCCATGGGCGACTATGCGGTTGTGACCTATGAGGGCACAGTGGATGGCGAACCGATCTCCAAGATCGCTCCCAAGGCCCCCGCTCAAATCCAAGGACGCCGCAATGCATGGGTTTTGATGGACGAAGGAACACTGATCCCCGGCTTTGCAAAAGGTATCGAGGGAATGGAAATCGCCCAAGAACGCACGCTCACACTCGACGTGCCAGAAAACTTTCCGCTCGAAGACATCCGGAACCGCAAAGTGACCTATGCCGTCACACTCCACGCGATCAATACCCGCACTCCCGCCCCGTTGAACGACGAACTGGCGGCAAAGATCGAACCAGGTCAAACACTCGAGGGACTCCGTAAAAAAATCCGCGAACGCCAAGAGGAATCCGCCGAGTATCAATTTGAGATAGCGAAAAAGAACGCAGTCGTTGAAAAGCTTCTTAGCCTCTTTACCTGTGAACTTCCAGAACGGCTGGTTGCCAGCGAGACGGCCTACATTCTCAAGGATATCGTTGGCGAATCGCAGGCTAGAGGCATATCCGACGAGGAAATTAAATCCCACACCGAGGAGATCGTCCAGAACGCCTCACAGACCGCAAGCAACCGCGTACGCTCAAATTTCCTCCTCACCCGCATCGCGGATGCTGAAAAAATCGAAGAGACCGACGCTGAGGTTTACCAAGCCATACTGCAAATGGCAGAACGCCAGCAGATGCCTGTCAAAAAACTCGCCGGTCAACTCGCCCGCAGCGGGGGCGTCAACCGCCTGCGCGATCAGATTCGCATCACCAAGGCTCTTGATTTGATAGCATCCAGTGCTACCGTCATAGAACCTGCCGCCCCGCAAGCGGCCTAAATCGCTCTCATACTATGTTAGTCCCAATCGTCGTCGAACAAACTGGCCGCGGTGAACGCAGCTACGATATCTACTCCCGTCTCCTCAAGGATCGCATCATCTTCATCGGAACTCCGATTGACGACACAGTGGCGAACCTTGTCATAGCGCAACTTCTTTTCCTTCAGATGGAAGACGCGAAAAAAGACATCAACATCTACATTAACTCGCCCGGCGGCTCTGTGACTGCCGGACTAGCGATTTACGATACGATGCAATTCGTGACCTGCGATGTGAACACCTATTGCATGGGCCTCGCCGCCAGCATGGGAGCGGTTTTACTCTGCGCGGGAACCAAAGGCAAACGCTACGCGCTCCCGAATTCGGACATCATGATCCACCAAGTCTCCGGCGGAGCTAAGGGTCAAGCCAGTGACGTCGAGCGCCAAGTCGAGTTCATGTTCAAGCTGAAAAAGCGCCTGAATCGCCTTCTCTCACACCACACAGGCCAAACCGTCGAGCAGATCGAGCGGGATGCCGACCGCGATAACTATATGACCGCCGATGAGGCAAAAGCCTATGGTCTCGTGGATGAAGTCGTAAAATCCCGCAAGGACATCAAAGACATTGTCGATGCTGTGAAACCCGCCGGGTAGTCCCACTGACAATGGCGCGCCCAAACAATCTCACCATGTGCTCTTTCTGTGGAAAGAGCCAAGCGGAAGTCCGTAAACTCATCGCCGGCCCCGGCGTTTACATTTGCGACAGCTGCATCACAATATGCAAAGGTATTCTTGAGAAAGAATTAAAGGACGACTCGCGAAAAAATAAGCCGGCCCTCCGCGTTCCCAAGCCCGCTGAGATTAAGAAACTCCTCGACCAACATGTTATCGGGCAGGACACCGCTAAAAAGGTGCTTTCCGTTGCTGTTCACAACCACTACAAGCGCCTCACACAGACTTCGACAGGCTTGCTGGAGATGGATCACCTCAACGATGTGCAGATCGAGAAGAGCAACATCCTTCTCCTCGGCCCCACCGGCTCTGGCAAGACTCTCCTCGCCCGCACATTGGCGCAGGTGCTCGATGTGCCCTTCGCCATTGCGGATGCCACTTCCATCACCGAGGCTGGGTATGTGGGAGAGGACGTCGAAAATATCATCCTACGCCTCCTCCAAAGCGCCGACTTCGATGTCAAGCGCTGTGAGATGGGCATCATATACATCGACGAAATCGATAAGATCGGACGCAAAACCGACAATGTGAGCATCACTCGCGATGTTTCAGGCGAAGGCGTTCAGCAGGCCCTTCTCAAAATTCTGGAAGCCGCCGTTTGCAATGTGCCCCCCCAAGGCGGTCGCAAGCATCCGCAGCAGGAATACATCCAGGTTAACACAGAGAAGATTCTTTTCATCTGCGGTGGAGCCTTTGTAGGCCTCGAAAAAATCATACAGCGCCGTCTCGGCGGACGCACCATGGGGTTCAATGCTCCAAGTGGATCGGCTGCAAACGAGTCCAGTCGCACCGAGCACCTCAAAAATGTAGAGCCGGAGGATCTCATCAGCTTCGGCCTTATTCCAGAATTCATTGGACGCCTTCCCGTGGTGGCAACCCTCGAGGAGCTCAATGAAGAGCAGTTGGTATCCGTCCTCACAGAGCCAAAAAACGCGATGACCAAGCAATACGCGAAGCTTCTCGGCATTGATGGCGTGATGCTCAACATGACTAAGGACGGCCTGCGCGCCCTCGCCGCCGAGGCTATCCGCAAAGGCACAGGCGCACGGGCCCTGCGATCCATGATCGAACGCATCATGCTCGATGTCATGTTTGATTGCCCAAGCAGAGATGATATTTCGGAAGTCACAATCAACCGGGCCGTTGTCGAAGGAAAAAAAGCCCCTATCCTCCGCCGCAAGCAGGAAAAGGACGCCGCCTAGTCATCCAGCACCTTTTTCCGCATAATCTACTAGTTCCCCATTTAATTAGAATAATTCTTGATTAGGTAATTCGAGCGGCGATATATGGAAATTATCCATGTCCGCAAAAATGACAACTCACCCTGCCTACGAGGAAACGATCAGCCATAGCGGCCATCGCCTCACTCCCCAGCGGCGCGAGGTTTACAATGTATTGCTTGCGGACCGTGACCACCCGACAGCCACCGAGGTTTTCATAAGAGCCAAAAAACGCATTCCCGCCATTTCCCTCGCGACTGTTTACAATTGCTTGGAGACCCTTGTGGAATGCGGCCTCGCCAAGCAGGTCAATGTCGAACGCGAAGCCACCCGCTACTGCCCGAACCTCTCCGAGCACGGACACTTCGTCTGCGATTCCTGTGGCATCGTTTCAGATGTCCCTGTCGCCAAAGGCGGGTCACTCACCCAGTTTCTCAAAGTCCCCCCAGGCTTTATCGTCAATCATTCCGAAATCACTCTCCGAGGCACCTGCCCGGCCTGCAAAATCACA
>Ga0164292_10001762_pt1 | contig 17631 bp, 12 predicted proteins | sample GEODES117metaG_FD_111486 | JGI IMG/M metagenome (GOLD analysis project Ga0164292, IMG submission 111486) | Eutrophic lake water microbial communities from Lake Mendota, Wisconsin, USA - GEODES117 metaG | ecosystem: Environmental > Aquatic > Freshwater > Lake | place: USA: Lake Mendota...
TACCGGACCGAGCTCGCGCGCCTGGCGCAGGCCCTCAGCCGAGGCGGTGCCTTGGATACGCAGCTGGATGGGCGCCTCACCGGCGGGTACCGGCGCAGGCCGGGAGCCGCCATCCATGCGCAGGTCACCGCCCAGGGCGCGCGCCTGCACCCCGGCCAGGCTGAAGCCGCGCTCGGTGAAGGCCACCGTTCCCCGGGCGCGGGCCAGGGCTGGCACCCCGGGCATGGCGAAGTCGTTACCGGGCAGGATGACACTGCCCTGCACCTTGCTGCGGTCCAGACCGGCCAGGGGTAGTGACAACTGCAGCTTTACCTCGGCGGGGCCATTGACCGTGGCCTGGGCCAGTGGTTGGCCCAGTGTGAGGGCGACAGGCGAGGCGTTAAAGACCGCCAGTGACTCGGCCAACGGGCCGCGCACCGTGCCGGTGACCCCGACCACCCCCTCGGCAAAGTTAGGGATGGCAGCATCGGCCTGCACCTGCAGCCCCGGAACACCGGCAAACCGGCCCTGGGCCTTGTTCACCTGCATGCCGGCGCGCTCGAACACCAGCTCGCCCGACAGACCCGTCAGCGCCGGCCAAACCGGCCCACCCGGCGGGCGCGCACTGCTGCGCGGCGCGTAGGCGTATTGCAGGTCACGCACCTTGGTGGCAATGCGGAACTCGCCGCTCTTGGGGTCTCGGAAGGGGAAGTCCCGAAGATCGCCGCGCAAAGTGACCCGAGCGTCGTAGGCCTGGCCAGCGGAGATGGCTTCGCGCACATAGTCGCGCGTCTGCGGCAGCGACAGCGGCAGGTAGCGCCAGACCCGGTTGGCCTCGGCCCGCGCGATCGTCATCTGCAGGTCCAGGTTGCCCGGCCCGCCGCGCGCCGGGTCTGCGCTGCGCCAGGTGGCCTGACCCTCGGCCTGCAGGTCGGCGTTGCCCAGACGGATCCCTGAGGCAGTCACACTGAGGCGGCCATCGGACCGCTTCCACTGGAGGTCAGCCACCAGCCGGTCCAGGCCCACTTGGGGCTCGGCCAACACGCCTGGCAAGGAAAGCACGCTGCCCGGAGCCTCGAGATGGGCCTTCCCGCCCACCTGGTCGAATTCGCCCTGGAGCGTCACCCCACGCAGCCCGGGGCGGCGGCTGGCCGGATCCGCCGGAAGGACCAGCCCGCTGGCGCGGGCACTGACCTTGTACTTGGCCGGGGCGGTGGCGGGCAGCTCCCAGCTGGCATCCAGGCGCTCGATCAGGCCGGCCAGGCCGTCGGGGCCCCGGGGAATCTGCGCCAGCAGGCCACGCTGTTCGTCGGTGAGAGGTAGACGGTCGGCCAGCCGGGTCAGGGCCTGCAGGTCAAGCCGGTCGGCCCGCAGGCGGCCCCGGCCAGGCTCCTTGGCGGCCGCCGGCTCCCAGGCGAGCGACAGGTTGCCGCCGGGCCAGCGCTGACCGTCAGGGGTCTGGAATTGCAGGGCCTGGGTTTCGAGTTGAAAGCCCTGGCCAAGCCGCTTACCAATCAGGCGACCGGCGACCGATTCCAGGGCCAGAGGGGGGCGGCCGGCGACCAGCACCGCATCCACCTGCCGAAGGTCGATCTCGGCCTGGCCACCCAAGAGGCGGCCGCGGTCGAGGTCGGCCCAGGCGCGCAGCCGGCCCTGGCCGCTGCGCAGGTCTACCCCCAGATTGGCGTAGGGGCGCAAACGGGACAAATCGACCGCACTGAAATCGGCGTGGAGCTCGCCCTGCCAGTCCTGCCAGCGGCCTGGGTGCTGGGACAGCAAGGGAGAGCGCAACTCCCCCATCAGGGTGAAGGCACCGCCCCAGTCGGCGGGCGGGCTGGCGTCGAGCCGCAGGGCATGGCGGCGCGGGCCGTTGCGGGCGACAAATCGCACGTCGGTCAGGACCAGGGGCGGGGCGCTGCGCTGCTCGTCGACCCAGCGCAGGGCGCCCCCGAGGACCACGACCTCTTTTTGCCGGAAGAACCAGTTGGCCGCCGGGCTGGCCTCACCCGTGGCGGGGGAGACCTCCAGCCCGGCCACCCAGAGCCGGCCGGTCGCGTCGCGACGCACCTCCAGCTGCGGCCCCTCGATATAAAGCTGCTCCATGCCCAGGTTCAGCAGGGAGCGGGGCGAGAGCGCCACTACGACCCGTTGCAGCCGCAGGGCATCGCGCGCCTGAGCGTCCTGCAAGACCACGTCGGACAGCTCGAAGGAGGGCATGAGCGCGTTGCTGTGGGCGGTGATCGCACCGATGCGCACGGGCACCCCCAGAACCCGCGTGGCCTCCCGCTCCAGCGCAGGACGCCAATCGTCGATACGCGGCACAATCCAGCCGTGCAACGCGCCCCAGGCCAATGCCAGCGCCAACCACAGGGCCACGAGCAGCCACCAAAGGGCTGAGGCGGCGATGGAAAGCGCCCGGATCCAGCGGGGGGGCGTCGGCGATTCGTTCATGGAAACACAGCAAGTGGCAGGAATTATCACCCCCGGGCTGGCTGGCCGCTCGCGCTTTGTTCAGCGCCTGCGGCGGCGCTACGCGCAGGAGCTGGTTCTGCTGCCGGCGGGTGTGCCCACGCGCGCCGGCATGGAGGCCACCTACGAAGGGCTGCGCGGTCGCAGCCACGACACCGGCGCTGCGCTGCGCGTGCTGCGCCAACTGGTGCTGGAACGCCTGGTGACCCTCGACTGCGAGCAGGGCGCGCCGCTGGCCGATGTCACCCAAACCGTCACCGCGCTGGCCGAGATCGCACTGGACCGCGCCTGCGAGGAGGCCTTCGGGCAACTCGATGCCGTACACGGCATGCCGGTGGCTGCCGGCGGTGGCCGCGCCCGACTCTGGGTGGTGGGTATGGGCAAGCTGGGGGCGCGCGAGCTCAATGTCTCGAGCGACATCGACCTGATCTACCTTTACGAGGAAGACGGCGAGACCGCAGGAGACGCCGCAGGCCGCGCAAGCATCTCCAACCATGAATACTTCGCGCGTTGCGTCAAGCGAATCCACGCCCTGGTGGCCGATGTCACCGAACACGGCTTTGTGTTTCGCATCGATCTGGCGCTGCGGCCCCACGGCAACTCCGGACCGCCGGCGGTGCCCCTGGGGGCGCTGGAGGACTACCTGCAGGTGCAGGGGCGCGAGTGGGAGCGCTTTGCCTGGCTCAAGAGCCGCGTGGTCGCACCGCGCGCGGCGGTGGCAGATGGCAGCGCGCGGGCGCTGCGCGGGGTGGTGCTGCCCTTCGTCTTCCGTCGCTACCTGGACTACGGCGTGTTCGAGTCCTTGCGCAGCCTGCACCGGCAGATCCGCGAGCATGCCAGCCGGCGCAGCGCCGGCCGGCCCGAGCGGGCCAATGACGTCAAGCTCTCGCGTGGGGGCATTCGCGAAATCGAGTTCATCGTGCAACTGCTGCAGGTGGTGCGCGGCGGGCAGTTCCCGGAGCTGCGGACTCGCCCCACCCTCGACGCCCTGCCCCGCCTGGCCGCCGCCGGACTGATGCCCGCGGAGACGGCCCAGGCGCTGGCACAGGCCTATGTCTTTCTGCGCCGGGTCGAGCACCGCATCCAGTACCTGGACGACCAGCAGACCCATGTGCTGCCCACAGACTGCAGCGACGATCCGTGCGCGGATGCCGCCGACATGCCGGAGGGCGGCGGCGCCGGCTGTGACCTGGCCTGGATCGCCCGCACCATGGGGTTTGACCATTGCCGGGACTTCCTCAGCGCCCTCGACACCCACCGTGAGCTGGTGGCCCAGGAGTTCGACACCCTATTGGGGCCCTCGGACGACTGCAAGGGCTGCCGGGTGGCCACCGGCAGCGAGGGCAGCTTTGGCGCTGGCGCCGACGTCGACCTTGACGCCATCGCCCGACAACTGCCACCGCAGCTGGCCCTGCGGGTCGCCGCCTGGCGCGAGCACCCGCGGGTGCTGGCCCTGCGGGACGACGCGCGGGCCCGGCTGGGCCGCCTGGTGGCGCGTACCGCCCAATGGCTGATGGAAGGCCGGGTGACCGAGGAGGCGGCCCTGCGCATGGCCGACTGGATCGAGCCGCTGCTGCGCCGCGAGAGCTACCTGGCCTTGCTGGTCGAGCGGCCGGCGGTGCACGAGCGCCTGCTGCGGGTGCTGGGTGCCGCCAAGTGGCCAGCACGCTACCTGCTCAAGCACCCCGGCGTCATCGACGAGCTGGCCGGCGACCGCCTGCTGGAGGAACGCTTCGAACCCGAGGTCTTCGAGCAGGAGCTCGAGCAGCGCCGGGTTGCGCTGGCCCGCACTGGCCAGGACGATGAGGAGGCCCTGCTGGACCTGCTGCGCCGCGCTCACCACGGCGAGGTGTTTCGCACGCTGGCCCGGGACACCGAAGGCCGGCTGACGGTGGAACAGGTGGCCGACGACCTCAGTGCCCTGGCCGACACAGTGCTGCGCGTCACCGCCCGCTGGTGCTGGGCCCGCCTGCGCCATCGGCACTGCGAGGTGCCCCACTTCGCGGTCATCGCCTACGGCAAGCTCGGCGGCAAGGAGCTGGGCTACGGCAGCGACCTGGACATCGTCTTTGTCTACGACGACGAAGACGAAAACGCGCCCGAGGTCTACGCCGGCTTCGCCCGCAAACTGATCAACTGGCTCACCACCAAGACCGGCGAGGGCGAGCTCTATGAGATCGACACCGCGCTGCGCCCCAATGGCAACTCCGGCCTGCTGGTGACCCGCATTGGCGCCTATGCCGACTACCAGCAAAACCGAGGCAGCAACACCGCCTGGACCTGGGAGCACCAGGCCATGACACGGGCCCGCTTCGTCATGGGCGAGGCCGCGCTGGCGGCGCGCTTTGACGCGGTGCGCGAGGCGGTGATCACCGCTGACCGCGACGAGGCCGCGCTGCGGGCCGAGATCGTCGGCATGCGCAAGCGGGTGGCCCAGGCGCGGCCGGTGCCGGAGGGACTGTTCGACGTCAAGCACAGCGCAGGCGGGATGGTCGACGCCGAGTTCGCGGTGCAATTCCTGGTGCTGGCCCAGGCCAGGCGTTACCCGGAACTGGTGCCCAACGTCGGCAACATTGCCCTCCTGCAGCGCGCCGAGGCCGCAGGGCTTCTGCCAGAGGGCGTGGGCCGGGACGCCGCCGACGCCTATCGCAACCTGCGCCGCGCCCAGCACGAGGCGCGCCTCAACGAACGCCCCACCCAAGTGCCCCAGGTCCAGCTGGCCACCGACCAAGCGGCGGTGCTGGCCCTCTGGCAAGCGGTCTTCGATGTTCCGCCCGGAAGTGCCGCCCCCACGGCTGTCTGATTCCCCCGAATAATCCGCACCCCATGACCCTTCGACGCCACCGCGCCGCCGCCCTTGCCTTGTCCGCCGCCATGTCCTCCGCATTGGTGGGCTGCGCCTCGCTCAACCCGCCTGCCCCGCCCGCGGCAGTGGCGCCGCCCGCCAGGTGGCAAACCGAACTGCCACCCATGCCCCATGGCGGCCAGGTTGGTCAGTTGTCTGCCTGGTGGAAACAGTGGAACGATCCCCTGCTGTCTGAACTGATCGACGCCGCGCAGCAGGCCTCGCCCAGCCTGGCCGCTGCCCGCAGCCGTCTGGTCCAGGCCCGCGCCACACGGGCGGCAGCCGGCGCCGCCAACCAGCCGCGAGTAGACGGCAGCGCCTCAGCCAGCCGCGGCAATACCGACCCCCTGCTGCCGACCAACACGGTTGCCCAGGCTGGCCTGCAGGCCAGCTGGGAGATCGACCTCTTTGGCGCCGGCCGAGCCGGTCGCGAAGCCGCCGACGCCCGCCTGGCCGCAGCCGACGCCAGTTGGCACGAGGCCCGGGTCAGCGTGGCCGCCGAGACGGCATCGGCCTACCTGGGCTGGCGCAACTGCGAAAGCCAGCGCGCGCTGGCCGTGCGAGACGCGGCCTCCCGCACCGAGACGGCGCGGCTGGTGCAGGCCTCGGCAGCAGCCGGCTTTACCGCGCCGGCCACTGCCGCCCTGGCCCGCGCCAGCGCCGCCGAGGCCGCCGCCCGCCTGCGCCAACAGCAGGCGCAGTGCGACAGCCAGCAGCAGGCCCTGGCGGCCATGACGGCGCAGTCGCCCGAGGCCTTGCGCGCGCGCCTGGTACGCCAGGCCGGGCCGGTGCCGGCGGAGCCGGTCGCCGCCATGACCGCACTGGCCAGCGCGCCCCTGTTCGCGGTGTCAGCCGTACCGGCCCAGGTGCTGGCGCAGCGGCCGGACCTGGTCCAGGCCGACCGCTCAGTGGCCGCCGCCGCCGCCGACATCGGCGCGGCCCAGGCCGACCGCTACCCCCGACTGACCCTGGGCGGCAGCGTCGCCGCTGGCGGGGTGCGCATGTCCGGCAGCGAAACCAACGCCCAGACGTGGTCGCTGGGCCCGCTCAGCGTCACCCTGCCCATCTTCGACGCCGGACGGCGAGCGGCCAACGTCGAAGCGGCCCAGGCCCGCTACGAGGAGGCGGTCTCGCACTACCAGGCACAAATCCGCCGGGCGGTCCAGGAGGTGGAGCAGGCCCTGCTGGCACTGGAGGCTGCACGCGGCCGCAGCGCAGACGCACGCGCCGCCGCCGAGGGCTACCGCGCGTCCTTCGAGGCCACCGAGACCCGCCACCGCAACGGCCTGGCCAGCTTGGTCGAGCTGGAGGACGCTCGCCGCAACCTGCTGGCCGCCGAAACCGCCCTGGTGCAGCTGCAGCGTGAGATGCAAGACGGCTGGATCGCCCTGTACCGCGCCGCTGGTGGCGGCTGGGAGCCGGCATCCGCTGCATCGCCCTCGCCTGCTTCTGCTTTGGCGCCTTCCAAGCCTTGATCCAAGGCTTGAGCGTCGCCTGCCCGGACCCCCGAATGCCGAATCTCCCGCACCTGCCCATGAAACCCGAGCCCTTCTTCAACGCCACCTCCAACGCCTTCTCACGCACCCGCGCCCGTCGCCTGCTGGTGCTCGGCGCCGCCGGCTTGGCTGCGACGGCCGCCGCTTTCCTTGCCACCGCCCAGGACAAGAAAGCGGGCGCGTCCGCCCCCCGGCCTGCGCTCACCGTGAGCGCGGTCACGCCCCAGCGTGGCAGCGTACCAATTGCACTGGCGGCCAATGGCAGCCTGGCGGCTTGGCAGGAGGCCAGCATCGGCGCCGAGGCCGGCGGTCAGCGCCTGGTCGAAGTGCGCGCCAGCGTGGGCGATAGGGTCAAGAAAGGCCAGGTCTTGGCGGTGTTCGCCACCGAAAGCCTGGACGCGGCTGCGGCCCAAGCCCGCGCTTCGGTGGCTGAGGCCGAGGCCGCTGCCGCAGAAGCCGCCGCCAACGCCGAGCGGGCCCGGGTGCTGCAGCCCTCTGGCGCGATGTCGGCGTCGCAAATCAACCAGTACCTCACCGCGGAAAAAACGGCCCAAGCCCGGGTGCAGGCGGCACGCGCCAACTACGAGTCCCAGGCGGTGCGCCTGTCGCAGTCCCGGGTGCTGGCGCCCGATGACGGCATCATCTCCGCACGCAACGCCACCGTCGGCGCAGTGGTCGGAAATGGCACCGAGCTGTTCCGCCTGATCCGCCAGGGGCGTCTGGAGTGGCGGGCCGAGGTCACCAGCGCCGAGCTGGGGCGGATCGGCCCGGGCACGTTGGCTACTGTCATCGCCGCATCTGGCACGCAGCTGCGCGGCCGGGTGCGCACCATTGGCCCCACCGTCGACCCGCAGACCCGCAACGGCGTGGTCTATGTCGACGTCACGCCGGTGGCATCGCCGGGCCAGCCGGCTCGCGCCATGGCAGGCATGTTCGCTCGCGGCGAGTTCCAGCTGGGCGCCAGCAACGCACTCACTGTGCCGCAGACCGCACTGGTGGTGCGCGACGGCTTCAGCTACGTGATGCGCCTGGGCGAGGGCGACCGGGTCGCCTCCGTGAAGGTGCAGGTAGGCCGCATGGTCGGCGACCGGGTCGAGGTCACCAGCGGACTCGACGCCAGCGCCCGCATCGTCGCCGCGGGCGGCAGCTTCCTCTCGGACGGTGATCTGGTTCGGGTGGCACCCGCTGCGGCCTCGGCACCTGCGCCCGTGCCCGCGAGCGCCACCAGCGCCGCTCCAGCCTCCGCCGCACGCGCCAGCGCGCCGCCAAGCCCGCCGCGCGCCGCTCCGGCGGCCGCGTCCAAGTGACCCGCCGGAGCCTCTTACGATGAACGTCTCCGCCTGGTCCATCCGCAACCCGATTGCGGCCGTGATGCTGTTCGTGCTCCTGACTTTCGCCGGCCTTCTCGGCTTCAAGGCGATGAAGGTGCAGAACTTCCCCGACATCGACCTGCCCACGGTCAGCGTGACCGCCGTGCTGCCGGGCGCCTCGCCCGGGCAGATGGAAACAGACGTCGCCCGCAAGATCGAGAACGCCCTGGCCACTATCCAGGGCCTCAAGCACATCACCACCAAGGCCCAGGACGGCACCGCCACCCTGATCGCCGAGTTCCGGCTCGAGAAGCCCGTACAGGAAGCGGTCGACGATGTGCGCTCCGCGGTGGCCGGCATCCGCGCCGACCTGCCCGCCGACCTGCGCGACCCGGTCATCAGCAAGCTCAACCTCGCCGGCCAGCCGGTGCTGGCCTACGCCATCGCCTCCCCCAGCATGGACGACGAGGCCCTGTCCTGGTTCGTCGACAACGAGATCTCGCGCAAGCTGCTGGCGGTCAAGGGCGTGGGCGCGGTCACCCGGGTCGGCGGCGTCAACCGCATCGTGCAGGTCGCGCTCGACCCGCAGCGACTGCAGGCCCTGGGCGTGACCGCGGCCGAGGTCTCCCGCGCGCTGCGCCAGATGCAGCTCGAAAGCACGGGCGGGCGCACCGACCTCGGCGGCGGCGAGCAACCCGTGCGCACCCTGGCCACCGTGCGCTCCGCGCAGGAGGTCGGCCGGATTGAGATTGCGCTCTCGGGCAACCGCCGGGTCGAGTTGCAGGACGTGGCCACCGTCCGGGATACGGTCGCCGAGCCGCGCGCCGCCGCCATGTTGGACGGCAAACCGGTGGTCGGCTTTGAAGTGGCCCGCAGCCGGGGCGAGAGCGAGGTGGAGGTGGGCCAGGGCGTACGCCGGGCACTGGCGGCCCTTCAGGTCGCCCACCCGGACCTGACCCTGACCCAGGCCTTCGACTTCGTCACCCCGGTGGAGGAGGAGTACGACGGTTCGCTCAAGCTGCTGTACGAGGGCGCGATCTTGGCGGTGCTGGTGGTCTGGCTGTTCCTGCGCGACGCCCGCGCCACCTTTGTTTCGGCGGTGGCACTGCCGATGTCGGCCATCCCCGCCTTCATCGGCATGTACTTGCTGGGTTTTTCGATCAACGTCGTCACGCTGCTGGCGCTCTCATTGGTGGTGGGCATCTTGGTCGACGACGCGATCGTCGAGGTCGAGAACATCGTGCGTCACCTGCGTATGGGCAAGAGCCCTTACCAGGCGGCGATGGAGGCGGCCGACGAAATCGGCCTGGCGGTCATCGCCACCACCTTCACCCTGGTCGCGGTCTTTCTGCCCACCGCCTTCATGAGCGGCATCGCCGGCAAGTTCTTCAAGCAATTCGGATGGACCGCGGCCTTGGCGGTCTTCGCCTCCCTCGTGGTGGCCCGTGTGCTCACCCCGATGATGGCCGCCTACCTGCTGCGGCCAGTGGTGCACGGTGGCAGCGACCCCGGCTGGATGCGCGCCTACCTGGTGGCGGCGCGCTGGTGCATGAAGCACCGGGTCGTCACCATGGCGCTCTCGTTCCTCTTCTTCATCGGCTCGATCGCGCTCATTCCGCTCTTGCCCACCGGCTTCATCCCGCCGGACGACAACTCCCAGACCCAGGTCTACCTCGAGCTTCCGCCGGGCTCCACCCTCACGCATACCAAAGAGGTGGCCGAGGTTGCGCGCCAACGCCTCATGGGCGTGGCGCATGTGAAGAGCGTCTACACCACCATCGGCGGCGGTAGCGCCGGTGGCGACCCCTTCACCTCGGCGGGCGCCGCCGAGGTACGCAAAGCCACGCTCACCATCCAACTGGCCGAGCGTGGCAGCCGTCCGCGCAAGCAGCCGATCGAGAACAACATCCGACAGGCGCTCGAGGGCGTGCCAGGCATTCGCAGCAAAGTCGGCCTGGGCGGCTCAGGCGAAAAGTACGTTCTGGTGCTCACCGGCGAGGACCCGCAGGCCCTGGCCACCGCCGCTCGCGCCGTAGAGCGGGACCTGCGCACCATCCCGGGCCTGGGCAGCGTGGCTTCGAGCGCCAGCCTGATCCGGCCCGAGATCGTGGCCCGGCCCGACTTCACCCGCGCCGCCGATCTGGGCGTGACCAGCGCCGCCATTAGCGAGACGCTGCGCATCGCCACCATGGGCGACTACGACGCGCAGCTGCCCAAGCTGAACCTCGCGCAGCGCCAGGTGCCCATCGTGGTCAAACTGGAAGATGAAGCCCGACGCGACCTGTCGGTGCTCGAGCGCCTCACGGTGCCGGGCAGCCGAGGGCCGGTGATGCTGGGGCAGGTCACGACGCTCGAGCTCTCCGGCGGCCCGGCCCTCATCGACCGCTACGACCGCTCGCGCAACATCACCTTCGAGGTCGAGCTTTCCGGACTGCCCTTGGGCGAGGTCACCGAGCGGGTGCAGGAGCTGCCTGCCATCCGCCAGCTACCCGCCGGCGTGAAGGTGGTCGAGGTGGGCGACGCCGAGGTGATGGGCGAGCTGTTCGCCAGCTTCGGTCTGGCCATGCTCACCGGCGTGCTGTGCATCTACATCGTGCTGGTGCTGCTGTTCAAGGATTTCCTCCACCCGGTCACCATCCTGGCGGCGCTGCCGCTGGCGCTGGGCGGCGCGTTTGTCGGCCTGCTGTTGGCGCAAAAGTCGTTCTCGATGCCCTCCCTCATCGGGCTGATCATGCTCATGGGCATTGCGACCAAGAACTCCATCTTGCTGGTGGAGTACGCCATCGTTGCGCGCCGCGATCAGGGCCTCTCGCGCTTTGACGCGCTCATGGACGCTTGTCACAAGCGGGCGCGGCCCATCATCATGACCACCATCGCCATGGGCGCGGGCATGCTGCCGATTGCCATCGGCTGGGGCACAGCAGACCCGAGTTTTCGCTCGCCGATGGCGATCGCGGTGATCGGCGGCCTGATCACCTCGACCGTGCTGAGCCTGCTGGTGATTCCGGTGGTGTTCACCTATGTGGACGATGTGCTGCTGTTTTTACAGCGCCTGTTCAAGCGCCTCCGAGGGGCGACTTAACCGCCGCGGATGCGCCGCACCAGGGCGGTCGTCGAGTAGCCGTCGACAAAGGGGATGGCCAGCGCCTGTCCGCCCCAGCTTTGCATCAGCCGGGTTTCGGCCAGGGCGGCCATGTCGTAGTCACCGCCCTTGACGTAGAGGTCAGGCCGCAGTTCGCCCAGCAACTGCACCGGCGTGTCTTCGTCGAACCAGGTCACCAGGTCGACACTGCCCAGTGCCGCCAGCATGAGGGCGCGGTCCCCTTCGTGGTTGAGCGGGCGCTCGGGGCCCTTGCCCAGGCGGCGGGCCGACGCGTCGGTGTTGAGCCCCACGACCAAAGAGCCGCCTAGCGCCCGGGCCTGTGCCAGGTAGGTGACATGGCCGCGGTGCAGCACATCGAAAACGCCGTTGGTGAAGATCACCGGGCCTGGCAGGCGCGCCACATGAGCAGCCGCCTCGGCGCGCGGGACGATCTTGTCCAGAAAGGCCGGCGGCCCCAAGGGAAGCGCGGGAAGCGCGGGAGGCGCGGGGGGCGGCGAAGGGGGTGTGGCGAGGGCCATGGCCAGAGCCGTTGGCAACAGGCGCCGGCTCAGCCCGGCGGCTGCGTGTCGGTGAAGCTGGGGCGCTGGATCAGCTTCTCGTACAGACGCGCCAGAGTGGGATGGGGGCTGCGCCAGTCGATCTGCGGAAAGCGGAAATCGATGTAGCCGAGGGTGCAGCCCACAGCGATATCGGCCAGGGTCATGTAGTTGCCGGTGCAAAACGGCTTGTCGCCGAGGCCTTGGCTCATGGCCTTGAGGCTGTCGTGGGTTTTGCCGAGCTGGCGATCGATCCACGCCTGGCTTCGCTCACCCTCGCGACGGTGCGGCCAGGTCGCCTCGAGGCGGGCCAGGATCAGGGCGTCCAGCACGCCGTCGGCGAGCGCTTCCCAGGTCTTGACCTCCGCCCGCTCACGGCCCACCACCGGAATGAGCTTGCCCACCGGCGAGAGCGTGTCCAGGTACTCGACGATCACGCGCGAGTCGAAAAGGGCCTCGCCGCCCTCCATCACCAGGCAGGGCACCTTACCCAGCGGATTGGACTGGCTGATGGTGGAGTCTGCCGACCAGACATCTTCGAGTACGAGCTGGTACTCCAGCTTCTTCTCGGCCATCACGACGCGCACCTTGCGCACATAGGGGCTGGTCAGGGCGCCAATCAATTTCATGGACAAGCAGAACTCCAAACGTTCGCAGGAAGGAGCCTGATTCTAGGCGCTTGCGGATCCAGGCCATGGGCCCTGCGGACTCCCGACCTGGGCCAGGGCCACAGCGTGGGGGCCACCTACAATCGACCTCATGACGCTTTCCACGATCGCCGCACTCTCGCCCCTGGACGGTCGCTACGCCGCACGCTTGGCCGCGCTCCGCCCCCTGATGAGTGAAATGGGCTTCATGCACCGCCGGGTGCAGGTGGAAGTGAGCTGGTTCATTGCGCTGTCCGACGCCGGATTTGGCGAATTCAAGCCCTTGTCCACCGGCGCCCGCAGCTACCTGCTGGGCCTGGTGAAGAATTTCTCCGAGAACGACGCGCAGGCCATCAAAGAGATCGAAAAGACCACCAACCACGACGTGAAAGCGGTGGAGTACTGGATCAAGTCGAAGTTCGAGGCCCGCCCTGAATTGCGCAGCGCCGCCGAGTTCGTGCACTTCGCGTGCACCAGCGAAGACATCAACAACACCAGCCATGCATTGCAGCTCAAGCTCGCACGCGAGCAGGTGCTGTTGCCGGGGCTCGATGGCTTGATCACCACGCTGCGCGCCATGGCACACCAATTCGCCGAGGTGCCCATGCTCTCGCGTACCCATGGCCAAACCGCCTCGCCCACCACCGTGGGCAAAGAGATCGCCCATGTGGTGGCCCGCCTGACCGCGGCGCGCGAGCGCATCGCGGGGGTCAAGCTGCTTGCCAAGATGAACGGCGCGGTGGGCAACTACAACGCCCACCTGGCTGCGGCGCCCGATCACGACTGGGAGGCCTTCAGCCGCAACGTGGTGGAGTCGCCCGAGCCGCTGGGCCTGGGCCTCACCTTCCAGCCTTACAGCATCCAGATCGAGCCGCACGACTACATGGCCGAGCTGTTCGACGCGGTGGCGCGGACCAACACCATCCTGATCGACTTCGCCCGCGATATCTGGGGCTACATCAGCCTGGGTTACTTCAAGCAGCGGCTCAAGGCCGGCGAGATCGGCTCGTCGACCATGCCGCACAAGGTGAACCCGATCGATTTCGAAAACGCCGAGGGCAACCTCGGCCTCGCCAACGCGCTCTTGCGCCACCTGTCGGAGAAGCTGCCGATCTCGCGCTGGCAGCGTGACCTCACCGACTCCACCGTCTTGCGCAATATGGGCGTGGCCCTGGGCTACACCGCCCTGGCCTACCACTCGCTGGCGGTGGGCCTGGGCAAGCTCGAACTCAATGCCGAGGCGCTGGCCGCCGACCTGGACGCCGCCTGGGAGGTGCTCGCCGAGCCGATCCAGACGGTGATGCGCCGCTACGGTGTCGAGGGCGCCTACGAGAAGCTCAAAGAGGTCACGCGCGGCAAGACCGTGCGCCCCGAGGACCTGCAGGCCCTGGTGCGCTCACTCGAGATTCCGCAGGCCGAGAAAGAGCGCCTGCTGGCGATGACACCCGCGAGCTACACCGGTCTGGCCGCCACGCTGGCCCGTCGGGTCTGAGCACCCCGTGGCACTCAAGTCCACCGTGTTCAAAGCCAGCCTGCAGCTGGCCGACATCGACCATGCCTGCTACACCGACCATGCGCTGACGCTGGCCCGCCACCCGAGCGAGACCGACGAGCGAATGATGGTCCGGCTGGTGGCCCTGGCCCTTAACGCCCACGCCCTGCAAGACGATTGCGGCGGCGACGGTCAGCTGGCCTTCGGCGCCGGCCTGTCTGACCCCGACGAGCCCGACCTCTGGCTGCGCGATTTCACCGGCCGCACGCGGCTGTGGGTCGAGGTCGGCCAACCCGAGGACAAACCGGTTGCCAAAGCCTGCGGCAAGGCCGACCGGGTGCGCCTCTACTGCTTCTCCCACGCCGCCGACATCTGGTGGCGCGGCATGGAGGGCAAGCTCGCACGGCTGCAAAACCTGGAAGTGTTCCGCCTGCCCACCGAGTCGGTGGTCGAGCTCGGACGGCTGGCCCAGCGCAGCATGCAGCTGCAGGCGACGGTGCAAGAGGGCGTTCTGACCCTCGGCGACACCCAGCGCAGCGTGGACATCGAGCCGATTCGCTGGAAGTAGCACGCCCCGAGGCGCAAGCGTGGGTGCCAGGGGTGTAGGCTGAAGTCGCCGCCGCTCACGCTGGAGCAGCGCCCGCGACTGCGCTGGCCGCCGCTTTGGCTTGAACGCTGGCCCGAGACTCAACCGACCGCTATCGCGATTTTTCGGCGGTCTGCTCGGTAGGCCGTTCGGCGGCCCTCCCCGTGGCTCTCTCAGCAGCCCTTTCGGCGGCTCTTTCGCTGTAGCGGTTGAACCGCCAGGCATCGCCCTGCAAGGTGATGCGCCGCCAGGTGGCGCGCTTTTCGGCCGGGCTCATCGCGGGCCAATGCTGCACCTCATCGAAGCTGCGGCCGCAGCCTTTGCATTCGGCGTCGCCCTGGCTGGTGGAGCAGATGGCAATGCAGGGCGTGTCGGGCGTGGTGTCGTACCAGGCCTGCCAGGCCTCATAGGCCTTTTTTGGAAAGCCCTTGTCGGCCACTTCATCTTCGTGATGGAAGACCATCAGCGCGTACACCTCGGCCAGCGCCCGCAGCTCGGCGGCGAGCGTGATGCCATCGGGCGAGGGCTTGCGCTCCCGCCAATAATTGATGGCGGCTTCGATGTCGGTGATGTGGATACTGCCCATGGCTCTTGAGTCCCTGCTGCGGGGAGGCGGATGATACCGCCCGGCAGGACCGCCGCACCCGCGCAGGGGCGGGTGCTATTCTTGGCCGCATGAAGCTTGTGCTCCGCTGGCTCCTGTCTGCCTCTGCGCTCCTGCTGGTCGCCCACGTCTACAGCGGCGTGGTCGTCACCAGCTTCATTTCGGCCCTGATCGCGGCTGGGGTGATCGGCTTGCTCAATCTGGTGGTACGCCCGGTACTGGTGATCCTGACACTGCCGGTCACCGTGCTCACCCTGGGCCTTTTCATGTTCGTCATCAACGCGCTGCTCTTTTGGGCTGCCGCAGGGATGCTCGAGGGCTTCGACGTGCGTGGCTTCGGCGCTGCCCTGGTGGGCTCGCTGGCGTACTCGGTGATCGGCTTGGTGATCGAGTCAGCGCTGGGCGGCCTGTTCTCGAAGAAGTGACTCCACCTGGCGGGCACGGGCGTCAATGATCGACGCCTCGATGTGGTCATTGGTGCCACGCCGCGCCAGGTTCTGGGCTGCGCGCAGCCTGTCCATCGCGGCCGAGTAATCGAGTACGGCCACCCGCGCCTCCGCTTCGGCCCGCAGCGCGCGCAGCGGCAGGCCGCGCGCCGACTGCGCCTGCGCCAACAGCTCCCAGGCGGCGGCGTCGCCAGGGCGGTCCGTCACCCAGGTCTGAAGCCAGTCGGCCGCTCGGGCGGCGCCCTCGGCGCTCGCCGCCTGTCCCGGTGCCGCCGGCAGCAGCAGGGCCTGGGCGGCCATCAGCAACTCGGGGCGGGCGATGGGGCGCATGCCTGCTGCAGCCAGCGCGCTGGCGATGTCACCCTTGGCCAGGGCGATCTCGCCCCCGAGCAAGCGCACCATCCGGACCGCCGGGGAGTCGGTCAGGTTCAGCCGTGCCAGACGTTCTTGCAGCCGCACCGCCTGGGCCAAGTCTTTCAACTTGAGGCTGGCCAGGGCACCGCCATAAAGCGCTGCCGCCTGCCGCACCAGGGGGGCGTCTGCCGGCAAGGACTGAGCTTCGCGCACGAGCACCCTCAGGCCGTCGACGCCGACTGAGGAAAGCGCCTTGGCACGAGCTGCGGCCAGACCGTGGGTCAAGTCAATGCGGGCCGGGGTCGAGCCCGAAGCCTGCACCGGTATCCGGGCCCGCATGTCGGCGATGCGCTCGGTGGTCAGCGGGTGGGTGCGCAGGTAGGGAAAGGAGCCGTCGTCGTTCAGGCGCGAGGCCTGCGCCAGCCGCTCGAACATGGCGACCACTCCCTCCGGCTCAAAGCCAGCCTGGGTCAGCACGCCAAAGCCAACCCGGTCGGCCTCTCGCTCCATGTCGCGCGAGAAATTGAGCTGGCTGCGCGCCGCCACCGCCTGGCTGCCGCTCACCACCGCCTGGCCCATGGCTGGGTTGCGTGCAGCCACTGCGGCCCCCAGGATCATGGCGCCCATGAGCATCGGCGAGACACGGCTGTCCTGGCTCATCATCCGGGCGATGTGGCGCTGGGTCACGTGGCTGAGCTCGTGCGCCAACACCGCGGCCACCTCGTCACGGGTGGCGGTGGCCGAGATCAGGCCCAGGTGCATGCCCAGCCAGCCGCCTGGCAAGGCGAAGGCGTTGATCGTTCGGTCCCGCCCGAGCAGGATGCGCCAGGCGAAGCGCTCGTCCATGTCGCCGACCAGCTCACCGCGCTGGCGGGCGGCAGCCAGCAGCGGCAACCACAACTGCTCGACGTAGTCGCCGAGCACCGGGTCATCGAGGTAGTCAGGGTCCCGCAGCAGCTCGCGGGCGATGCGCTCGCCCAGGCGGCGCTCGGCGCCGACGCTCATTTCGCCGGTGTCACCCAGGGTCGGCAAGGTGGCGCTGGTGGCGCGGGGCTGGCCCTGGGCAGCCACGCCAGGCGCCCAAAAAGCCAGGGCCCCAGCGACGGTGAAGATCGCCAGGACACCGGCGGTTCGGCGCGTCGGAGCCTGACCGCGCTTGGCCCGTATCATGAGGCGGATGAGCCGCCCCCCGAACTCCCAACATGAATCCATTGACGCATTTTGACGCCCAGGGCCAGGCCCATATGGTCGACGTATCAAAAAAGTCGCCGACCCATCGGGTGGCGGTGGCAGAAGGCCGCATCCGCATGGCTTTGGCCACCTTTGAGCAGGTGGCCGCGGGCAACGCCAAGAAGGGCGATGTGCTCGGCGTGGCCCGTATCGCCGGCATTCAAGCGGCCAAGAAGACCAGCGAACTCATCCCCCTGTGCCACCCGGTTCCGCTCACGCGGGTAGCGGTGGAGTTCGAGCTCGAGCCGCAAGGGCCAGCGGTGCTGTGCCGCTGCAGCGCGGAGACCGTGGGCGTGACCGGGGTCGAGATGGAGGCGCTGACCGCGGTGCAGGTGGCCCTGCTCACCATTTACGACATGCTCAAGGCGATGGACAAGGGCATGGTGATCGGCGATGTGCGCCTTTTGGAGAAGCACGGGGGCAGGAGCGGGAGCTTCGTGGCGCCGGGCTGAGCCGCGGGCGCGGGCAGCGGGCAGCGGGCAGCGGCAAAAGAGGCGTCGATGCGAGGACAAATGGCGATCAAAAGACTGGCAA
>Ga0164292_10001763_pt1 | contig 17622 bp, 16 predicted proteins | sample GEODES117metaG_FD_111486 | JGI IMG/M metagenome (GOLD analysis project Ga0164292, IMG submission 111486) | Eutrophic lake water microbial communities from Lake Mendota, Wisconsin, USA - GEODES117 metaG | ecosystem: Environmental > Aquatic > Freshwater > Lake | place: USA: Lake Mendota...
AACTAGTAAAATTATGTAATATTTACACATCATATTGTATCTTCAATTTTTTGGATAAACAAATACATAATTAAGATAATAACATAGGTAACATAATAACAAATGATAATGTAATAAAAAATAAACAGTATATTTAGTATGAGTGATTTAAACAATGAGTATTTATTAAAGGCGCTGAATAATGAAAATAATTCCGGTATAGAAAATCTAACTACTAGAAAAATTAAAGCAATTAAAAACGACTATCTACAACAATTACAAGTATCGAGAGATAAATTAAAAGAATTCCATTTGAAACTAAAAGATTACAGATTTGTGGATGATTTAACTGATATTCAATATGGAAGATATATTCGATGGATCAGTTTAAAAAATCCAGAAAAAATATGCTTGACAAATGGAGGCGTGATAATTGATATAAAAATACAAGAAGATGGAATACATTTGTTATGTCGAAATTTTAAAAACAATCGGTTTCAAATAAAAATCGACGAATGTTTTATATTCCAGAAATTAACTGATCAAGAAAAAACGATTTTAGCGGCACTAGACTATCTAGATAAAAAATAGTAATGTCAAAGTTTCACCGATTGTAACCAACAAGACAAACACGCATGTTTACGCGTAACTACAAAAGTTGGATTGTGTGTATCTTTCACTTCTATTTTAGCGTCAACACAATTTACGTTACATAATCGACATGGCAATTTATTTTTCACTTCTTCATATATCTCGTTTATTTTTGTGACCGTTGTAGCTGTGAATTGCGTATGATTATAAAAAAGGTTGCTAAACCCTCTTACATTTTTATCATTTGTTTTTTTATCGTTTTTATTTTTATTTTTATTTTTAGACATGCTCTAATTAGTTACCTTACTAACATACATGTTATATTTTTATGTATGTTATATATTGTTTATGTAAAATTGTTCATATATTGTTTAGTCGAGTCGTAATATCTTTTTCCAATGTATTATTCTTTCCATTGCTTGGTCGTGGAGCATCTTATAATGAGCGATGGCATATTCAGTTGTAAATAAGTGATCATCCGCATGTTTAAATACGCGCTTTTGAAATAGTTCTTCTGCTTGAGAAAACGAGTCGCCAAAATTACCATTGTATACCTTCATGTTGTATATAACACATCTGTCAAAGTCATAAGCCGTCAATAAGTCGGCCTCTCTAACTATGTGATATGCTTTTTGGTAAATACCCAAGTATGGGAAACCATTCGTCTTTACCTTGGAATAAGACATGGTGCTAATAATAGCCGTAATGGCAGCAATCTCATCAGTCGTAAGTTTAGCTTCCAAAAACGTGGTTATTTCAGAGAGGCCTTCAGTTTCATTCATATACTTTTTATCACACATATCGTGTAGTACGGCGGCGATGTAAATAATGTTTATATGTTCCCCTATAAACGGATGGCGACGAACTTCGCTCTCGTACATAGAATGAGCATAATGAAGAACATTCATGCTATGTGATATATTATGTGTTTCATCAATTTTATATTTGGTTGAAGTATCCAAAATAAATTGGCACAAGTTGTTAAAGAGTTCCATATTCATTTTGCTTGAGCTTGAGCTTGAACTTGATCTTGACCTTGATAGTAATTTGATGCGTTAATACCATTTAAATTGTTTACAAAATAAAGTTCAATTTTATTTCCCACGTTTTGTTTTGTTGAACCCAATTTTATTTGTATTTTTTTTCAAAAATTTGCGTGTTCCTTTCTTGGAAATAAGTTTATATCCCTTTTTACACTTAAATTTATAAAAATCAATATTTCGATTTTTGAAAATACTATTTCTACAAATTCCAATCGCAGCGCTTTCAACTACTTTACGGCTATTTCGAACCTTTTTAATACATTTACATAATTTAGTTGCCAATACGCCTTCAGATATATCCTTGTATGTCTTATTATTTTGTTTAGGAATCTGATAAAATTGAGCAATTTTCTTATAATCAGATGTTGATAAATCCATTAGATATTTATACTATATTATTCCGCGAGAAAATTTATAAACGTGTATAATATATATAGTATATGTCTAATATGAATGACACCAGTCCATCTAAAATAGTGGTATTTGATTTGGATGAAACATTGGGTTATTTTACAGAATTTGGGATATTTTGTGATTGCCTAAATGAATATTTTAAAAATCCGGATTATAGTGACACTCACTTCAATGAATTACTGGATTTATATCCGGAATTTATACGGCCAAAAATGATAAATGCGCTACTATATTTAAAATCAAAGAAGTTGGATAATAAGTGTTATAAAGTAATGATTTATACGAATAACCAAGGTGATAGCAGTTGGGCGATAAATATAAAGAAATATTTTGACAAGAAAGTAGAATATGAATTATTTGATAAAATAATAGCGGCATTTGAAGTAAGAGGGCAACGTGTAGAAATAGGACGAACCTCGCATGACAAAACAATGGACGATTTTGTAAGATGTAGTAAATTATCGGAAAATATAGAAGTGTGTTTTATTGATGATTTATATCATTCTGGAATGGTCGACGATAAAGTATATTATATAAATGTCAAGCCATATAAGCATCAAATAAGCATTGAAAAAATGGTAAACACTTTTCTAGATTCTAAATTGGGAAATAAAGTTGATGATAAAGAAGATTTCATAAATTCAATTCAACATGAATATAAGGAATATAAGTATAGAATACATGAAAAAACAAAAGAAGAGCAAGAAGTAGACGAGATCGTAGGAAAGCGTATGTTACAGCATTTAAAGCAATTTTTTCGTGAAAATGCTAATAAAACGATCAAGAGGAAAAAAGGAAGACTTACCAATAAGACTAACAAGACGATAAAAAATAAAAAATAAATTAATCATTAATAAAAAATTATTAATCAATCAGATATGTAAACCGTAAACTAGCAAGTTCCTCTGTTTATCGAACAATCTTTAATATTCTTGCTAATTCAGTTAAATCAAATGTTTTAGCATATTGGTTAAATGCGGTAGTAGCAAGTAAAAATAGAGCAGAAGAAAAGACAATTCGTCTGTCAAATTCAGTGAAATCTGTTTTAACAAATGGGTTGAATCGTATTAATAAGAAACCAGTAACATAGTATTTCATAATGTCTTGTACTACATCTAAATATTTTGGATTGTAAAACCCTACTTGTAAATAAGCAAATATATATAAAATATAGGATATGTAAAGTGTTAAATTAAATACAAACTCGTGAAGTATCATTTCTTATACATATAACCGTTAAATAAAAATAATACAAATATATTATTTTTATCTTATTATTTGGTATTCTCTCATATTAGTCTTAGTAGACATACATATTACTAGTCACGCACTGAGCCAATTTATACATTTGTATCTATAGTAAGCTTGCTGGCGGCCTCCTTCGAATTGATTTTTTTCTTATAAATATCTAATTGTCGCGCACTAGCGTCAGTGGCATCACAATATCTAGGCATCCAAAAGCCGGGAATAATATCACTTCTATTTGGAAAGTATGACTCAAATAATTCTCTATAATACAACTGTTCTTTCGTCGACGGCGGATTATTTGTATACTTTTTGCGTGATTCCTCGAACATTTCATCACTATACCTATTATTTAGTCTATTTTGAATAATTTCATACCAAGAATTAGTATGAGAACTAACTCCATCGCTAAAAGCCTCTTTTGTTCTCCATAATACATCATTTGGCAAAAGAGTGGGATCCATTACGGCAATCGCACTACGAAGCAGATTTTTTTCGATTTGTTTATTATTTGTATGATTTCTCACGGCAATAGGCAAAGACAAATATGTATGAACGAAGGTCCTATCTAAAAACGGAGTTCGCGGTTCTAATCCATGGCAAGAAATAGATCTATCGCTTCGCAACACATCATAATATTGAATATTATCAATCAATCGCTTACATTCATGATCAAATTCAATATCACTTGGGCAATTATGAAAATACATATATCCACCCGTTAATTCATCTGATCCGTCACCATTAAAAATCACCTTTGCGTCGCTATGCTCAGAAATATATTTGGCGACAAGATAATTGCCGACACTAGCACGAACGGTTGTCGTATCATAGCTCTCTATATTATAAATAACTTCGGGAATTGCTGAAAAGAATTCATGCTCGGTCAAAATAATCTCGGTATGCTTAGACTGGATATGTTTGGATACCATTCTAGCATATTCTAGATCAGAACCACCAATCATACCAATACTATATGTTTGTAGCTGATTTTGTGGGACATATTTAGATACCATGGCAGAGATTAAACTACTATCCAATCCACCGGACAGCAAACAAGCCATATTTCTCTCCATCGTAACAACACGCTTTCTTACCGATTCTAAGAGTGTATTATAAATAGTTTTGTATATATCTTTAGAATCATCTGGCCAAGAATAGCGAACAACATTGTGATTATAATTAAATGTATTATATGTTGTTTGTGGTCTTGTGAAATGAAATGCTCCATTATTCAATGTAAATCGAAGAAATGTACCGGCTGTAAAGTTGTGACATTCCTCACACAAACCAGATACTTGTTTCAATAATGACGAAAATACAACATATTTATCGCGTGTTTGACCATAATATAATGGTCTAATTCCAAATGGATCTCTAGCAATATAGACAGTATTAATATTTGAATCGTATAGAGCAAAGGCAAATTCACCGTCTAAATTTTGTACGGTATATTCAATACCATATCGTTTATATAGATGAATAATGCTTTCGCAATCTGAATTGGTGTTGGGTGTGACATTCAATAATTTATAAATGCTTTTATAATTGTAGATTTCACCATTACAAATTAAATAAATTCCATCGATACAAATTGGTTGGTGTGAAATTTCATCCAAACCATTAATTGCTAGTCGATGGAATCCAAATAAAACATTTTCATTAATATTTTTAATTGTGGAAAACTCTGGACCGCGTGATTGAGCAGTAAAAAAATGCTTCTCAATTGACGGATATAAACTAGAGAATAACTCTTGGTCTAAAAAATGAAACAGAGCAAAAATTCCACACATTGTATGTAAACTATAATAATATCTTTAGGTAATTTCCAAAAATAATATATTCGAGTAATATAATAATGGACAAAATGTATGGAGTCACAGATGGAGTGTATATATGTAATCAAGGCCGAGTAGACGAATTGAATAATAGAATATCAGCGAGAAATATTCCGTCAAATGGTTTACAGCCGCAGTATAGTATACGACCATCATCTACCAAATATGCTTATATGCCTATATTGGACCAATATAAGAAGGCGACTGTTCCTTTAGAAACTTACACCCCGTACTCGACTTCAGCGATATTTAATCCCGGAAACGCACAAGCGCCATGGAGTGGATTTTCAAATAACATAAATGTAGAATCGCAATTGAGAAATCAATTTTTTGCCTTACAAAAATGCGAGCAGTCGGTATATGTTCCTTCGTCTACGAGTGACTTGTATCAAACAAAGGTTGATTATACTCCCCAACCGCAAACACACCCATTGTTGTTTGAGAAGCCAGATTTAGCACCATTTAACCCAAATGTTAATAATTTAGGCAATAGCTTATTTAATAATCATACGAGATATCAATTGAAGAGTATCAATGGTGATTTGTAAAAATACAAAATATATATTCATTGAAATATGTAAATGGACATTTCAATGAATGAAATAGATAATATTACACTCAGTTATTTTGCGAACAAATCACAATATATCAGTATCTTAAAAAAGAAGGAAGAAAACAATGATAAAAAATTTATTAATGACAAACGATTTTATAAAAAGCGGGTATTAGATTTGACAAAGCGATTGTTTAGGGAGGAAGAAACGAATACGCAATTAATTGGGTTTTTCAATACTTATGTAAAATCGTGTGTTAATTATTTGAAATTTTTAGATAAAAGTGATATCATTCAAGAAAAATATGGCTCCATGAATGTAAACGAAAATCATGAAAAAACAGTCAGCGATATTGATGCGAGTGGTAATAATATTTATATTGAAAATGAGGACTATAAAAATTCTGATTATTTATTTAGTAAACCAGAAGACGTGAAAAAGTTAAATTTAGATACGTTTGTAATAAAGACGGTTGGCAATCCACCTAAGAAAATTATACCGAAGAGAGAAAATATCAATATAAAGACGAAAGAACACAAAACAAAAGGTATATTAAAAAAGAAAAATATAGATAATATTTATGAAGACACAACGAATGAAATTTAAAAAAACTAGAACAAAATCATATAATAGACGAATGTTGAAAGGTGGCGGATTAGCCAAAGGCGGGTCTAGTAATAACGCAAAAACAATGAGAACAATGCGAACAAAGACAAAATCTAATTCTAATACAGATAAGTCGTCGTATATAACCGAAAATTGTAGTCCAAATCCAAATAAGAGTAAATTCTCATGCTATACGAGCGAAGCATTATTTAAGATGAAGGAATATTGGAATGCTAGACATGAACGCGATATGATATCTACGAATGATCCAAAAGAAATATGGAGCGAATTAAAAGAGAAAATGTCGAATAGTTGTGATAGAGAATCATGTTGGCTAAGAAGTAAATTTATGGAAGGTAATGTAGATAAGGAATTGTTAAACTATACATTTGCCCCAAAATCACCGGAAGACTGGAAACGAAAACCAAATGAGTGGTTAAGTAGTTTAGATATAGAAGCAGTTATGAAGCAATATGAGAAATTCTACAAGTGTTTTGAGTTTTTGGGACCATCGCCGATCGACTATGATGTAAAAAAAGTATACGGTGAATGTGTTTGGGAAGAATTATGTAATTTAAATTTAAGTGAGCTTATTAAGCGAAATAAAAATAAGATTGGTATTATTTTAAACACAGATCCACATAATAAAGATGGTGAGCATTGGATATCAATGTTTGTGAATATAAAGAAAAAATTAATAGTCTATTTCGATAGCAATGGTGATACTCCACCTAAACAAGTGACAAAATTAATAAATATGATTAAAACGCAAGGAAAACAGTTGGGGATTGACTTTGAAGTACATTTGAACGAAATAGAACATCAGAAAACGGATTCTGAATGCGGAATGTATTGTTTATATTTTATAGTTCAAATGTTAAAAGATAAGGAGTTGAAATACTTTTTAAAGCACGAAATTCCCGATGAAGAGGTATTTGAACTAAGAGATAAATATTTCAACGCAGAATAAATATTTCAATAGAAAATAAGAATATAAATATATTTATTATTATTACTTTATGGAGTTTATAAGTAATAATAATAAAGGATTAATTTGGGGGTTATTACAAGAAAGCAATATATTTGATGGAATAGAAAATGAAAATTTTGCTAGAATTCAAACAATATTTGAAGATACAATTAGTAATGTTCATAGGAGCAATATAAATTTATCATTATTAGAAAAAAATAAATTAACTATGAATACGCTAATAAAAAAAATAAACGATGAAAAATCAAAACCTAAAAAATCAATTCAGATGGTTTATCGTGCTGAAGATATACAAAATAAAAGAGAGCAAGAGTTTAATGTGAAACTGAAAGAACAACAAGATAATTTAAATAAGATGATAAACCCAACAAAACCTAAAGCAATGAGTTTTAGTGATGACACTAGTAATGAGGATAAACCAATTGGAGATGACATGGATCGGTTAATCGCAGAACGGTTGGCAACTAGAGAACGTGAATTAGAAATTCCTCAAATTACAAAGGAGACAGAGCAGTGGTTGAATAATAATCGTGAAGTAAAATTAAAGATAGAAAACAAAACTGTTTCTTTTAATGAAAGCGTAACTAATATACCGAAACCAGTTGATAGAAATATAGAACTAGTGGTTGACAATATGACAGAAAATAGAGTTAGTAATATAACAGTAACAGAGAATAAGGTCGAAAATAGTATATTTAATAAACTAAAACGAAAGCAAGATGTATCTACAGTGCCAATCCAAACACAATCTGCCGGACTAAACATAGAACAAGAAATACATGCGTTGAGAGAAAATCAAAATAAACTAATGGATATGTGTACTCAAATATTGGATATTTTACAAAATATGAAGTAAAATTGAAATTTCTGTGTAAAATAAAATATCATATAAATATATAAATTATATATATTCATACTCATATGACAAGTAACAAAAATAGAAGCAATAGTATAGATATAGAATTTGACATAGAATTTAATATAGAATTCAATGTTGAAAGTAAAACTAGAAATAGGACTAGAACAAGTAGCGGAGAAAAGAGAAGAAGTAACAGTATCGGTTCTAGAAGTATGAGTATAGGTAGCATAGAATCTATCACATTAGATGATGACAATGATAAGATTGATGATATTGATGATAAAATAGATATCATATATAATGAATTATTGTCTAAAACAAACAAGACACGACCAAAAACAAATAAAACATCAGATTTATATGTAAATAAAGACATGAATAGAAGAAAAAGAGATGTTTATTTTGATAAAGATGGTATAATGAAAGAACCGTCACCGAAAATATCTTATTTTGCGCAGATTATGCTTCCGGATAATTGGGTTAAATCAGCAAAGAAATGATCAACATAGACGATCGATTGTAAAAATAAATAAATAATTTAAATTTAATTTATTTATTTTTATTTGATGCTAGCTAGTAAGTATGGTATTTTACATATTTGAATACAAAATTACACAGCCATAAATTTAAATTTGCCATCTTCCTTCTTGACTAATTTACCAACTAATATCGGTTCTCCGCCAAATTCAACCGCATCATTATAGCTTTGTAAATCATACACTTCATCTGTTTGCGGATTTCTAGCAAATTTCTTTTTAATTCCATCAATTGGAATATTGATTTCATCCGCTTTCCATGTAGTTTTTCCTTTATTGCGCTCCCTTACAGTATCTATTTCTTCATTCGAAATAGATGGTTTATAGGAAAACGACGATGGGGCAGCTTTTCCAAAAGAAAAGCATTTGACCGCATCCTTTGTACCCGGTCTATTATATACAGCGCAATCCATCGATGCCTCTTTTACAGATGTCAATAACTGATTGCTAATTCTCTCTTTAATGGTAGATATCTCATATAATGTTTCATCACTTGTTACTGGAACGGCGTCATCAAATTTACTTACATCGTTTAATTTTAATTCAATTGCTCCGTCACCAGACATTTGCTCCTTTGTAAATGTCATTAAATACAAAAATACATTTACGGTTCTCAAATCCGGAGGTAATTCTTGATGACTACATATTCTTCGAGCTCTACCAATTACTTGTTCAATGCGAACTGGGTGCCAATACGGTTCAATAATATGAACATATCGCGTGTTTTTTAGGGAAATTCCCTCCGCACCAGAGGCAGTAATCATGAGGACCTTTATGATTTCACCATACAAGTTATTGGTTGAAATGCGCGATATTTCACTGGTAATTGTATCTGGTACAGACGACCAATTTCCATTATAAATATTTCTTATAATTTCCTTTTCTTCATCTGTCTCAGTTCCAGTATACAGAGCATAAGTAGGCATTCCTCGTTTATCCTCGGGTATAGCCAAGCGCCAAATGTCGGCTTCATCCTTTTTAATTTTAAATTGAGTAAAACCGTTCGCATCCAATATCAATTTCAATACACCGATTCCTTCTATGGTTCTAAATTGCGTATAAATCAAATGTAATCCGCGAAAGTCCGGATCTTTCAAGTTATCCAATACATGTAAAAATTTTGGGCTATAAGTTTCCAAACCTTTGGGTGTCAAGTATTTGGCAGCATTATCTTTTAAATAGTTCATTTCAGTTTGAATTCTAGCAGCATATGTTGAATCCATTTCATTTTTAAGTTCGCTTTCTAATAAATCAATATCATCTGCGCCATAAAGACCATCTGGATTGTCAAGGCGATCACGAACTGTAATGGCATCTAAAATATCTTCATCAGCAGCACCTTTTAAAACAGTTTCAATGTTCTCTCCTTCTTTTGGCATAGGACGGCGATTTTCTGGGAAAACAAAATTACAAAATGCTCGTGAAAAGATACGATAAGACGATACTGTATCCTTATACACATCTGTAGCAACTTGTTTTAGTTTTTTTTTCGCAGCAGCCTTGGCAATCTTTCTTTCTTGAATTCGCGCTTGTTCATAAACGCCGAATTGAAAATCGCTCATAGGAATTTTAATAACTTTAAAATCAGTATCTTTGTTGAATTCTGGCATAAGTTGTTCTTGCGCACTTCGAAAGTAAGAGGTGAGACCTAAAATGCGTCGCTTAAATAAATTGTCATTTTTAATATTACCCGTAGTTGGGTCTATAAATCGATTTTGAAAAAGTTCCAAATTATCTTCTAACGCTTTAAATGTTTCGACTTGAATACTGGTAGAAATAACATCAATTTCATTTCTATTTAAAATAGAAGTAATCATTCTAACAAAATCAGCATCGCTTATCTCGCTTCTATTTTCACCTTCAATATCACCAGCAGCCGCACCGGCACCCTTGGATTTAACGGTAGATACACCTTTATACACACCATCTTTATTAATATTAATAAAGCCAAATGGGTTACGTGTGACAGTAAGTAATTTGGAAGACGGCTTATAATCCAAGTAGTCCAATATATTATACTGGTCAAATATTTTCAATAATTCTTCTTTGTTTACCTTGCGTGAACTTTTGATATTTAATGGGAAAGTCCATGTTTTAATGTAACCGCGTAAAATATTGAATAAAATAGCAATCTCGTTGGGATAGTTGATCATGGGTGTTCCTGTCAATAGAACAATTTTACAATTTTGAGCCGATAGTAAATATTCGTATAATCGCATAGAAATAGATTCGGGGCGTTTCATTTTATTTACAATACGACTGACAAAATTATGCGCCTCATCGACAATAATCACTTTGTCGTCAAATGGATTAATTGAGTAATCGCGCGTCAAATCTTTTAAATGGCTGTTTCGTAAACCATTATAGTTAACAAATTTATAGCGATATGTAATCATTTCATTTATTTGTAAATCGAGACTTTTCTTTTGCTCGGTAGACAACTCATTGTAATTGGTCGGCTTTTTCACATTAACTAGCCAAGCGCCCCCATTTTTTGTAATAAAATCGGTTGTGATATTTAAAATTTTAGATAAGGCATTTATAATGTCAGTGTTTTCCTTTTCGGTTTTGCCTACTGTTGTGCCGGCAACTTTACCAACTTTACCAACTTTACCAACTTCAATAAATTCCCAATACTGATTTTTTTTGTAAATAGTATCACCGCAATTTTTCAATTCTTGTAAATAGTTCATTCTTAGCGCAGCTGGTGTCATGACTATCACTTGTTTGTTCGTTTTCATACCTTCAGCGATAGCGATTGAACTACATGTTTTTCCACTACCTAAACCATGGTACAAAAGTAAACCTCTATAGGGGGTATATATATTCAAATAATCTCTTACTACTTTTTGATGAGTTAATAATGCGAACTGTGCGTCATCTGGTCTATCACAGCTTATGGTCGACTCCATTTTATCCATTTCTTCCTTGTATGGTCTAAATAAAGCGTTTATATAGTTAATGAAAATCTCTCGGTTGTTCATGTAATAAGCATTCGCTTTCAACAAAACCTTGCTCTCTTTAGGAGGTAAGCGACTGATAATTTTAGTATCTCCGATTAATTGTTCCATGTCAATATCGTCTGCGATAACATCCATTTTTGGTTTGGGTGTGCGTCTAACATCGGGTTCTCGCACTTCACCGGGTGCCTTTTCAACATCCAATTTCAATTTTTTAGTCAATTTTTTAACCTTTTTTGGTGGAGCCATTAAAATAGGTGCCGGAACAACCTCTTCGGGTATTTTTGTAGAGACCGTTACATTAAGTTTTTTAAGAAAATCGGCTCTATTGATTAATTTATCCTTTGTTTTATCAATTAATGTAGTCTGAATTTCAACCTTTTCTTCTCGTGTCGGTTCTACAATTTTAACTTTTATTTGTTCTATTTTTGTTGGTACTGGTTTTACTTTTAATCTTTCTAAAACACTTGTAGACATCTTATATTACACCGACAAAAAAGAAAAATAGGACAAACTATAATAAATTTATATATTTTGGTTTATTGGTATAGGTCTATATTGTCTTGTATAGGCTTATTTTGTTTATCGTAACTTATTCCAATAGTTTAAGCGTCTCTTCACAAGCCATTTGTTCTGCCTTGCGCTTAATTCTATGTATTCCACTACCCAAAAATACAAAGATTTTCCCGTCCATTTCTAAACGTTTATGAATGTTTTCAAATGAACCGAATGTATTAAAAGGACTCGCATCTTCTTTTCTAACAGCGTGAATCTTTTGTCCTAAACACAAATATACGCCCATTTCATATCCAGTTTCATCGTCGTGATTAATTTCAATATAATGAGGCGTGTCTTGAAACTTCTTTTGAATTTTGACTTGTAGAATATTTTTGTAGTTATCATCGTCTTGAATTAATTTCACCCAATCGATATGCTTCTCAAATACATTTTCTATGAATATTTGAGCCATTTGAAAGCCAGGACCAGTTACAAAGACATTTTTAAACCACCCTTCTTCATCCTTTACATCGATCTTATTAAAATCCAAGAAAAGCGCGCCTAGAAAGGCTTCAAACAAACAACCTAATTTCTTTAAATTCGTTCTCGTCTTCTTTTCCTCTGCGTGTTTTGAAATAATGTAATATTTGTGTAACCCCATTTCCAATGCTAATTTACCGATGGCTTCGTTTTTAACAACCGCAATCTTTTTTTCTGTCATGAAACCTTCATTCTCTTTAGGAAATCTGCGATATAAATAATATTTAGTAATACATTCTAAAACACCATCCCCCAAAAATTCCAATCTTTCATTCGATTTAGTATGAAGTGGTAGACAGTCAACCGGCTGTTCAGTAATAGTTATCTTTTCTTGAATATTGTAAAGCTGGGGTCTCTTAGTATAAGATTTATGAACAAATGCCCGATTATATAGTGCGAGATTGTGAACCTTTCCCGGGACACCATATTTAGTTAGAATAGATTGAACTTGGCTCAATGTAATCTCAACATTGTTTGAATTGTATGGATTAAAAATTAGACCATCGTCCGTATTAATTATATCTTCGTCATGAGAAATTTTAAATTCTGACATTGTGGTTATAAAGAGTATACGGGTGTAGTATTTAGGTTCTTTCGTTTAATAATGAAAAAGTAAAAAAAAAATATTTAGTGATTATATAAATGGTAGGATATATGCAAGGAAGTAAAAAGGCGAGGTCCACACCTTCAATCTCAAATCAGACATCTATTTTCGGAATTATGGGTGGTCTTGCCCCCCGTGTTGGTATTCACGATTATGCTGTCTACAGACACGTACAAATTAAGGGTAGCAAGGGATTACCCCAGATAAACAATCTTACACCCGCACAACAACAAGCTTATATGGCACAAAATAATTTGCTTTCTGTCAACCCTCTCAAGTCTGGTGGTGTAGGAAAGAGAGTTTTAATGTTCCATTAAAATCATATTTAATTTAATCGTATTTAATCTGAATCAAATATTGATACGTAACACATAATATATTATCTAATTGTATAGTATATTATGCCTCAAAGAAATGGATATAGAAGTAGCAGAGGACGTTCAGCAGTAGCTAGAAGAGTCGCATTTGGCGGAGCCAGTTCGACAAACGGAATTATGCCCGCTGTATTTGTAACAACAACAACCGGACAAGTAGTCCGAACTAGTTTTTTTGGCGGACCTAAGAAAGGTGGTGCCGCTCCAAGTGCGACTGGATTTATGATCGCAAGTTCATCTAGCCAAGCATTTAATGCCGCACCCAAAGCAGTTAGACCTAATTTCCTATTTAATTTTAGACAGAACAGCGCATTAGGATACCCTGGTTCCGGAGGACCCTTATTGTAAATAATAGTATTTTACATTATATCTACTAATTTATATTATAAATATAATGTATATTCATGTCAATCGAAGGCAAAGATTCAATCGAAGGCAAAGATTCAATCGAAGGCAAAGATTCAAAGGACTATAGTACTACTTCAATTAAAGATGTTTTATCACCAGTTGAAACACCAACATTAACATCTGATTCTGCTTTAGCATTTGCTCTTGAGATGGGACTGGATGGTAAGAATAAAGTTAACAAGTTAATTAAATTATATCATGACACCCAAATCGAACTTATGATTGTAATGTGTTTACATGTCAGACCTACGACAGATAATAAAATGACTATTGTTGATATAGATATATTACGAACTTTAATAGAAACACATTCTATAAAGTTAGAGCTTATAAAAACAGAATTAAAACAAACAGCAGTGAATACCTTTATATTCAATATGTTAATGAAAAATATTTTTGGTACGGCTAATATAGAAGAACTCACATCAGAACAGTATAAAAATGTAACAGAATTGTTAAAAGGGGGTACAAATAATATTGTTCAAACCGGTGGAGCAAATACATTTGAGATATTATTATTAATATGTGTTTTAATGACATTTGTAAATGCGATAGTTACCAATACACAAGCATGTTCTGATGATAGGACGGAATGTCTCATGGCTCTTCAAAAGACAGATGTTAATGCGTTAGTTGTACAACTCGCTGATAGTGGTAGTACTGCGCTAGTTGAACGTCAATCTGACAATTATGCCGAGCTTGGTATAACGAGAGAAGAAGCTTTTATACGTGCGTTAGTACCACGAATAGAACAACAACCTAGTACTCAAAGAGATATCCAATCTGTGGCTACGTTTAAAAAATCGCTACTTACAACACCAACCGGTACAGAGATAGGAAGTACGTTACCAGTAGAATTAAAAAGAACTGATTTATCATATCTACAAGCTTTGAGAGAAGAATCTACCCATGTGGGTACTTATAATGTGAATAATGCTCGCGCGGAAAGTATAATTAAAACTATTTTAAAAATGACAAATACATATAACAAATCAGCTAAAACAGATACTAAAGCTAATTCAGATGTTAAAACGGATTCAACTACAGCAAACATTGAATCACTTATGAGTATAAAAAGAAAGGCGGGAGATAACTTTGAGTCTTTACTAACAATATTATCTCAAAATCCGAATATAGAAACAGTATCATATGTAAATAGTAAATTAGCAACTCCTTTTAAGTCGAATATGATTGACGGTGATATTAAATTCTTAAATAGTGTAATCAATGAAGTTGGGCTTAGGTATGATGATTCTACTAGAAATCTTACGGAACAAATAGAATATATCGTAAAGAATTGTGATAGTATTATAACAGATCTTAATAAAAATCTAGTAGAATTTGTTGATAGTTATTTTAATTCGTTAGATAAGAATACAGACCCTAGCGAATACATAAATATGTTAGTGGAATATTCAGTCTCTATAGCAAGTCCAGATAGTCAAATTGTGAATGATGTAAAGAATTTACAGATTCTTATGGGGAAAATAGAGAGAATGGAGACTATATTTGCTAATGTAAATGCTACTACCATTGATAATCTAGGTATAACTGTAAATTTAACTAATATACAACCACAAAGTACACAAGAACTCGCAGTCCAAGATAACATACAGCGACCAAATGAAAGGTCAAGTAAATATCCATTCGATGTAAGCGTATCAAGTGATGGTTTGAGTGAAGATTATTTATCTAAAATTAATGAAATGTTTATTACCATGCAATATAATGACGCAAATATTGATACATTTAAGGGTAAATGGAATAAATTCAACTCTGAATTGAGCGATATTGAGACGGTCATTAATGATTCTAATGATGGTATTAAAAAAATAGATGATAATAACATAATTACTAAATATAATGACGCCAAAAACGAATACTCGAAATTATGGAGTCTCAAAACACCAACTGATACCGATATCACAGAGTATTTAGATTCTGGTAAATCGAAAATATCAGTAGATGATATCGCTGATTGGAAATCAATGGTTACGACCGTGGCTGAATTAAATACTGAAAAACAACAGTTAACTCAGCGGCTAAATGACGCCAATGATCGCCGAAGCAATATTGTGTCTGATGTACATAAATTACAAACAGAATCAGTGCCAAATTATCTTATTTCTATTATGAAGAATGAGTATAAAAATATTCAACAGGCTACAACGGATACTAAAGATACATTGAAAAGCGCATTAGCTGACCGTTTTAAGTTTTTACATGGACTTGATACAGTGTCATTAAACCAAGGAGACTTTAAAATAATAAGTACAAAATATAAAACATATGAAGAGGTTGATGGTAAATTTGAATTGAATAGTCAAATAGAAATATCTACTAGAATGGATGATATTCGTGTTCATATGGCTAAACTAACTTTTCTAAAAAATTTTTACGACGCCGCAATAGGTGATATGAAAAAAACTAGTGAATTAGCTGGTAACACAGAATCATGGGCTAAATCTCTGAAAAAGAAAGTATGGGGTGAATCTGCGCAAGAAGCTGTAAAAGATATTAAGACAAGAATTAATATACTTGAACTTGAAAAATATAAGACTGAATCCATGATAAAATCACTGAGCGCATTAGAGACAACTATGAGTCAAATACAAGTTACTAAAGAATCCTCTGGAATAAATTTAGCACAATTAGTTGACGATTTAACAGTATTAAAGTCTAGAGTTCAAGCAACGCTTAATTTAAAAAATAAAGATGGTGACGTAAATGCCGAATTTGAACGACTATATAACCAAAGACTTGCTGAAAATAGTTGGTTCAATCTTTCTATGTTAGCTGATATAGCGAGTCGTATTGGAGACCTTAGTCCTATGGATTTCATACGATCTAGTGTACAATTTTTAAAAGATAATGGTATCATAATTGGGTCTGTAGGTGGTGTATGTTTATTAGGTATTTTAAGTATAACCCCACTAGGTACAACCGTAAAGGAAATTACAACACGAATAGTGATACCTACGACTATAATTGGTAGTAAAATAGGTGGTGTATACATTTTAGTAAGTCTTACGCGTGCTTATACTGATGCTGGTATGGTAGCTACTATGTATGAGCTGTCTACATTTTTGACAATGTTGAGAATTCCCAGATATAAGGGTTTAGCTGATATAAATGAGGTAGCATTTAATGCTTCCTATAAATTGGCAATGGAAAATATACCAAATATATTAAAAAGTGAGGGTGTAAGAAGCTTATCATCATTATCAGTCAATACTGCGTCTGTAAAGGATATTCCTGGTATTGTAGATAATTTTAATAATATAGTTGCTGTATATCAATTACGGTCTGATCTGGTAAACTTAGGCTTTATAATAGGAGCAATTACATTATATCTAGCTTATGATAAGTTTGGAAATATAAAATGTTGGTGGGGAAAAACTGAAGCACCACCAGCAGTAGCACCAGCACCAGCACTAGCACCAGCACTAGCACCAGCACTAGCACCAGCACCAGCACCAGCACCAGCACCAGCACCAGCAGTAGCACCAGCACCAGCACCAGCAGTAGCACCAGCACCAGCACCAGCAGTAGCACCAGCACCAGCACCAGCAGTAGCACCAG
>Ga0164292_10001764_pt1 | contig 17622 bp, 18 predicted proteins | sample GEODES117metaG_FD_111486 | JGI IMG/M metagenome (GOLD analysis project Ga0164292, IMG submission 111486) | Eutrophic lake water microbial communities from Lake Mendota, Wisconsin, USA - GEODES117 metaG | ecosystem: Environmental > Aquatic > Freshwater > Lake | place: USA: Lake Mendota...
CTTGGAGTCATCGGTGAAACTGGATCTGCAACAATAGTAATATCAGGAGGAGTACCATCCGATGCGGTCACCGCAGAACCTGCGCTTCCAGGATTTACTGTAATGATTGCACCATCAACATTGGTAGCACCACCACCCTTAACATTCATCGTTGAACCTGCTTGGATATTTGTCTTACCAGATGCCTTGATGTTTGTCTCTGCGCCGTAAACATTCGCCTTCGCGTCGGACTTAATGTTAATATCAGAGGTAGCATCAATATTAATCTTGTTGTTGGACAGAATGTCCACGCTTGTCGCAGATCCAAGACGCCAAGAACCTGAAGTGGCAGAGTCAATATTACCATTGACATCCATTGAATAATCACCATCGACGCGAGTAGCAAAGGTTCCTTTGACAGCAAGGTTCATGTTGCCACCGACTTTCCAGTCAACGTTTCCGTGTGTATCGATATTCGTATTACCACCGACTGTAAGATTACAGTTGTTTGCTACATAGATATTACAACTGCCACCAACGTGAACATTTGCCTTACCTTCGATCGTAATAACACCATTGCGATCGATAACCGTATAACCGTCACCAATAATTTTATTTACCTGCGAACCATCTGGTCGCATTTCTTGGAACGTGCCTGATTTATGATTTAGAGAAACACGTTCTGCATTCGGCGTATCATCAAATTCCATAGTGTGACCAGATTCACTCTGGTAGGTATGGTTGTATGGATACTCAGCAGCAAAGGCAGACTTCGGTTGAGAAACAGACTCGCCTGTTCGACCAGCAATAGGTTTCGAAGTTGTCCTTTGTGCATCATGTTGACCGTGGATCGTTTGATCCTGTGGTAGTGCTTTAGTTTCTCCTGGATTTTTCCCAACCGCGAGTGCATTGACATCACCGTTACCTGCTTCGAGATATTCTTTCTTGGGATAGACATTATTTGGATCTTTATATCCCTTTGTCGGATCAGTATCTCGAAGTCCCTCGTTTGTGGGTTGATTTGCCACAGTTGGTTTTGCCTGAACAAGTTCTGCTGGGTTGGGTGCAGAGATTGTTGGTGATCCAGGTTTTGTTTGTAGAAGATCGTCTAATAATTTGTTTGCCGAAAACCCAACCCCAAAGAAATCCATGGAAGTTTTTCCACTAGAACTGGTTTTAATCAATCCATTTGCGAACTTAATCGCTGTGTCGATTCCCTGACCATTAGCAACAGACAGCATTCCCATGATAACATCTTTGGGTGAATCCGCTGTAATTGCCTTTGCAGAAAGAAGAGATTTGATATTTCTATCGAGCAAAGAAACCATAGCATTGTTTTGGGAAGATGGATCGTTTAAAAATCCACCACCACCGCCGCCAAGATTAGTAATCTGCTCGATGTGAGCATCATCGATAATTTCTGTGACTTCTTTTTCATGTGTATCAACCAAAGAAGTAACTACAGAGACTGCATTCGTTAAATTTTCAACAGAAGGTGCTATTCTGAATGGATCAAAAGAAACATCAATTGCTTCATTTACTGCAGATGTTTTTCTATCAATTTGGTTGGAAACTAATTCAAATGCAACCTTAGTTGCAGATGGAAGTTTGACTGAATTAGTAATTAATGCAGTAGCAGATTTTACCGCAGAAGAAGTAAGTGTCTTTGTTATGGTGTTAACCATTTTATTTGTAGTGCTTAATACTTCATTCGATCCTGAGGCAGATGTTGTCAATGCAATCTTTGTAGTAAGACCAGACCCCTCCTTAGAAAGAGTGTTTTTAACAGAAGAAACTGCGGATCCTACCGAACCGTTTGCTTGGTTGACAACTGTATTTGCAATCGCTGCTGCACTGCCAATTTTCGCAGTCCAGATTTTAGGATCAGCGAGAGCAGCAAAGTTTAGATTATTACCAACATTACCAATGTTCGTTGGAATCGGAAGTCCCAATTTATTAAGAGCATCAAGCGCAAAGTTTTTACCGAGGTTTTTACCAATCAATCCACCAAGACCAAACTTCGCGAGAGAATCAGATGACTGTTCTCTAATCCAAGTTTTCTTTGTCAGTATTGAAATGTCAGGAATATTCTTTTTAATATTCTCTAATGTTTTTTCGATAGCATTAGGCGCGACTGCACCAACAGTCTGTAGGGCCTCGAGATTGAAACCATATGCCCCGACTTTACCACTATCTGAAATTGTAGAATGTGAACCGCCGCCAACATCATGCGCGATGGATCCCATCAATTGCTTAATTTCTGTCGCAGAAAGAACCTTGCTTATTTTAGTATTATCTAAAATTTTAGATAAATCTTGGTTGAGCAGAACATCCAACATCAGATAAAGTTCCCGTTCTTAGTAAAGTTTTCCATAAAGCACTTATATAATTCTCGTTTGTGTTGGTGATTCTTATTAATATCAAGACCAGTTTGTTTAATCAAAATTTCAATGGCATTATCACCAACAAGAGAAGAAGTCTTTACTCCTTTATACTGATAAAATGCAAGGCAGCACTTGGCACTAAATTCGACGCTGGAGTTTACTTTTTGTGGATTGGACACTAGATCCTCTCCAATTATCTTACCAATCTTCGCAAATGCATCTTTACCAGTTATTTGCACAAAAGAATGTCCACGGAATTTATAACCATCCAGTGGAGAGGTGGTAATAGTATTGCAATTGGCATTACCAAGACCCTTACTGGTATCACCATAGATAAAGTTTGCCATGGCAATTGGACCTGCTGACTTTAACTGACGAGCAAATGCTTCACCTCTATTACGAACTTTCCTGAAATTCTTCAGCATGGTCTTGACTGACCAATTGGTGTTTTCGGCAATAGGACTAAACGCAGATTCTACACCAGCGATTGCCAGAAATGCAGCAACTGCATTGTTGCTATATCCTGCTGCTCGACATGCTTTAATGATTTGATTAATATTTGATTTATTACCACGCGCCATAATGTTTTTAGCAAAACTGCTGCAGTTGCAATTCTTTAACTTTTCTAGAGCAGCAGGATCGACTTTATTAGAACTACCACTACCACTACCACTACCATCACTGCCTCCCGAGGTAGGAGAGTTACCTGATCCGTCACCCCCACCGCCGCTACCATTGCTCGCAGGAACAGCATTAATTGTCCCAACAAAAGCAGGTTGCTGACCTTCTGCGCCATCCATGAAGAATCCCCACACCCAAGTACCTTCTACTGGACCAGTTGGGGACCAACCAATACCAGAAGTGCTGGCACTATTTGCGGGCATAATTGGCATCGCCCAAGGAAGATCGTCGGTTGGTAACTGTTCTTTATCATCTGTGTGATAACCAAGAATTCGCAATCTTACGCGACCAATACGCATAGGATCTCCACGATCTTCAACACATCCGAAGAACCAATAAAAGTTTGAATCATTATTGAAAAGAAATTATCTGCCATTTTTATCTCACGAAATGTAAGGTCCAGGATCTTGGAACTTACCGTTTAAATTAATCTCGAAGTGTAGGTGATGTCCTGTAGAATTTCCAGTATTGTTGACCTGCATAATTTGCTGTCCTGCCTTTACCTTATCTCCCACTTTTACCTTGAGAGACCCCTCGTTTGCATGGGCATATACAGATGTATAACCTCCACCATGATCAATGGTAATACGTAAACCATATCCAGAACCTTCACCATAGTGTTTACCTGCATTTTGCCAACCTGCTTTAATAACTGTACCATCTTTGACTGCGAAAACTGGAGTACCCTTTGGTGCTCCAATATCATACCCTTTATGTCCTGTAGATGCACCAGAGGTAGGTGCTTGCCTTGGTCCAGTTTTACTTGTAATTCTACCCTTACCACCAGTTGGGTGAGTCCAACCTGCTTTATTGATCGGTCCAGGAGATGACGGAGATACACCATTTTGCTGATCTGCCTGCACTTCAGGATCATCTGCTGCTGGTGGGGTTGGTGCGGGTGCACGTGTGATTGCTTGGAATGCCGTATGGAAAGAATCCTTAGCAATTTCCAAAATCATATTATGTGCTACTGGAGTCATCTTGTGGTGAATCGCGGTAATCATCCATACACCAGAAAGAAAGGGATCCCAATGGTTTTTTGGATCTGATTTATCTGCACTGTCTCCGACCTTGGGATATTTAAAGTTGATAATCTTACCAACTTCAGCGTCAGTTCTTCCAGGAACTGTAATATGCATACGCAATCCAGAAATATCTTCAAGAACGCTTTGTCTCATACCCAACCATTTATCTGGTGCATAGTCTAGTAATTCATCGTCACTAGTAGTAAGAACTTTTCTATGCACAGGACGGAAGAAACGTTTAGACAATGCTGAACGAGTTACGTTGGCAGGATATGTCATATTATCTTTTGATTTCTCATCAAATGTTGCTTTACCATTTTCAATACGGTAATTTTCCATATGAATAATATCAGGATATGAATATGAATAATCGTGTGGTGCGTTTGTCGCTTCTTTAATCATAATATCGAAAATTGTTGTAGTGCTGGCGAATCTTCCTTGATCCTGCGACTTTAGAATATCTACTTGTTCATTAAAACGAATATCAGATACAGTGTTGAAACCTTTGTCCAATCCTGGTTTGGAAGTATCAAAAGTTATTCCCCCAGTCAAATTTGTTTCAGGGTTGACAGGTTTTTGTAAATATACATACTCAGCAAATACAGAACTATCGTCTAATTGACTCTTAATCAAATTGTCAATAGAAGTAAAATAGAATTGTCTAGTAGTTTCATAGAACAAGAAACTCGGCGATTTTTGTTTAGCACCGATAGATCTTTGCGCTACATAATTGAGGCAACGGAATGGTGACCACATATTTGCAACGAATGCAATTTTACCCTCGTGTGGAGTATCTGCGATGACCATCGGAGTTTCATCTTTATTATCGATTCCACCGAAGCAACGTTTTTGCTTTAGATAATCAGTATAAAGTTTATCTGCGATTTCATCGGTAGTACCCTCGTACTTTTTACTTACTTGAGTAATATTATCACTGACTGCTTCCATGGAACAGAAGTATAATGCATACATTTGTTCACGGTCAGCATTCAACATTCTATTCTTAATCGAATAAATTGAAAATGTCTTTTTGATACTTTCACCATATTCATCACCAAAAGATGGAGTTTGGACCCAAAGATTTAAAAGTTCGTCTCCAACGAGAGGTAATCCAGAAAGAAGTTCTTTCGAGTCTACAACAATCAGAACACCCTGTAGTGCATTGGAAAATATATCCTCATAGATGTTAAGTTCGACAATAAAATTTTTGATGTCAAGAACCTCGCCGTTGACACTTTGAATCTCAACAGTCTTAAAAGAAACGTCACCTGGATTTGATAACTGTTTTGATTTTGGATCCGACATATTATACTCTAATTAATCTTTGGAATTCCGAAACAAACTTACCAATTAAATTCTTTGGAATATACTTTATTTGTCGCTTCTGCTCATTTAACTCGACTTCATAGTCCCAGTTCGAAACTGGTTCATGTTCACCCGATAGAACTTTTGCCGAATTATAATCAACAATAATTCCTTGTGGGACACCTTGTGATGCAAGCATATCTGTAGTCCTGTAATGATGCACTGCTTGGTATATATTATTCTCACCGTATTTTTCTACGCAATACGAATAAAGATCTTTATCTTTTCTTGGCCATTCTTCGCGAACATCAACGATATTGTTTGTCAGTAGTAGAACCCAATGATAATCTTCTCTTCCATACATTTTATATGCGAGCAATTCTGGAGTTTCTCCATTTTCAATGTAAGTTGTTTCTAAAAAGTCCACATTTTTAATAGGAGTTTTTGGTGCTACACGAAGAAAAATATCTGTGATGCCCTTATAGGTGCCATCGAACTTTCCTCTTAATACTGGAAATTGTCTAAAATACATCTTAATATCCTTGATTGACTCTTTGTGCAGTCATTAGTTCTAGTTCTAAGAATTCTAGACGCATAGTCGCATGGGTTGGCATACCATTATCGAATGTAGTAAATCCAGTATCACTTCCATAATCTATTGTCATATTAGTAAGAACGCAAGTGGAAATTTTGCGAACAAATTGGTTTTCTTTTCCTGCATGATAATATACAATGGTAAATTCTGAAGGATAGTTGAAGAAGTATCCAGAGTCTTTGAGTTCTGGATGCATATGATATGCAAACTTTTGAATGATTCCCATACTATCCCCCTTTCCGCCAGTTGTGCGATTAAAAATCGCCTTTGCTTCTGCTTCACTTCTTGGGGCAAAATTATATTCGAATATAAAAGATCTATTACTCATCGATTTGAAGAATTGTTCTTTGTATGGGTTGGTCACAGTTTTAGTTGTGGATTCTAGCACTTTATTAACATCAAGCGCATTGTCGCTTAAAACTTTAGAAATTTTACCGCCTGAACGTAATGCCAGTTTCATGTTATCTGTACTTAGTGGATTCATTGCACCCAAGAGAGACTGGTTACCAGCACCGATCGCACCGAGCAATGTGCCCATTTCACCTTCTTTCCAAGTTGCTCGATATCCTGCAGACATTTTATTTTCAGGCATCTGTAGAGCAATGGCACCAGCACCTGTATATAGTTCCTGATTACCTGACAATGCTCCGATGGCACCACCAACAAGTCCACCACCTAAAGTTTTTGCTGCAACGCTACCAAGGCGACCCAAAAGACTAACGCCACCAGCATTTTTACCGCCACCATTAGTCAACTGTTCTGCGATGCCAAGACCAGCACCAATACCTGCACCTAGAGCAGCAGTTTGAGCAGTGGCATTTTTTGGTTGTTGTGTATTTTGCTGACTTTTATCAAAGACCTGTCCACCATTGTTCTTGAACGATTCACCAAGACGAGAACCTTCTCTTACCAATGGATAAAAGACAACATAATGCGGGGATTGCGTTTCTACATCAAGTGGATACCGAAGCGCACTGCCACTATCGATTCCATATTTTTGAATGTGCGCTTCTCTCGCATCATCTTTTGGCGTAAATTTGATTTGCGACACGAATAAATATCCCTTAGATTGGTATTTTCTTATATTTATATGGTTTATTCAAAAGATTCACTCAAAGGCAGATATAATATACAGAAACCCAATAAGTATATCGGGGATCCGAGCAACATCATCTTCCGTTCTAGTTACGAACTAAAGTTTATGAAATGGTGTGATGCGAATGATAATGTTTCGGAGTGGGGTTCAGAAGAACTTGCAATACCATATAGATCTCCTGTTGATGGAAGAGTCCATAGATACTTCGTCGACTTCTATATTAAAGTCAATGATCAACGTTACTTGATAGAAATTAAACCTGCTAAGTTTACGCAGGAACCCAAAATCCCAAAACGAAGAACAAAACAGTTTCTCCAAGAAGTAATGAATTGGGGTGTGAATCAAGCAAAGTGGAAAGCAGCAACTGAATTCTGTTTAGATAGAAAATGGAAATTCCTGATATTAACTGAAAAAGAATTGGGAATAACGAATAAATAGTTATTATGGCAAATCCTTTCGAAAACCTTCGTGCTAAAGCTGGGGATGGACAAAAGTCTATCTGGTGGTATATGCGCAATGCTCAAAAATTAGTCGGCGCGAGTTTATCGCCGAATACAGCAATGCAATCTGATATTGGAGAACTAAAGTCAAACATCGAAATCGGTTCGATGTATATGTACTATTACGATCCAAAATGGAAAAACGAATTACCATTCTATGATGCCTTCCCGTTAGTGCTGCCATTCGGTCCAGCACCTGGAGGGTTTTATGGTATCAATCTGCACTACGCACCATATCTGGTAAGAGGAAAGATTCTAGGCGAGTTGCTTGATTACACAAATTCAAAAACATTTAGTCCCACTACCAAAATTAAAATGTCGTATCAAATGTTACAGAGCATTAGCACTGCAAATGAGGTTAAACCTTGCATCAAGCATTATTTGACAACTCATGTGCAATCAAGATTTATGAAGATAAATCCCATCGACTGGAAAAGTGCCATATTTTTACCCCTTGAAGCATTCCAGAAAAAAACAAAAGAAGAAGTATTCAGAGACTCGAGGAGTAAATACTAATGGCAGCGGCAGGCAACGGGATACAAGAATTTCTCGCAGAAGTGGGTGCAAAGGACTTAGCACGTTCACACAGATTCGAAGTAATTCTCGGCACACCGAAATGTATGAATGGTTTGGAAAATAGCATTACCAATGCACTTCTAAATATTCCTGGAGTTCCAGAAGCATCAGAATTTCTTCTGGGACAGAAAAACACTCCCGAAAATAATAACACTGCTTATACATCACTAATGTGCGAAGAAGCAATCTTTCCTGGATTAGTGATGGGTTCAAAACCATTCAAGTATAATAACCGTGTCGAGAATCGAGCAACTTTTCTAGACTATACTGGCGAATCTGCAACATTTACTTTCCTTTGTGATAAAGACTGGAAAGTAAAGAAATACTTCGACACATGGATGCGCAAGATCGTAAATCCTGAGAAACGATATGTTGGATATTATGAGGATTATACGTGTCAAATCGTTTTAAATTCACTAGATCAAAACGACCAAGTAACACAAACATGGATCATGGAAGAAGCATGGCCTAGAGCAATGGCACCTGTTTCATTAGCATGGTCTAATACACAATTCGTTAGACTGCCAATAACCTTTACATTTAGAAATTGGAGACTGCAGCAAAATGTCGGATCAAGAATGGAAAATGTGCTTGGTGGACTGGCTGGCGATACATATGCGGACAGAGGGCAACCCCTCGGATAAATTATTAGGAGAATATTATGTTACCTGTTATGGAAACACCAACGTTTTACGTTGAAATGATTGGAAGTAAAGAGCGAGTTAAATTCAGACCATTCTTAGTTAGAGAAGAAAAGTTGCTGATCATGGCATCAGAATCTGAAGATCAATCTGAAATGTTAAACGTGATGCAAGAAATTGTCGACGTTTGTAGTTTCGGTAAATTGGTAGGCAAAGATCTCCCGTTCTTTGAACTCCAAAATATCTTCATTAAACTTCGCTCTGAATCTATTGGTCAGATTACCGAGTTTAATTTGGTATGTGGTGAGTGCGGTCATAAGACTGCAGCGGAACTTGACTTGACAACAATTAAACCCACCATTACCGAGGGTCATACAAATAAAATCGATTTCGGAAACGGTCTTGGGGTTATTATGCGGTATCCAACTTCGATCGATATGGGAGGCGATTCCGTAACATATGATTTAGTAGTTTCTTGCATCGATAGTGTCTACACTACAGATGAAGTCTTCACAACTAAAGATATTCAACGAAAAGACGTAGAGCAATTTGTTGACAATCTAACCTCTTCACAGTTTAAGAAGATTACAGAATTCTTTCTTTCTATGCCCAGAGTCGAACATAAGATTGAGTACGATTGCTCGAACTGTTCAACAAATAATGTAATTTTCCTCGACGGTGTAGAAAGTTTTTTCGAATAACCCTTTCTCATGACAACATGAGGAATCATTATAAGACCAACTTTATTTTAATGCACGAACATAAATATTCGTTAAGTGAACTTGAAAATATGATTCCTTGGGAAAGGGAAGTTTATGTTGGTTTATTGGCAATGCACTTAAAAGAAAAAGCAGATAAGCAAAGGCAGCAACAATAATGGAAACCAAGTCCGCATCAGAAAGATTTGCGAGGGTAATAGAAACCGCCAAGAACACTTCGAGTTCTGGTGAAAAACCAATGCAATCTGAAGAAAAGGACAAATTGTTCTCTGAAGTTCGCAAGGTTCTAGATCTTAATAAGAATAGACCTGCTGATAAGGAAGCATCTGCAAGATTGGTAAATAGTTTTATTCAATCTATCGAAAGGAATACATCTGATGTAATCCGCACAATGGAATCCCAAGACAAGAAACTCATGGAGGATACGTTGGATGCAATTACAAAATTGCAATTCAAGACGGTCGACGAGTTTAAGAAATCACTCAAAGACATCAATGACCTTGCATCAAAAATGATTGCTAGAAGCGAAAGTGGTGGTCCAGGACAACTTGGTGAAATTGGTAAAGAGTTACAACAGCAAGCTCTAGGCGAACGCTTCAAGGCAGAAGGATTAACACTAGAAGGTAAAGACGACACATTCGTCAATCGTCTGAAACAAGAATTGTTTGGAAACTCAAAAGAACCTGGAAGAGAAGGCACGCCAACTAAAGGATTCAGAGAAGGTTTCAAAAACGCTGGCAGCGAATTCATGGGCGGATTCAAGAAAGGATTGACGCCGCAGAGCGGAGTTCTTGGGAGCATATTCAAATCTCAAGAATCCCGTCGCGAAGAAATTCGTAATGAAACCAATCAATCGAATGAAAGACTTTCAGAAGTAGAACGTTTAAAGAAAATGTTTTCTGAGGCAATCGGTAGCAAAACAGAAACCAATAAGTCTACCAATAATAATTCAACGACGACCAGTCAGTCAACCAATGACGTTAATAAGTCAACGACGACCAATCAGTCTGCCAATGACGTTAATAAGTCAACGACGACCAGTCAGTCTTCGTCAAATGACACCGCAACAGAAACGAATCAGTCTGCAAGTCAATCTGTTGCAGAATTTACATCTGTAGATAAAATGGTAAATCTTACTGAAGAACAAAAGAAGATTTTAGAGCAGCAAGGCATCAAACCATCTTCCGAGAAAGATTTCTCGTATAGAAAAGATGGTAAACCTGTTTCAATGGAAGAGATTAATAAAACTCTGGAAGCAAAACACAAAGAATCTATACAACCAAAGGTAAAGATTCAATCTGCAAAAGGTGGAGTTGTAGTAGGAGATAAGAATGATGTTGCATCTATCTTAACTGAAATCAAACAACTCATCACAGAGATTAAAGATAAGTTATTCAAACGTGCTGGTGTTGCACCTTCTGGCAAAAAACAGTTAGACCCAAGTTCCAGCGTAAAAGATGTAATGACTCGCAACAAAATAGCACAGGCAGAAGCAGAACAAGCATCTGCAGACGCCCAAAAACGTGCTGAAAATATTGATAAACAAAACGCCGAAAAGGCATCTGCAACAGTAGAAGCGAAAGAACAATCTACCCCGAAAGTAGTTATCGGCGGAACAGAATCTGCAAACACTAGAGTCACACCAGAAACTCCTACAACTGGTAACGGTGAGCAAGATGAAGGTGGAGGATCTCTGTTTGGCGGGATCGCTGCTGGGTATGCTGGGTTCAAAGCTGGCGGTCAGGGTCTATTTAAAAAACTAGAAAATCAAAGATACTCTAGTCGTCTCTCCAACTTTGGTGCAAAAGCAGGTGGTGTATTCGAGAGAGGCACCAATGCAGTAGATGGTGCTGTTGATCGAGTAAGGGGAACTGCAAATACTCTGAGAACAAAGGCGACTGACCTTGTTAAAAACAGAGGTTTACGAGCAGAACAATTATTAGACAAGAATGGTAGACCTCTTGCTGGTGCTGCTAAGCAGTCTCGAATTGGTAAAGTGATGCGAGATCGTATTGCGGGAGTTAGTGAAAGCGGTAAAGGGATGTTTAATAAAGCATCTCAATTTATCGGCAAAAACACCGCAAAGGGTACCACCGCTGGTAAAATTGCTGAGAGTGGTATGGGCATGCTCAGTAAAGCAAAAGGTGCTATCAGCAAGGTCGCAGAAAAGGGAATGTCTAAAGTTGGTGGTAAGATTGCTACAAAGGGTGCTGCTAAAATAGGCGCAAAGGCAGTTGGTAAATCTCTACTGAAAAAGATTCCAATTATTGGTGCAATTGCTGGTCTTGGGTTTGGTGCCATGCGTGCACTACAAGGAGACTTCGTTGGCGCTGCAGGTGAAGTAGCGTCGGGTGTCGCCTCTACTGTTCCTGGAGCGGGAACTGCTGCGTCATTTGCAATTGACGCTGGTCTTGCAGCAAGAGATATTTCCAGAGCAGGTAATGAAGACTCAACAGAGGGTTCAACTGAATCCGTCGACGGAGCGAGAGCAGAAGGTGGTCCAGTATCTGCCAAGGGTTCATATCTGGTTGGTGAAAATGGACCAGAATTATTCACACCTAATACAGCAGGTTCAATTAAAACTAATCAAATTACCAAGAGCAATTTGGAAACTGGGAATAATACTGCTGCGGCGAATTTAAAAGAAATGACAGATAGTGCTAGAGAAGATACTGCGCCAGTTATTAATGTTCCACCACCAACTGTAATTCAACAACCTGCTGCACCGCAACAAAATAATGGTAGCGGATCTCTACCGATGGATACGGTCAGAACTGAAGACAGTAGTTGGCAAAGGTTCCAGAATAAAAGATCTTTCGGATAAAAAAAGGGGGACAATTAAGTCCCCCTTTTCATTTTAGTCGTCAGCGAGACTCGAGAAGTAACTCATCGTGTCATCGTCACTGTCTTCCTTCCATGGCGGCGAATCATCGGTCACCGTAGAAGTTGCAGACTTCATCTTAGTTTCAACGAACAGTTCGTCTTCAGCATCCAGCGGATTAACCTTCTCGGCAGTTGCTACGCGAGCACCACCCGAAAGGACTGCATTCAACTTCGCCTTCAGTTCGTCATATGACTTGAAGTTTGAAGGATCGAGGAACGCTGCGAGAGAATGGGTCTTACCCCAGATCTGCTCCAACTTATCTTCGTCATCAGACAAAGGAGTTGGTCCATCAAATTCCGATTTATCGTAGTTACGATAACCTTCAACCTGACGAATGCGCAACTTGAAGTTAGCACCTTCCCATAGATCGAACGGATTGACTGGTTGTTCATCTTCGAACGTAGGTTGCATCACGTCCTTAATCTTATCGAAGATCTTCTTACCGTACTTATACAGGAAGACCTTACCTTCGTTCTCTGGATTCGCGGGATCGCGAATAACGAGGACGTTCGAGATGTAAGTGAGGCGACGCTTCTGCTTGCGAGCAATTTCCTTGTTCGCTTCGACGCCTGAGTTCCACAGTTCGGAATTCAGTTCGCCAACAGGATCTGGTTTGTTGAGAGTAGTAAGCGAGTTTTCGATATACCACTTACCAGTTGGACCTTGGAAACCATGGTCCCATACGCGAACCCACGGAAGTTCTTCACCTGCAGGAGCAGGGAGGAAGCGAAGCACTGCTTGACCGTTACCTGCCTTATCGACAGTCGGTTTCCAGAAACGATCATCGTCTCCACGCTTTTCTGTAGTGGGGTTTGCGATTGACTCGACTGCCTTCATGAGCGAGTCAAAATTTCCGCGTTGCTTGCGGAGTTCGGATAGAGAATTACTTGACATATGTATTGTCCTTATGTTTGCGTTGTATGTTTGGTTTATTTTGTATCATAATATAAATCTTCATCAGGATCTTCATCCCGATTAGTATAGTATTTATACAAATTATTTTTGCTTTTACGTATTTTATTTACGTCTTTTTCATTATGTCTAATGCGGTCGGAACCACGGTCGTCATAATCGCTTCTACGAGACTTACCCATAGTTATTTTACCACCGTCCCAATCTCCTGTTCTAGTTGGCGGATGTAGTGATCTTTGTCAATCTTGACAAAGGGTTTATATTTCTTTACCAAATGCGCGAAGTCATTCCAAATAAAATCATTCGATAAAGAACTATAGTCGGTATTATCTATTATACCTATTTTTGCCAAAATAGCAATAGATTCTAGAGAAATCTTTTTACCAAGATACATTTTTAATACTTTAGGATGTTGCCCATTAATTACTTCGAATGGGTCTCCGTCTGCATAAAGAGTTTGGATATCCTGTTTAAAAGTATATCCCAATTTCTGCATGCGTGTTTGCCATTCTGCATAGACATCATTCGCCTCTGTATCAAACACACCACCCCACTGATTCCCAGAAACAAAATTAGCAACTAGAAAATCAATGATTTCAGTTTTTGTTTTTGTTTCTGCCAACTTTCGCAACGCAAATAAGTCTTTACGTTTCAGAAATGCTTCTCTGGAAACCTTTACCCCTTTACGGGATTTGGTGATATCAAAATCAGGTCGAGTGAAATGTAATCTCAACGAGAGATACAATTGATAAACTTTATAAGAGTCCATCAGAGAGGCAGAATCCCATCATCGTTTTTCAACATGTTGAGTTGTTGTGCCTCGACTCGAATTTTTTCTTTTAGTGATGAACTAATAAGACCAGCAACAGAACTAACCTCAATATTTCGTTTCTCACAATAGTCAATGAGAATATCCATACAGGGTGATCTAGAGTCTCTTGCAAGTTTTTCAATAAAGATGGAAAACTCTGCTGCTGTCTTAAATTGCTTTGTAATCAAAAATTCATCAGTTACTGGAATTTCTTCCGTCATAATCTATCCTGCGTAAAAAATATGTCTACCGATTTTAGTAACTCTCTGTAACTTCCAACCTGGACTAACATAGTCAGCATGGTAGAATAGAACGTTACTATTAACTACTATACGCGTATTGATCTCAGAAGTCAATACTTTTTTCGCAATATCTTTTGCTTCAGCATATAATACTGGGTCTTTGGCAGGTCGACGCATACACGTCCAACTGAACTGACAGACCCTACTTGTTCTCTGATAAACGACAGAGCAAACGTTTGATGGATATTTTGGATTGCGAACTCTATTTAAAGTTACACCTGCAACCGCGATTTTACCCTTTCTGGGTTCATTACCTGCCTCGTAGTAGATGTTATCTGCTAGACAAGTTATTGCTGCAGAATTTTGTGACAGGTATTTTTGTTTTTCTTTTTTAACGTTTTTTTGTATGATTTCTTCTTGTTTTTGTAAAATTTCTTGGTTTTGTCGTTTTACGCTTTCGACTTTCTCATATCCACCGACAGTGTATTCCATTGCGGTGTCTTCGATTCTTTCTTTTGCATAACTCAATGATACACAATATATTACAATTACCACTAAAATTGAAGAAAGAATTTTCAATGTCTTCTTATTAAAGGAAGGCATCTCTATTCCTTGGATTGTTGAACTGGAGAGAGGATTAACCAGTGACTCCCTACACTGGGCACTTTTTTTCAAAGGTGCATTATATTTAGGGTTTAAAGACTCCCAATAGTCTCTGTTTACCGTTGATTTAGAACGGTTGGCGGTTTATTCTGTTTCGAGGGAAACCGCCGAAAACCCAATGCTAGCTTATGCAGCTAGAGCAAAGGCAACGTTATCGTTTGCATTTACAGTTTGTGGCGCTTTGCCAGTCAATCAGTCTCGGTATTCCTATTACACGAAAATCGAATTCCAAGGTCACCCCCATCATAGATACACCATCATCCCTCACTTTAGTAGGCACCCCTTTCGGGTCGGACCTTGATGTATCTATGGTGGAGGTGGAGGGAGTCGAACCCTCGTCTTTCCGCTTTTATTGTCAACTGTCAACAACTGATATATTATTTATACTATAGTTTTGGTCAGAAGTCAAGCCAAATAATAACCATTTTCATAATAATCACGAGTTCGAAGCAATTCTTTCACCCAGTTGTCTCGCTTCTCGATAAACACCTGAGGTTCATCACCCTCGACTGCAATAAGAACTACCAACCACGGAACAGGAATCCCAGTTCGTTCCTCATACATGATTGCATATGCTGCAGTCTGCATAAAGTAAGAACTGATATGTTCTTTCTTTTTGGGTTTGCTAGATGTCTTGAAGTCGATGACTGCTCGGAGACGGTTATAATCGGCGATACAGTCGACACGACCTGCCATACGGAGGTGGTCGCTGTAGAGCGCAAGTTCTTGGCAGTGAATGTCGCCAATCGGATCGAGAACAGGTTTGAACTTCTTGAACATCTCAACGTCAAGTAGAGATGCTTTCGTAGTTGTATACGCTTCTTCTAAATCTTCGTTCTTAAGATATGATTCAGTTAATGAGTGAATCTTAGTTCCACGAGTTGATGCTTTGTTCGAGATCTTATTCGCTTCTTCTTCACCAACACGTTTTCGCCAAGCAGCGATTCCATCTCTGGATAGAACCCCGAGAACAGTGGTAGCAGAAGGATACGCTACACCAGAGGCATTAACGTAAACTCTGCTACCATCTTCGTTCGTAGTTGATTGTGCGAAATCTTCATAGTCATATATCGTTTTAAACATAATTCATTATACTATAATTTTATAGAAAAGTCAAGCCATTTCTTCAATAAATTCTTTTAATTTTAAATTATAAAAACCATAATATGCCATCTGATCTTCAACCTCGGTATAATTTTCTGCTGCAATCACCGCATTTGCATCGTCAATTTCTCTGGTTAGATGAGCAATAAAATCTGCATTGGCAGGATCTTCTGCATCTAATGCATCTAATTGATTTTGTAACTGAGATGGGCGCTGTAGTGCAAGACTTTTTGGTTGGATTGGCAGACCCGTAAATGCATCACCGAGTGATGCATGAAAATCTTCTAGTAGTGTTGACATTTTTATCTCCTATGCTGCGTAACGACTTTCATATTCTAGTCGAGCAATTATATATTCTTTTACAAGTTTTGATCGAACGATATCGTCTACAGTAAACTCAACAGTTTTAAATGAAGGCATCATGTCTGCAATTGCAATAAATTTCTGCAACCCAGACATATCGTTCTTCTTATATAGGTCAGTTTGGCGGAAGTCTCCGCAGAAAATGACCTTTGAGTTCTTACCGATACGAGTCATGATAGAATTGAGTTCCATATCTGTCATATTCTGACATTCATCGACAACTACGATGGAGTTGTCTAGAGTGATACCACGAACGAATGATGTGATAAGGAAGTGAACCATTTTTTGTTCTTGTAGACGAGCAAATGGTTGAATATGATTGAAAAGATCTTCACAGATTTCAACATATGGCATAGTGTAAACTTCTGTCTTTTCTTTTTCGTCTCCAGGAAGATGCCCGATCTCGCGCGAAGGAACTGCTGAGCGCACAATAACGAGACGTTCGAAATTGCTGGAACTATCTAATACTTCTTCTAATGCTTTATATAGAGCGATGAATGTTTTACCAGTGCCAGCGACACCATGTAGTAGGACTGCGGATGCTTGCTTATCATAAATTTCAAAGAAGGATCTTTGATTGAAATTTAGAGGGGAAATTTGTTTCAAATCATTGTATGAAACTTTACACTTAGAACTTCTCTCTTGTTGAATGATAGTTTCGGATGGGGCGACGAGTTGTAGATTATTTTGTTTTCTTCTCGACATTTGCAGTCCTTATTTTAACTAGAGGGTTGATACGAAAAAGGCGACTCCACTACGGAGTCGCCTTTATTTTCCGAGGACATCGGAATCTGAAATTGGGATGGGAGTTCTTTTTTGTTCCATACAAGTATTTATTAAACTGCGACACTCCACCACTCTGGAATCGGGCGATTTTTCCACTTTGCCATAGTTTTTTTTGCGCCGACATAATAGTTACGATACGACTGAATAGAGTCAGGAACTTTGTATTCATCTGGCATCGCAGGAGTAGGTTGCGTTTTATAACCGATAGGAATATTAATAGGAGGTTTACGTAACCAATATACTAGACGGTCACAAGAATGGATCTTGCCATATCGGTGAGTGTATTCAGATAAGAGGGATTGGAATAGGCATACAAGCCAGTTATAATTGTTGTTAGACTGGCGAACCCAAACAGC
>Ga0164292_10001765_pt1 | contig 17614 bp, 10 predicted proteins | sample GEODES117metaG_FD_111486 | JGI IMG/M metagenome (GOLD analysis project Ga0164292, IMG submission 111486) | Eutrophic lake water microbial communities from Lake Mendota, Wisconsin, USA - GEODES117 metaG | ecosystem: Environmental > Aquatic > Freshwater > Lake | place: USA: Lake Mendota...
AGCTGGCGTGGGACATCGTCGCGGGTTGTTCGATCAGAGATTCCACCGCCCCCAAACTGACGGCCAGCCTGAAGAGCTGGGTCGACTCGCAAACTTTAGCCGTTTGGGCCAAATCGCCTGCCAATTGGAAGGTGACGATCCCGCCGAAGTGATCCCCCATCATCTTGGCTGCCAGCGAGTGCCCCGGGTGGCCGGGCAGCCCTGGGTAAAGGACCTCTCGCACATGGGGATGGGACTGCAACCACTGGGCAAGACCCAGCGCCGTTTGTGATTGCGCGCGGACCCTGAGTTCGAGCGTTTTGATCCCCCGGGATGTCAAAAAGCAGGAGAAAGGATCGAGGATCGAACCGGTCGCGTTCTGGATGAAGTAGAGCCGTTTGAAGAGTTCCGGGTCGGATACCGCCAGCGTCCCGCCGACCAGGTCGCTATGACCTCCCAGGTACTTTGTGGCCGAGTGCATGACGACGTCGGCGCCCCATTCCAACGGCCTCAGCAGCGCAGGGCTGCCGAAGGTGTTGTCGACGGCGAGCAGTATCCCCGAACCGTGGGCGATGTCTGCGAGCGCGGGCAAATCGGGGATCGACAATCGCGGGTTGCCGATCGTTTCGCCCCAGAGCAGTTTCGTCTCTGGGCGGATCGCCGATCGCACCGCCTGAAGGTCGGTGAGATCGACCAGCGAGACGTTGATCCCCGCCCGGTCGCAGATCTTGTGGAACAGTCGGTAGGCCCCGCCGTAAAGGTCGCTGCCGGCAAGGATATGGTCGCCGCTATGGAGCAACATGGTGACGGCATGGATCGCGGCCATGCCGGAAGCGAACGCGAGCGCTCCACAACCACCTTCGATCGATGCCAATGTCGTCTGCAGCGAGGTGCGGGTCGGATTGCCGCTCCTGGAATAGTCGTACTCCCTCCATTCGCCGGCATGGTGTTGGACGAACGTACTCGCCAAATGGATCGGGGGAACGACGGCACCTGTTGCGGGATCGGTGTCGTTACCCACATGGATGCAGCGGGTCCGCAGGGACCATCCCTCGCCCTCAGGTCGATCGCTCATCTCAGCGAGCCTCCAAGGCTTGGCCTAGGTCGGCGATCAGATCGGCGGCATCCTCGATCCCGCAGGACATCCGGACCATGTTGTCCGAGATCCCGAACCGTTGGCGATCCTCGGGCGTGTAGTGGAAATAACTCATCACCAACGGTTGTTCGATCAGCGATTCGACGCCCCCAAGGCTCGGGGCGATGCGGGGGATGCGTACGGCATCGACGACCGCGGCTGTTTCACGCCAATCGGCGTCTTTGATCATGAACGTGATCAGCCCCCCAAAGCCCTTCATCTGCGCTGCCGCGATCGCGTGGGTGGGGTGGCTTTCGAGCCCAGGATAGAGGACTTTTTCGATCCTGGGGTGAGATTCCAAGAACCGCGCGATCGCCAGACCGTTCTCGTTGTGACGCTGCATTCTGAGCGCGAAGGTTTTGAGGCCCCGTTCCAACAGATAGAGGTTTTGGGGCGAATTGACACTGCCGAGCGTCCCGCGGAGTTTGCGAACGTCTTCAAGTTTTTCCGCCGCGCCACAAATCACACCCGCCAACAGGTCGTTGTGGCCGCCGAGATACTTCGTGGCCGAATGGAGCACATAGTCGACGCCCAAGGCGATGGGGCGGAGGTTGAACGGGGTCGCCAGGGTCGCGTCGATCAAGGTGTCGACCTCGTACGCCTTGCCGAGCGCCGCGAATTGCTCGATATCGATCGCCGTGAGGTGGGGATTGGTCGGTGATTCGCTGATCAGCATCCGCGTCCGATCGTTGATGCACCGCTCCATCGCCTCGAAATCGCCGGTCTTGACTTGGTGGGTTTTGACGCCGAACCGCGAGAGGTGTTTGACGCAAAACTCCCGCGATCGGTGGTAACACTGGTCGAAAAAGACGACCTCATCGCCGGCGTTCAGTTTGGTCATCAGAAGGCCGACGATGGCCGCCATGCCGCTGCTGTAAAGGACGGCGCATTGGGCCCCCTCCAAGGCCGCAAGTTTCCTCTCGACCGAGAGTTCGTTGGGGTTGCCGTAACGGCCATATTCCTGTCGCTCTTCGATCCCCTCGACGAACTTGAGCAATGCCGCGGTCGATTCAAAGGTGTACGTGGACGCGGTGTAGGTCGGTGTGCTGATTGCCCCTTCGTCCTTTTGCCTCGCCTCACCGGCGTGGACGGAGCGGGTTGAGAAGCCGATTTCTTGACGCCACTCGGAATCGACGCGCACGTCGCGACACGGCCGGGTGGCCGATTCAGATTCCGGTGGGGTCGGTGTGTCGATCGCCATCGCCAAAAGGTCCTCGTTAGGATGCCTGGCCGGAAAGGATCGATCGATCCGACCAGCCAGGCATCAAGACGCCAAAGGACGAACCGGTACCGGCAACAGGGTCACGGGGCAAGTCCCGAAACCGACGCCGATCCGATCGTCGGAAGGATTATTTGGCCGAGAGCAGCCGAAAGAAAACACGACCGAGCAGGCATCACTCGCAACCCCTGCAGACGGGATAAATTCGGGTGAAAGTCCAACAACAGGGAACGGTCGGTGGCTCTTTAGCAGTCTAGGCTGCAAGCGGCCTCAAATCCCTAACTAAGGCCGATCATAACTTCCCGCGATCGGTCCGGCAACCGATTTGCGATTCGGATCCCGCCAAATCCTCTCCAGACGCTAGAATACATGTCACAACAGGTAACCCTTCCCGTTGCTGAACGATCGGACCCCCGGAGCCCGATGTCGATGTTTCGCCACCGCAGGTCCTTGACGAGCCCTCGATTCTCGTCCCGCCTATCCCTACGGCCGAAGCCCCGTTCGGTTTTCGAGGGAGGGGCGGTGATTTGGGTCGCTTGTTGCTTGTTTTCGGCGATCTCCGTCCCGGCCCGAGCATTCGGCGAGGAAGGAGGTTCTGCACCCCCACGCGGCCAAAGCGAAGACGCGGCAGCCGCCCAACCCCTTTTGGTTGACGAGGAAGCTCGGGGCTTGGTCATGCGTTTGGGGGCTCCGACCTTCGCAGAACGGGAGAAGGCCCTGGCGGAAATCCTCCGGATCGGCCCACCCATCTCGCCGATGCTTCGCAAAGCGATCGAAGAATCGAGGGACCCGGAGTTGGTTCAGCGGGCGGATTTTGCCCTTTCCAAAATGTCGATCGATGACCTTCAGGCGAGGCTGGCCGCATTCATGGACGGAAGTCCCGAATCGGGCCAGCAGGCGGTGCTCTGGTTCCCGGGGTGGGACCGTTTTCGCGAACTCCTCGGCGATTCGATCCCGATCCGAGAGCTGTTTATCGCGGTCATGCGGGCCCACCCCAAGGTGATCGCCAGCCTGACGGCGGCAACGGCTGACCGGGTTGCGGCTGCGGAACAGGCCGTGGTAACGGTCCAGACGAATACGATCCAAAGACGCCAGCCCCCCAGCTTGGCGGACGGGGTCGCGTTGCTCTTGCCCCTATCGGACGCGGCAGTCGCTGCCGGCGGGGCTTATGAACGGGCCCTCCTTTCCGTCTTCGTCCGCGTTCATGCCGACGCACGCCGAGACGGCCAAGTCTACAAACCCGTTTCGCAATTGCTCGAAAACTGGATGGCCCGCAGCCGGATCGAGAATCGGCCGGAAGTCCTCTTTCACGCGATGCAGTGGGACCTTCCTGGGACCGGAAAACTCGCCTTCCAGACGCTGGCCGACACGAACGAGATCCAGGCGACTCAACTGGCGACCCAGGCGATCGCCAGGTTCGGAACCCCGCAAGATACCCCCAAGCTGGCCAAACTTCTCGAAGACCAGCGGCCGCTGGCCGGGGAATTGATCGAAGAGCCAGGGGCAGATCGGATCAAAATCACCGTTGCTGATGCGGCGATGGCGGCCGCCGCGATCATCAATCAAGTTTCGCTGGATCAAATCGGTATGTCTGACGCCGCGCGGCACCCGAAGGTCGGTTTTGACGCCGATCGAATCGGATATCGGCTCGGCAAGGAATCGGTCCGGCAGGAGGCATTGGCCCGAGTAGCTAAGTGGTGCCAAGGCGAGCTTCCCACACGGGAACCGATCGAGCCCAAACGGCCGGAGTCTCCTTAGGGCGGATTGAGCGGCCTTGGGTTCGATCCGTCGAGCGTGGGAGCGCCTGTCAGGGATCTGTGGGCCCCCTACCTGGGTTGGTTACTTGGCCGGGAGCGCGTCGATCGCCTGGAGCACGTCTTCCGCGTGCCCGTCGACCTGAACCTTTTTCCAAACCTTCGCGACCTTCCCCTTGGCATCGATCAAGAAGGTTGAACGCTGGACCCCCATCGACTTTTTGCCATACATATTTTTTTCCCGCCACGCGCCGAATTTTTCGGCAACCTCATGGTCAACATCGGCGAGCAAGGGAAAATTCAGCTCGTACTTGTCGCGAAATTTCGCGTGGCTGGCAGGTGGATCGCAACTGATGCCAATCACCTTGGCCCCGTGTTTTTCGAGCGATTTCGCCGAATCGCGAAACGCACAGGCCTCTTTGGTGCAGCCCGGAGTGTCGTCTTTCGGGTAGAAATAAATGACCAGCGGGGCGCCAGACCATTGTGAGGATTTTACCTTCACGCCTTCGTCATTCGCCAAAGAGAACGTCGGCATCTTCGCGCCTTCTTCGAGCCAATCCGCCATAATCAAGACTCTCGTAGCTATAAGATTGTTAGAAACTACCCTACTAGGTCTACAGGTTCCTGGTACCTGTGCAAAAAACCTCATAGGTCATGTGCCGGTCGATGTCCGGGCAGAATTGCCGGGGTGACATATCAGAGGAAACTGTTAGAATAACGTTTCTTATGAATGATCCACATCCGACAAGTGACCCTGGGCCAAAGGCCGAGGACGAGCCATCGACCCCTTCCACCCGTGGGCCTGGGGTGATGGACCGCAGTCGGCAATTGGCTACGGCTGCGGCGGGCGTGGCCATCGCCAACAAGGGCACCGATGTCGTCGTCTTGGACGTCAGTGAGCAGACGGCCTTGTTCGACTATTTCGTGATCGCGACCGGTACCAGTCGACGCCAATTGCACGCCATCAGCGCCGAAATCGATGACGTTTTGCAAAAGGACCTGGGGGATCGCCGCTTGGGGATCGAAGGTTATGAGGAGAGCCGCTGGATCGTCTTGGATTATGGGAATATCGTGATCCATCTCTTCGATGAGGAGACGCGGGCTTACTATGACCTGGAATCGCTCTGGGCCGATGCCCGGGTCGTACCGCTCGCCGACCTCGGTTTGACCGAGACGCGAAGCCCTTCCAACCACTGATCCGCGATGATTGTCGAACTGTTGAAGCGGCGTGTTGCCGAGGCGTTGACCGAGGTGTTTCTAGCGGGTTCGACCGCCGGGGGGGATACGGGGCGGAGGATCGAATCGGTACCCCTCACAAAAGGGGATATCGAGTCGTTTGCCGCCTTGGTTCGGCCGACCGCCGACCCGAAGTTCGGGGATTATCAATCGAATTGTGCGATGCCGTTGGCCAAGCGTTTGGGGCGGCCTCCCCGCGAAGTCGCCCAGAATTTGGTCGCTTCACTCCGCTGGCAAGACATTTGCCTCCCCCCGGAAATTGCCGGCCCGGGATTCATCAACCTCCGTTTGCGAGACGATTATCTGGGACGCTGCGTCGCCCAGGCACTCTCCGATCCTCGACTGGGGGTCGAGGCGGTCGAGCATCCGCTGACGATCCTGATCGATTATTCGTCACCCAATGTCGCCAAGCCGATGCACGTCGGCCACATCCGCAGCACCGTGATCGGCGACGCTTTAACGCGGACCTTTCGTTTTCTAGGGCATCGCGTCATCACCGATAACCATTTGGGTGATTGGGGGACCCAATTTGGGATGGTGATCTATGGCTTCAAGCATTTCGGTGATGAGGCCGCCCTGTCGGTCAAACCGGTCGATGAGTTGTCGCGGCTGTACAAGCTCGTGAACCGATTGATCGGCTATCACGAGGCCGTTAAAGAACTCCCATTGGCACGCAAAGGGAGCGACGCCGCGGAAATGGCTGTCGGTGATGCCCGAACAGCCGTCGAGCGGGCGGCTGACGGTAAGTCTCGTACCGCCTGCGAAAAAGAGCTAGCGGCGGCGATGAAGAAAAGGGCAACCGCGCAGCAGCGGGTGGACGAGTTATCCCAGACGATCGCCGCGGCGGAATCGGATCCGGAGTTTCTTCAGCAGGCATCTGAACATCGTATGATCGCCGATGCGGTGCTGGAGGAAACCGCACGGTTGCATGCGGGTGACCCTGAAAACTTATCGCTCTGGGAGCGTTTTTTACCTTTCTGTCGCGATGAGATTGACAGGATTTATAGTCGTTTGGGTATCCGTTTCGATCATACATTGGGAGAGAGTTTCTATCACGATCAGCTCGGCGGTGTGATCGAAAAGCTTCGTGAATTCTCCCTCGCGAGCGATAGCGAAGGGGCGGTTTGCGTCTTCCTTCCCGGTTTCGATTCCCCGATGATCGTGCGGAAAAAAGACGGCGCGTATTTATATGCAACGACCGACTTGGCGACATTATTCTATCGCCAGGCCGAGTTCAATCCGGACGAAATCTTATATGTTGTTGACTTCCGTCAAAGCGATCATTTCCAGAAATTATTCGCCGTTGCTAAACGATTAGGTTTTTCTGATATCCGTTTAGAACATATTCAATTCGGGACGGTTTTGGGTCCTGATGGTCGACCTTTTAAGACGCGAAGCGGCAGTTCGGTCGGTTTGGAATCTTTATTGGATGAGGCGGTCGCAAGGGCCTTGGCGGTCGTCTGTGATCCGAGCCGGGTGGGTCGATCCGAGGCCCCGATGGACGAGGCGGAACAGCGGAAAATCGCGGAAACTGTCGGGCACGGGGCGATCAAGTACGCCGATTTGGCCCACCACCGGGCGAGCGATTATGTCTTCGACCTCGACGGCATGGTTTCTCTTAATGGCAACACCAGCGCTTACATCCAATACGCGTATGCCCGGGCCCGCGGGATTATGTTGAAAGGAGGTTATGATCCGTCTGTGATCGCTTCGGATGCCCAGTCACCGACGATTGGCGAGCAGGCAGAACGAAATCTGGCGATCATGTTGCTTAGATTTGGCGAAAGTTTACAACAAGTTCGCGGCGACTACGCGCCCAACTTTCTAGTCGATTATTTGTACGATACGGCTAAAGCTTATGCCGTCTTTAATGACCATTGCCCGGTGCTAAAGGCGGGCTCGCCGGAGGCCGTGCGTTCGCGGCTTTCGCTCGTCGCGCTCACTGCCCGCGTGCTCGAAACCGGGCTGGATTTACTGGGGATTTCCGTAATTCCACGGATGTAGCGGGTTGACCTGCGTTTCCCACCGGAACGCTTATTGATCGGCTCCAGACCCTCCTGTCGTCCCGCCCGTCGACTCTTTCTTTCAACTATTTCCAAGCATCGATTTGACCCGCTCGGGTTGTTAAAAAACGCCCCATACCTATGCCGGTAAATATTCAATTCAAATATTTTTTATGAATTACACCCCCTGTATTGATATTTTCATTATGCTTATAACCTTCGACCACTGTTGAATCGCGATGTCCTATAGATGGGCAACGCTTTTTTTTTACAAATACTAAGGTCCTGAGGAGACCGAAGGGGTATCAGATCGATGGCAAAAAAGAGCAACGGCCCGAGCAAGTCGCATGAAATTCGTGAGTATTATGAAGCCAATCCCGATGCCAAGCCGCGTCAAGTTGTTGAAGCGCTGGCGGAAAAGGGGATCGCCGTGACGGCGGCTTTTGTAAGCACGATCCGGTCAACGAGCACCAAGAAGAAAGTGCGTAAGTCCAAGCCTAGTGGCGAAAAATCGGTGAAGGGCGCCGCTAAGGGTCGTCGTGCCGTCTCCGAAAAGCTGACGGTGAAAAGGACTCGGGGCGGAGTGACGATCGAAGGTTTGATGAAAGCCAAATCGCTCGTTGAAGAGTTGGGTGGTTTCGAAAACGTGATGAATGCTCTCAACGCGCTGAAGCGATTGGGCGATTGATCCGAAACTTCCGTGTCCCCGTTGTGTCTGGAAGCCTAGGCGGTTCCCGTCCCTCCCGGTAGTCGGCACCCTAATGGGTCCACTTGGGGGGCGTACAGATTTCCCCTCATTTCTTCTATTCGGACTTTTACTTTTCTCCGGGCTTGTGTCCTCGACAAGCCTTGCCAGATCTGAATCGTGGGTGGGGCGATTTCGATCCCCCTTCCATTTCGCTCGCCTGCCGGCGAGTAAAACCGAGCAGTAGGTTCTGACTGCGGATCGGTGTTTTTTGTCTTTTCGGCGGTTGGTGGTTTCATCCGGCCCGGTGGTCATCATGGCCGAAGGGTCGATCGATCAGGACCGCTTGAACAGCCTCAGTTCTCGCTCGGCCCCCCCCGGACGGTTGTCGCGCAGGTCACCCCAGGCCGTGCGATGCCATTTCTTAACAAATAAGAATAACAAGAGCGAGGTTAGAATCGCTGGTAGGATTCGAGGCCGCTGACGTTAGAATGGGGCTAGGCCGGGCCTCGGATGACTCACGCGGTTGGAGTCTCGGTTGATCCCATAGAGCCACTTGTCCTCATCCCCGCCCGTAGCCATGTCCGAGTTGTTAACGCCAGACCAATTCATGAGCCGAATCATCGGCGCCGGTCTGGCCGATTCCCATACGGTCGATCAGGCCCGTGCCACGCTGAGAACGCAATCGGCTAGCCTAGACGATGTCGTCCGAGTGATGCAGCGTTTTGGGGTGATCACGACCCTTCAGACCGAAAAGTTGTTAAGAGGGGATCGTACCGGATTTTTTTATGGGCCTTACAAAGTCTTATACCTTATCGGCGCTGGGACATTTGCCCGTGTGTATCGTGCCGCGAAAGATAATGTAGAGGCCTTTGCTATAAAGGTTTTGCGAAAAAGGTTCCGGGATCAATCGGATCAGTTAGAACAGTTTTTGCGCGAAGCGCGGATGGGTTTAAAGCTTCGGCATCCTAATATTGTAAGTGTTTATGATGTCGATCCCGATATCAGAAATCCTTATATGGTGATGGAGTTCGTCGAGGGGCAGAATTTGCGGGAATTGGTTCGCGTCCGCGGGAGCCTGGAGCCGTTGACTTGCTTGAAGTTGATGCACGACGTCTGTTCGGCCCTCTCCCACGCATCGACCCAAGGGATTTCTCACCGGGATATGAAGCTGTCGAACGTGTTGGTCAGCGCCGAAGGGCGGGCCAAATTGGTCGACTTCGGCTTGGCGGCGTTGGCGGACAGGAACAACCCGGAGCAGGTCGCGGACTGCCCGAATGCCCGGGCGATCGATTATGCCGCGTTGGAGCGCGGGACGGGTGTTAGGAAGGATGACCCGCGAAGCGATATCTACTTCGCCGGCAGCATGCTCTACCACATGATTTCCGGGCGGGCCGCATTGACGGAGACCCGTGACCGCTTGGCGCGTCTCAATGTGACCCGGTTTCATCAGGTGAAGCCGATTCATGAGGTATTCCCAGAATGCCCTCCTGCCGTCGGCCACATCATCAGCAAGGCGATGGAGGTCAATCCGGAGGGACGCTACCAGTCGGCTGCGGCGATGCAGACGGAGATCAAAAAGGCGATCGATAGATTGGAGCGTGGGGATGTCAGCCGACGGAGCGACCAGGGGGATGGCGAAGCGGTCCGGTACGATGACGAGGAGGATGACCCGTCCGAGGAGGGGCTCGGTTTTGTCGTCATGCTGGTCGAAAGTCAGGCCGGTCTGCAGAACGCCGTCCGCGATCGGCTGAAATCTCGCGGGTACCGGGTGCTGATCATCTCGAACCCGAATCGGGCTCTCGACCGGTTCGTCCCCGGTGAACCGCCTCCCGCCGACTTGGTAATTTTTTCCGCGGCAGAGCTAGGTAATTTAGCGCTCGAGGCACACAACCTCTTTGCCGCTTCGGAGCACACGCAACAGGTCCCCACGGTCTTGTTGGCCGACCGCCGTCAGGTCCGCATCATCCAGGAGGCAACCCGCGGGCAGAACCGAAAGCTTTTGGCTTTGCCGCTCAAGGTCCGCGAGCTCCGTTCGAGCATTGCCGAGTTATTGAAAGAGACCCCCCGGCGTTCGTTGTAGTCCTGTCCGATTACGCGTTACAATCCGGGGGTGATTCCTACCCCTCCCTCTCCTTTCTGGCTCATCGGAGTCCACCATGTCGTGCCGTCTCCCCCGGGCGGGTCGTATCCCGTGCCTGTCAAGTTACCTTTCCTGCTGCCGAAGTCGGGTGGCTCGGGCGGCCATCCATGGCGTCTGGTTGCTTGTCGTGCTCGCGGCGCCGGCGCTGGCTGCCGAACCCAAGACGATCTTGATGGTCGCCGGCAAGCCGAGCCATGGTTTCGGTTCTCACGAGCACTATGCGGGGCTGAAGGTCCTCCAGGAGACGCTTTCCAAGTCGATGCCCGATTTGCGAATCAGCGTTGTTAGGGGTTGGCCTGAAGATCCGCAGATGATCGCGGATGCCGATTCGATCGTCATTTTTTCTGACGGCGGTGGGGGACATCCGGCCCTTCCGCATTTGTCGCCGTTAGCAGCCAAATTGGATCAAGGTTGTGGATTCGTCTGTCTGCACTATGCGGTGGAAGTCCCTAAGGGTGAGCCCGGTCAGCATTGGCTGAAGTACCTCGGCGGCTACTTCGAAACGGACTGGTCGGTCAACCCGCACTGGACGGCGGATTTCCAACGGCTGCCAGAGCACCCGATCACTCGTGGCGTCTCGCCTTTTGCGACCAACGACGAGTGGTACTTTCACATGCGATTTACGGATCCGCCTCAGGGGATGACGCCGATTTTGCAGGCCGTGGCGCCCGAGGAGACGATGCGGCGACCCGATGGCCCGCACAGCGGCAACCCGCACGTCCGCAAGTCGGTGGCTAAGGGCGAGCCGCAAACGGTCGCCTGGGCCTACGAGCGTCCCGGCGGCGGACGTTCGTTCGGTTACACGGGGGGACACTTTCATTGGAATTGGGGGAATCCCGATGTTCGCAAGTTGGTCGCCAATGCGATCCTCTGGACCGCGGGGAGCGAGGTCCCGGCCGGCGGCATCGGGGCTCAGCGGCTAGGCATACAAAGGCTGCTCGAAGACCAAGATTATCCGAAACCGGATGACTTCGATGCCGAAGAGACGGCGAAACGGTTCCAGCTCGGGGCAACCGTTCCGCCCACAGGCGCGATGCGATTGTCAGGGGTTGCGGCGGGCAAAACTTCTGCCCCGCCCCGCCCCCTTTGGCAATCTCCCCAAATGACATCCGCGACCCCTGGGCACGCCGTCGAAGCCGAGGTCGATATCCGTGGCGTGCGTGACCTTTTCTTGGTCGTGAATGACGGTGGGGATAGTTATGCCTGCGATTGGGCTGATTGGGTCGATCCGGTGTTGGTGGGTGACCGCAGGGAGCGGTCGCTCCTGGAGTTCCCGTGGGTCGCTGCCAAGGCGGGCTTTGGGGAGGTCCGTAAAAATGCCAACGCCGTTGGCGAAAAGCCGATCGTTGCCGGCAAGCCGGTCACCCGGCCGATGATCGGGACCCACGCCAACAGCGTGATCCATTATCAGATCCCCGAAGGCTTTCGATCGCTGCGCCTGACGGCCGCTTTGGATGACGGCGGTGTCAAGCAAAACGGTGGGGCATCGACGAGCGTTCGGTTCGCGGTTTATGCCGACGCGGCACCGCGGGAGGGTGATTCGCAACCGGGGGGATTGGCCGCGATCCGCGCCCCTGAGAACGCGGTCAGCGGGTTAGAGATCGCGGCGGATGTCGAGGTCAAGTTGGCCGCGAGTGAGCCCGACGTCAGGAACCTGACCAACCTTGATGTCGACGATCGGGGGCGGGTCTGGGTTTGTGAGGTGATGAATTATCGACAGCATGCCGGTTCACGGCCCGAGGGTGATCGGATCCTGATCCTCGAAGACACCGATAGCGACGGGGTGATGGACACCCAAAAGGTCTTTTATCAGGGGGCCGATATCGATTCGGCGATGGGGATTTGCGTTTTGGACAACGAGGTGATCGTCTCTGCCGCCCCGTACGTTTGGAAGTTGATCGACGACAACCGTGACGACGTCGCGGACCGCAAGGTCGCGATGTTCACCCAAACGGGGCAACCGCAACACGACCATTCGAACCACTCGTTCGTCTTCGGTCCGGACGGCAAGCTCTATTGGAACTTCGGCAACACGGGGTTGCGGGTGAAGGACGCACAGGGGAATCCCGTGATCGATATTCACGGCCGCGAGATTGTCGATAACGGCAAGCCATTTTGGGGCGGGATGGTCTTCCGCTGTGACCTGGATGGGGGTCGGATGGAGGTGCTGGCTCATAATTTTCGCAACAACTGGGAAACCGCCGTCGATTCGTTCGGGACGTTGTGGCAGAGCGACAATGACGACGATGGCAACCGCGGGACCCGGATCAATTTCGTGATGGAGTACGGGAATTATGGCTACCGAGACGAATTGACCGGCGCGAATTGGCAAGCGGACCGGATCAACTCGGAATCGGAGATCCCGCTTCGCCATTGGCACCTTAACGACCCGGGCGTCGTTCCCAACCTGCTGCAAACCGGCGCCGGTTCGCCGTGCGGCATGTTGGTCTACGAAGGGCGACTGCTGCCCGCCCGTTTCCATGACCAGATGATCCACTGCGATCCGGGCCCGAACGCCGTGAGGGCCTATCCCGTGAAGCCTTCCGGTGCCGGCTATTCGGCGTCGATCGAGCCGCTGATGACCGGCCGCGAGGACAAGTGGTTCCGCCCAGCGGACGTTTGCGCGGCCCCTGACGGTTCGCTTTTCGTTACCGATTGGTACGACCCGGGTGTCGGTGGACACCGCCAGGAGGATACCGAGCGGGGGAGGCTCTTCCGGATCGCCCCCCCGAACTCCAAGTATCAGATTCCGAAGTTCGATTACCAAACCCCGCAAGGGGCCGTGTTGGCGCTGCAGAGTCCCGCGATGTCGGTTCGCTACAAGGCTTGGATGGCATTGCACCGCATGGGGGCGGACGCAGAGCCCGCGCTGCTTGACCTTTATCGCGATGCCGACCCTCGGCTGCGGGCCCGGGCACTATGGCTGTTAGGTAAGATCGAAGGACGCGGCGAGCATTACGTCGATTTGGCCTTGGCCGATAACGACGAGAACATCCGGGTGACCGCCATTCGCTTGCTCCGCCAGCTCGGTTTGACGCCTTCGCAAAAACTTTCGAAGGTCGATTCGGACCCTTCGGCGTCGGTTCGCCGAGAGGCGCTCGTCGCGCTGCGGTACGATCGTGACCCGGCGATGCCCGCGCTTTGGGCTCGGCTGGCCAAGTCATATGACGGTCAGGACCGGTGGTACTTGGAGGCGTTGGGGATTGCGTCCGACCTCCGCCCAACGGAATGTTTCGAAGCGCTGCGGGCGGCGGTCGGAGGACAATTCGATCAGGCGCCCTACCAGGGCGTGATTTGGCGGCTCCGGGCACCCGAGGCGGCGGCCGAATTGGTCCGCATGATCGGCGATCCGAAGGCCGATTTGGCTTCGACCGATCCCCTCTTCCGGGCGCTCGATTTCCATACTCCGGACAGCCGAGGGCCGCTGCTCCGGTCGGCGTTCTTGACCAAGGGATTCGCCGAGTCCGCTGGGGATGCGGATACGCGTGCCCGTAACGACGCGATCATCGTCCGGTCGTTGGAACGCGTCGGTTCCGACGGGACCGATCAACCTGCCGAAGTTCGGCAGGCGTTGACGCGGTACATCGAAGGGCTCCGCGGCAGTCCCCAATTCCTGAAGTTGATTGCCCGGTACCGCGCCGATGGTTTTCGGGACGAGGTGATGAAGATGGCGTTGGCCGATGACGATTCGGCGGGCGTCGAGGCCCTCAGGATGCTCCTGGCTGACAATGCGAATGGCAAATCATTAGCCGGGCTCTTGGCATCCGCCGATGCCCCGGGGGCCCCGCGGTTGGCGACCCGGTTAGGCCAATTGGGGAATCCCTCCGCCATCAAGCTTTTGACCGACACGGTCGCCCAGGAAGCCGTCCCTTACCCCGTTCGATCCGCCGCGGTTCGTGGCTTGGCATCGTCGAAGCTGGGGGCCAAAGCGCTGTTGCAGGCCGCGCAGCGCGGGGCACTCGCCCCCGACACGCGGTTGCTCGCCGGCGGGCTGCTCAATCGGAGCGACCAGTCTGACATCCGAGAGACTGCGTCGAAGCTCTTTCCCCAGCCCCTTCAGGGCGACTCCCAACCGTTGCCGGCCCTCGACCAATTGGTCGCGATGTCAGGGGATGCGACGCGGGGTGCCGAACTCTTCCGCACCAAAGCGACTTGCGCCAATTGCCATCTCGTAGGTGGTCAAGGGAAACAGGTCGGACCCGACCTTTCGGAGATCGGTGACAAGCTCTCTCCCGAGGCGATGTTCACATCGATCCTCGATCCGAGTGCCGGTATCAGTCACAACTACGAAACTTACTTGGCGCTTTTGGATTCGGGGCAATTGGTGACCGGGTTGCTCGTGAACCAGACGGATGACGCCGTCACGATTCGGACGCCCGAGGCGATCGACCGAACGATCCCGCGTGATGAGATCGTCGAACTCAAAAAGGGCGAAAAATCGATCATGCCCGAAGGCCTGCATCAAACGGTCGAGGCGCAGGGCTTGGTCGACATCATCCAGTACATGCGAACCTTGAAGCGGAAAGGTTAGCCGCGATAGACTGGATCTTTAGGCGTTTATTCAAAGTTTTAGCCACGCGAGCCTCTTCATGCCCGTCGAAATGCAATTGTCAAGGATCATCCTTTCCGAGATCCTTGACAATCAGGTCATTTTTCTGAAAGAGGTTGGCGGTGAGCGTCAATTCCCGATCCTGATCGGTGTTTTTGAGGCTTCGAGCATCGAAAAGCGGGTTAAGCTCGGGGAGATGCGGCCGCCGCGACCATTGACCCACGACCTGATCGTGAAAGTCGCGGAGGCGTTCGGGGCTAAGGTCGAGGGTGTTGTGATCCACGAATTGAACAACAACACCTACTTCGCGAAATTACAACTTCGCAAGGGCGAAGAACTGATCGAGATCGATGCCCGCCCGAGTGACGCCATCGCGGTCGCCGTAACGTTCTGTCCCCCCTTGCCCATTCACGTCGACGAAAAGGTTCTTGAGAGTGCTTCCAGAAACGCGTGAAGTGGTGCCGATGCGGGTGATCGAGATCCCGAAGGAAGCCCGGGCCTGGGTGACTGCCCGTCACGCGGAGGGAAGGCGGGTCGGTTTTGTGCCGACGATGGGGGCGCTGCATGAAGGGCATCTGTCACTGGTCCGGCGGGCTCGCGATCTAGCCGATCATGTTGTCGTTTCGATTTTCGTGAACCCCAGCCAATTCGGTCCGAACGAAGACTTTTCGCGATACCCCAGGACCTGGGAATCGGATTTGCGAATGCTCGATCGGGAGGGTGTGGCGATGGTCTTCGCCCCGACGCCCGCGGAGATGTATGGCCCCCGTTTCAGCACGTATGTGACGCCGCCCAAAGTCGCCGAGCCGTTGGAGGGGCCCTTTCGCCCGGGGCATTTTCAGGGCGTTTGCACCGTTGTCCTTAAGCTGTTTCAGATCATCCCCGCCCAGGTCGCGGTGTTCGGTCAGAAAGATTATCAGCAGGCTCGGGTGATCTGTGACATGGTCGCTGATCTGAATCTCGACATCGACATCGATCTTTTTCCTACCGTCCGCGATGCCGATGGTCTGGCGCTCAGTTCCCGTAATCGTTACCTGGCGCCTGCGGACCGCGGGCGTTCGTTGTCGCTTTCACGAGCGCTCCAGCGGGTCGATGTGGCCTACCGCGATGGGGTTCGTGACGGACAGGAGTTGGAGCGGTTGATGCGTCAGGTACTCGAAAGGGATGGCGTCGACGCGATCGACTATGCCGCGGTTGTCGATCCGTTGACGTTGCTGCCGATCCGGGAATTGCGTTCTCCTGGCGCGGCAGAACCCGGTGATCGGTCGATGCCCGCGGCAGAACCCGGTGATCGGTCGATGCCCGCGGCGGTAGCCTTGATCGCTGCCCGTATCTCTGGGACGCGTTTGCTTGACAATCGCATCCTCCGTTAATGCCCCTCGCCTGTTGTCTTATCATCCCGTTAACCCCAGGGTTGGCCATGTCGATTCGAACTCGTCTCGGGACGCTCCGAGCATCGTCGCTGGTGGTGCTCGGATGTTGGTTTGTCGCAGCGGCATGCCTCGCATCGGGAGCAGCGCCGAAACGTCCCAACGTGTTGTTCATCGCGATCGATGACCAGAACGATTGGATCGGCGCCTTCGGGGGGCACCCTTTGGTGAAGACACCGAACCTCGATCGGCTCGCCGCTCGCGGGACAATTTTTTTGAACGCGCATTGCCAGGCGCCGCTGTGCAACCCTTCACGGACCAGCTTGATGCTCGGGCTGCGCAGCACGACGACCGGCATTTACGGGTTGGTCCCCTGGTTCAGGACCTTGCCCGAATGGGCCGATCGGGTGACGTTGCCTCAGCACTTCCGGACGGCGGGCTACCGGACGTTGGTAACGGGCAAAGTCTATCACGGTAACGCGGGTGGTCCGAAGCAGCAGTCGAAGGAGTTTGATGTGTGGGGCCCCGCCGGCGGGCTCGGTGCGAAGCCGCCGATGAAGTTGATCCCGGCGACGCCGATGGGGAACCACCCGTTGATGGATTGGGGCGTCTTCCCGCATCGCGACGAAGACAAAGGGGATTATCAGGTCGCCAGTTGGGCGATCGAACAATTGAAGCAGGCACCCAAGGAGCAGCCCTTCTTTCTTGCGGCCGGCTTTTTCCTGCCGCACGTCCCCTGCTATGCGACCCAGCGGTGGTTTGACCTCTATCCTGACGACGATTCGGTCTTGCCGGTAATCGATGAGCATGACCGTGACGACACGCCGAGATTCTCCTGGTACACCCATTGGGAACTGCCGGAGCCACGGCTCAAGTGGGTGCGCGATAACGGCCAATGGAGAAACTTGGTCCGTTCGTACCTCGCGTGCACGAGTTTTGTCGATGCCCAGATCGGTAGGATCCTTCAGGCCCTCGATGAAACGGGCTTGGCCGATAACACGATCGTGGTGATTTGGGGAGACCACGGCTGGCACCTTGGCGAGAAACTGATCACCGGCAAGAACACGCTTTGGGACCGAGGCACGAAGGTCCCGTTGATGTTCGCCGGGCCTGGCGTCTCTCCCGGCGGTCGCTGCGCCCAGCCGGCCGAGTTGCTCGATATCTATCCGACGTTGATCGAACTGTGCGGGCTCTCGCCTCGCGATGACCTGGAAGGGGTCTCGTTGTCGCCACAGCTTCGCGACGCCTCGGCCCGGCGGGTGCGACCGGCGATCACCTCACACAACCAGGGTAATCACGGGATCCGTAGCGAGCGCTATCGTTACATCCGCTATGCCGATGGGAGCGAGGAGTTTTACGACATGCGGGAAGACCCTCATGAATGGCGTAATCTCGCCACCGATGCGAAGTACGCTGGGGCGATCGCCGAGCACCGGCGATGGCTGCCGAAGGTCGACCGCGCCCCGGCACCAGGCAGCGCGCAGCGTGTCTTGACCTACGACCCGGAGACCGACATGGCGATTTGGGAAGGCAAGCCGGTC
>Ga0164292_10001766_pt1 | contig 17608 bp, 15 predicted proteins | sample GEODES117metaG_FD_111486 | JGI IMG/M metagenome (GOLD analysis project Ga0164292, IMG submission 111486) | Eutrophic lake water microbial communities from Lake Mendota, Wisconsin, USA - GEODES117 metaG | ecosystem: Environmental > Aquatic > Freshwater > Lake | place: USA: Lake Mendota...
CACTACACAACCTACATGCAATACTATATATCCTGGTTTATGGTACTACCAATATGGAGTGTATGATACAGTATACATTTATAAAGTATCATTAACAATAGGCGACCAAATATTTCCAGCTGAGCAATTTATTCCACCATATGCAACACGATCGGATACACAAGCATTATATCCTATAGTTAGCAATCAATCATTAAATTTATCCGCTGTATCATTCGATACAAACGCTCAAATGACATTTGATGGCACAAACGATAAAATCGATACAGGATTAGGAAACATTGGAAATAACGTTTCATTCGCCGCTATAATTAATTCTAGTGGTAATGCTACCACATATAATATGTACATGGGACAATTATTACCATATATGGGAGCGTATGCTGGGAACCAAATTGTATTCTCAGATAATATTGGGGGAACACAACGTACAATAAATACTAATAGTGGTACTATAGTTACAGGGCAAAACCATTATGTGGTTTGTACTAGGGGATATGATGGAACTAGTACTACAAATAAAGTATACATTGATGGTAAACTAATAGGCTCAGGATCATGGAGTGGTGCTCCCTATTATGAAGGATATAATATAACAGTTGGTGATGGACGATCAACTTCTACATGGTATCCATTCTATGGAAAAGTAAACGCAACACAAATATACAATAGAACACTAACAGCCGGTGAAATTGAACAAAATTACCAGCATTATAAAACACGTTTTAACTTAAGTTAATATTTATAGACATATGGATGAATTTTTAAATAGACGTTGGCTAGTAATACCAACAAGCATAACAGGATCAATTGACTTTAGCCAAGTATTAGATACTAACGCTAGTACACTACGCTATAGTGTAGATGGTACTGAAACATTCGTTAAGTATGAAACCAACACTGTAACAGCTAGCTATACAGTAGACTACATAAACGCAGAAACAAACGAAACAGGTAGCTATACGATAGAGGCAGGAGTATATGGTCGTCCATCTTCTATATACTTAACAGAATATACAGAATACAATCACGAAGAAATACTAACATTATTATCCACAGAAGCGTGGACACAACCAATGATAATAGAATAATATGGCAGATATTAGAATAACCCCAGCATCCAGCATAATGGCTTTTACAAGCTCATTATCGTTTAAGGAAACATTAACACAAGATGCTTCGGGATCTATAGTTTTATATGGATCTGGTTCTACAGGTAGAACCAATGTGTTTGCCATAGATGGAGGTAGCGGTAGATTATTCTCTGTTGATGACAGCTTATCAGATTCATTATTTTCAGTAAATACAATCGCTGGTTTACCAGTGATAGAGGCATTTGCAGATAACACAGTTAACATAGGAAAATATGGAGCATATTCATTTGTAGCTACAGGCTCAGGTGATGCTCGTATTGGATCTGGTAGTGTAATGTTTGTAAGTGCTAGTGGTAATGTTGGTATTGGAACCACAGGCCCAGGATATAAATTAGATGTTGTAGGAGATATAAGATTACAAGGTAATAACCAAGTATATTTTGACACTACCGGTGATAGTGCTAGTAACTATATTGGTATAACAAATGACTATTGGACTACTATATTTTGTGGTAGAGGAAACAACTCTAGAATAGATTTAACAAATGGTACTGGTATTTTGTTTTCTGAATCAGGAACAGAAAGAATGCGTGTTAACGCTGGAGGTAATGTTGGTATTGGTACTACTAGTCCAGCAGGCAAACTATCAGTAGATGGTGGCAATATTAACTTTAACTATGGAAACGCAGCCGCAAACTACTATGTCGTTTTGAACCATAACAATTCAAATGATGGTGGTATTATTTGGCAAAGAAATAATAGTAATGATTGGCAGATGGTTAATGGTACAAATGGTGATTTCTGGATGTATTCATATGGTACGTCAACTGTTACTTTTACCCTTCAAAAATCTACTAGTAATGTTGGTATAGGTACTACAAATCCTGGCTCAAGACTCCAAGTTGGTGATGCAGGATCAGCCCCAAGTGGTCTAGCAACATTAACATTAACTGGCCCAAATACAGCACCAGAAATTGCTACAAAACCAGGACTATATCACAGACATGCAGTTGGATTAGGTGTATTTTCAGACTATGCTATGTCATTCCAAGTGAATGGAGCATCTTCATTAGCAGATGCAATGTATATTACTAATGATGGTAAAGTAGGTATAGGTACTACAGGCCCAGGAGCAAAACTACAAATAAACGGTGGTACTTTAGGTACATCACAATATGATTACTTACAATCTCAACTTATTGTAGCTAATAATGGCAACAGTGAACAAGTTGAATTTGGTTCTTTAAGAACAGCAGCTGGATCAGATTGGACTTATGCTGGTTTTAGAATACAAGAGAAAATTGACTCTACTTGGATGGGATTCATTCAGTTCAACGGTACTGGAAATGATGCTGGTATTTCATTTGGAACTGGAGCAAGTTCAACAAGTAGACAAGCAATCGCTACTAGAATGACTATTAATTCAAGTGGTAATGTTGGTATTGGTACTACATCTCCAGCCTATAAACTTCAAGTAGTTGGAGTCGGTAATGCTGGTGGAGTCGTAGCAGGATTTGCAGGAACTGGACCTTCAGGCTCAATCACTATAGCTCACTCTGGTAACGGAGGTAGTATTGGATATGCCAATGTAGGAACTACTAGCAATTTATTTTATGTTACAACAGGTACTGGTACTATTGGAAGTGGTATTACAATGGATAACAATGGTAATGTTGGTATTGGTACTACTAGTCCAGCTTCAATACTTCAATTAGGGGCTGGATCTGCTACAACGACAAATTCATCTTACAATTCATTTCAAGCTGGAGCATTTGGCGTTTTATTTAGAAATGAATACGATGCTTATATAACATTTAATACTACATATTCTCCTTCCGGTTGGCTTAACAAATATAATACTTACAAATCAGGACTAATTCAAATTACAAATGGTATACTTTCTATAGATCTTGGAACCGGTGTTGGTGCAGGTAATGCCTCTAATTTAGTTACACAATTTACTATACTTAATAATGGTAATGTTGGTATAGGTACTACAAATCCATCAAACAGATTAGATGTAGTTGGTGGTTTAGCATATTTTCAACAAAATGCAACTAATGGTTCAGCATTTAGATGGGGAACATTAGGAACAGCGGTATCACCAGATACTATGCTTTGTATGAATCAACTCTATAATGGATCTGGTTGGACAATACTTAATGCTAGTTATGGTACATCTTATATAAATCTAGGATCTGCAGTAGCATCTCCTACTATTCAGTTTGGTACTGGTCCAGCAAATACTGAAGCATCAGTTAAAATGATTATTACTAATGTTGGTAATGTTGGTATTGGTACTACAAGTCCTACAGCCTATACTGGTTATACTACATTAGCACTTGATAATGCATCAAATGGTGGTTTAGTTGATTTAAGAAATAACGGAACAAGTGCTTTAAGACTATCAGCAGATAGCACAACGTTAGTTTCAATATATGGAGCAACAAATGTTCCAATGGCGTTTTCTACAAATGCTACTGAAAGAATGCGTATTCTTGCCGGTGGTAATGTAGGTATTGGAACTACAAATCCAGCAACATTATTACAAGTTGGATCTGCTAGTACATCATCTGAACTTTTAAGAATAGGAGTTGCTTATTCTGTAGCAAATTCACAAAGAGGTGCTATCACTTGGCATGATGGTAGTGGTGTAACTAGTAAAATTTGGAGTGAGTATGATGGAAGTACCTATACAAAATTAAATTTTGGTGGATTATATAGTGGTGGATCTTATGATCAAGGAACATTTTTAACAATTAGAGGAAATGGTTTTGTCGGTATTGGTAACACAGCTCCATCATATAAACTTACTGTTGATGGAAACGTAAATGCTGCTCCTGTTGCTGCAATATCAAATACGGCAGTAGGTGGACATCTGGTTTATATGGGATATAATGATGGAACTAATAGAACTGCTATTGGTATAGAAGATGGAGGAGGAAACGCAAGTAGCTATGGTATACAAGTAGGTACATATTTTGCAGTAAGAGATGATGGTAGAGTAGGTATCGGTACTACAAACCCAAGTAGCACTCTTCAAGTAGTAGGAAATGTTGTAGCAACATCATTTACAGGTTCATTCTCAGGTTCACTTACAGGTACAATAACAACAGCAACAAATGCTACAAACATAACTGTAACAGCAGATTCAACTAATATTAGTAGATACTTAACCTTTGTAGGAAGTACAAGTGGAAATAATGGAACCTTAGTAAATGCTGACCTTCTATATAATCCATCAACAGACTTATTATCAATTAATAATATGTGGGTATGGAAGGGAAAGAATAATACAGCAAACTCTGACAATGTGTTTATTGGTTCTGGTTCTGGAGCAAACTTAAGTGCTTGGGCTTCTAATTCAGCTGATAGAAATACAGGATTAGGTCACTTTACCGGTAATGCTTTAACAACAGGTAGAGCAAACATGATGTTTGGATTTGGTGCTGGACAATTACTTACAACTGGTAGCTTTAACGTGTTTATTGGCCAACAAGCAGGTGTATTATCTACAACAAACACAGGTAACTGTGCTTTAGGTTCATTATCTTATTATGCTTTTCAAAATGCAAGTTCAAATTATAACACAGCTATAGGTTATTTAGCTTTAAGAGGTACTGTAGCAAGTTCAGGTTCAAATACAGCAGCATATAATGTAGCTATAGGTAATGAGGCGGGAGTAACAACAACTTCAGGCAATTACAATACTATAGTAGGCTCGTATGCTGGAGGCTTAATTACATCTGGAGGAGGTAATACTTTAATAGGTTCAGGTTCTGGAGCTTCAATAACAACAGGAACCCATAACACACTTGTGGGTAAATATGCAGGAACAACTACTCTAACTTCTACTGTAGTTTTATCTGATGGATTAGGAAATATTAAATTCCATGCTACAGGAAGTAGAACTACAATATCAGGATCATTAGCTATTGGAGGAATAGCAGCTAGTGCAACAGTAGGTAGATTTGATGCTTCAAATGATGTTGTAGCTTACTCAACTTCAGATATTCGCTTAAAAGAAAATATACAGCCTATAGAAAATGCTTTATATAAAGTAAACCAAATTTCAGGTAATACATTTGATTGGAAATCTGATCCTGAATTAACTATACTACATGGTTTTAAAGGTAAAGATATAGGGATTATAGCTCAAGAGATTGAATCCATATTACCTGAAGTGGTCACTACTAGAGATAGTGGATACAAAGCCGTCAAGTATGAAAAGTTAGTACCACTGCTAATTGAAGCTATTAAAGAATTAACTGATAAAGTAAATAATTTAGAAGAACAACTTAAAAATAAATAATTATGACGTTACCCGCTTCAGGTCCTATTTCTTCTAGTATGGTAAATGTTGAATTTGGAAGATCAGCTACTGCTAATATAAGCTTAGAAAATGCAATTATAGGCTTATACTCAGATACAAGTGAAATTAATAGAAATACCGTGGCCGGTCGCGACATTTTTGCTTTAGCTAACGGACCAATAGAAAATTGGAATTTAAGTGTTTTTCGAGGATACAACCAAAACGCTCCTTTACATTGGTCGCATTATATTTCAAATTCAACTGCATTTACATTAGGTGTTGGTGTTGTAATTAATGTAACATTTGTAGGACCAACTTCTATATTTGGAACTTCTATTTCACCTAATGGGGAGTCTTTCGGAGATAATGATAGCACTGGATTATTAACAGGCACATACGATACAGGCGATATTTTATTTTCAGTTACTGGTCGAGAAGATCAAAATGTTAGTATATATTGTTATGATACTGACTCTGGGGTGCAAATATATAATGGAAGTCTTTTAACACCATTTTCAAATTTAAATTTGGGCACTATATATAGACACCAAAGATTTACTTTAGAGGTAACAATAACAAGTTAATTAAAAAAAATATATATTTATACTAAAATAACAATTATGGCAATCGAAATCAAAAACTTCAGCCCAGTATGGGAATTTATTCAACCAAATTTTGGTCCAATGATGGGAACTGCAATCCCACAATATTATGATGGAGCTTATATGTTCCTACAATGTTCAATCAACAATGGTACATCTATCAGTGTAAGTGCAAACTTATGGGATAAGAAACCAGAGTGGACTCCAGGTGAATCAGGTTCAACTGATTACAATGGTGCTAGAACAATCACTAACTTAAACTTCGGTACTGTAGATACAGACGTTGAAGGTAATGTATTATTAGCTGCACACAACTATGTAGTATCATCATCATTATCTAACAATCCAGGTGTTGAATTTAACATAATCAATCTTTCAGGATCTGTAATCTAATTTGGCGTTTTAGGAAAGTTTTTATATATTTATATACAAGAAACTTAAAACCCATTAAAACATTATGTCAACATTTTTAATCTTTGTAGTAATTACACTATTAGTAGCTATCGGTATCGGATTCGTTATCGTAGGTAAAGAAAACACACCAGAAGGTGAAGCTAAAAAACCAAACTCATTGTTCCCAGTTGAGGATTACCCCTCATTTGAAGATGCCCAAGAAGCAGTAGAAAAGCCAGTGGTAGTAGCACCTAAGCCTAAGAAAAAATATTACAACAATAACAACAACAAAAAAACAACTAAAAAATAATTATGTCTAGCATTAAATTAAAGTTACACGAATACTATTCATTGGATAGTGAAATCAACGGGTTTAAAAACCAAGCAACTGGTGAAGTATTATCTGAAGGCTTATTAGCTGAGAAATTAGGTTTGGTTACCAAATATTGGTTAACTGATCTATCTAAGAAAGTAGCAGACGAAAAAACAGCAATCGAAACCATGAAGACTGAATTAATCAAGAAACATGGCACTGAGGATGAAGATAAAAATATCTCAATTCCAATGTGGATCGATGAAGAAAAAGATGAAGATGGAAACATCATCTCAGCTAAACCAAATCCAACATTCATTAAATTCCAAGAAGAATTCAATGCATTGTTGCAAGAGGAAAAAGAATTAGAATACCACGAATTTAAATTAGATGATTTCAAATCAGTAGAAACATCTGAAAACTACACTGTATTCTATAAATTAGTTCAAGTTGACTAATGAAACTGTTAGAAATAGCAGAAGCATGGATAATCGCTGAAAACCCAAACCCTACTCAAAAGGCGATAGCCGAATATAGGGTTTCGGTTTGCGACCAATGTCCACATAAAACATTCAATAAAGTATTTGATTCGTTCCTATGTGGTATATGCCATTGCCCATTAAGTAAAAAAGTATTTAGCTCGTTAGAAGGACCTAAAGCATGTCCTGAAGCGCGCTGGGAAAAATAAAAATAAAGATTATGTCAGAAGTACAAACATTAACCACAGAAGAATTAGATTCTATCAAAAACCTACAGAAAAAATATAATACAGTTATATTTGAATTAGGTAGCATTGAAGCGCAATTAACAGCTATCCACAAACAAACGCAAGAATTAGAGGCGGAAAAGAAAAACGTTATCGTTGATCTAGAGAAGATAGGTGAAACTGAAAAAGAAGTAATTGATGCGCTTCAAGTTAAATATGGTGCAGGGAATATAAATATCGAAACGGGCGAGATTACCTCATTCTAATACTGTTTCTGCGTTTTATATAATTCTGTGAATATTTATTACTAGATTAATCCTATTAGTAAAATCATAAAATAACTACATAAAATGGCAGAACAAATCATCTCTCCTGGAGTATTCCAGATAGAAACAGACCAAAGTATCTACACGCAACAGCCTCAAGAAATGGGCGCTGCTATCGTAGGTCCTACAGTATCAGGTCGTCCTTTAGTTCCAACGTATGTTACTACTTATTCGCAATTCCAATCACTTTTCGGTGAGCAATTCAAAAGTGGTAGCTATTATTACGAATATTTCACATCACAAGCTGCTAAAGAATACTTTAGCAATGGTGGAAAAACATTATTAGTAACTAGAATCATTAGTGGTTCATCAGGTATTAGTACGTATGCGACTTCAAACATTCCTGCCCTTGTAGGTACAGGATCATCATTCCAATTAGAAACATTATCTTGGGGTGCACAAATGAACAACACATCTAGTATGTCAAGTGGTTCATTAGACAGTGGCTCTATGTTTAACGTTCGTTGGGAAGTAACAGCAGTAAATTCAGGAAGTGGTACATTTACCTTAATAGTTCGTCGTGGTGATGATAACAACAACACTAAAAATATTTTAGAAACATGGGCTAACATGAGTTTAGATCCACAACAATCTAACTATATTGCTCGTGTTATTGGTGATTTAAAACCAGTATATGTTGCGGCAACAGGTGGAAGTTCAGCTTATGTTAATTTCTCTGGATCATATTCAAACAAATCACAATACGTTCGTGTATCAGCAGTAACAGTTCCTCAAGTAGATTCAATCGACAACAACGGAGCATATAAAGCAACTCAATACAGCGGTAGTTTACCAGCAGTAGGAAGTGGTTCATATGGTGGTTCATTTAGTGGTGGTGTAGTAGATACAACAGCTATTAAACAAATGAATGAAAATATTGGTACAGGTGCTAGTTATTCAACTGGTTCTACAGGTAACATTCAAGGATTTGGAACAGCAGATTACGCATTAGCATTTAATTTATTAACAAATAAAGACGAATACCAATTTAACGTATTATTAGCTCCAGGTGCTGGTTTAGATAGTGCTGCAGCAGCTACAATGATTTCTACAGCAGAAGGTAGAGGCGATGCAATCGCAATTACAGATGCAGGTGTATATGGTACAGCAATTGCAACAGCAGCTCAAAACGCAGCTGGACAATCAAGTAACTACGCTGCTACTTATTATCCTTGGGTTCAATTATACTCAACTACATTAGGTAAAACAACATGGTGCCCACCATCAACAGTAATCGGTGGTGTATTAGCATTTAATGATAATGCTGGTGCTGAATGGTTTGCTCCTGCTGGATTAAACAGAGGTGGTATTCCAAACGTACTATTAGCAGAACGTAAATTACAACAAACAGATCGCGATACATTATATAGTGCAAATGTTAACCCATTAGCAACATTCCCAGGAACTGGAGTATGTGTTTGGGGTCAGAAAACATTACAACGTAAACCAACATCTTTAGACAGAATCAACGTTCGTCGTTTATTAATTGCTTTAAAAGATTTCGTTGGAAGTGTATCTCGTACATTAGTATTCGAACAAAACACAACAGTAACAAGAAATAGATTCTTATCTCAAGTTAATCCATACTTAGAATCAGTAGTACAACGTCAAGGTTTATACGCTTACAAAGTAGTAATGGATGATTCAAATAACACACCAGATGTTATTGATAGAAACCAATTAGTAGGTCAAATTTATATCCAACCTACAAAAACGGCTGAATTTATTATATTAAACTTTAACTTACAACCAACTGGAGCAACGTTTCCAGGATAATAAATAGAATCATGTAGGGAAGCGCAAAGCTTCTCTACATATTTTTAAAATAATTAATATTTATTACTAAATATAATAATAACACTAACATGCCAGTATTAAACCCTAACGAAATAATGTTCACGAGTTTTGAACCACAAGTTCAGAATCGTTTTTTAATGTACATAGATGGTATCCCTGCATATTTAATTAAGAAAGCTAGTGCTCCTTCATTAGATGCTGGTGAAATCGTATTAGATCACATCAATGTTTACCGTAAAATTAAAGGTAAAGTAAGATGGAATGATATGACATTAGAACTATATAATCCAATTACACCATCAGGCGCGCAATCAGTAATGGAATGGGTACGTTTATCACACGAATCTGTAACAGGACGTGATGGTTACTCAGATTTCTACAAGAAAGACTTAACATTAGATATTTTAGGTCCAGTAGGAGACGTTATTAGTGAGTGGGTAGTTAAAGGAGCATTTGTAAAATCTGCTAACTTTGGCGACTATGATTGGAGTTCAGATGCAGCTGTTTCATTATCGATAACAATTGCTATGGACTATTGCGTATTGAATTTCTAAGAAATTACTTCTCCCGAAGTATATATCCAAAAATTGGTTTGGCTTTTGCCAAACCTTTTTTTATCTTCATATTTATTGTAAACAAATAAAGTTATAAATGGAAAATCCCGTTACAAAACCAAAATTCCCTACTGAACAAGTAGACTTACCATCAAAAGGATTATTATATCCCAAAGACAATCCATTATCTAGTGGTGTTATTGAAATGAAATATATGACTGCGCGTGAAGAAGATATCCTCACAAACACTAACTATATTCGTCAAGGTACCGTTATTGATAAATTATTACAATCATTAATTGTAACACCAATTAACTATGATGATTTATTGACAGGTGATAAAAACGCAATATTAGTTGCTGCTAGAGTATTAGGCTATGGTAAAGATTATGAATTTGCATACATTAACAGCCAAAATCAAGAGGTAAATGCGGTTGTAGACTTATCATTACTAAGTGATAAAGAAGTAGATACCTCGTTGTTTACCGCAGGTACCAACGAATTTTCGTTCAATTTACCGCATTCGGACAACCAAATCTCATTCAAACTATTAACACACGGTGATGAGAAGAAAATTGAAGCTGAAATTAAAGGATTACAGAAAGTCAATCCAAATTCATCATACGATGTAACCACTCGTTTAAAATTCATGTTATTATCAGTTAATGGTAATCGTGATCAAAAAACAATACGTGATTTCGTAGATAATTATTTAATCGCTAAAGACGCTAGAGCATTACGTGAATATTATACCAAAATATCGCCAGATATTAGTATGAAATACACACCAGAAGATGATAGCTATACAGGGGAGGGTATAGACATTCCCGTTTCTCTTAACTTTTTTTGGCCTGACTCCAAACTATAGATCAATATTCTTTGGCCAAATACATGAAATTGTATTTCATGGTAATGGCGGATATGATTGGAATACTGTTTATGAAATGCCAATATGGTTGCGTAGGTACACATTTGAGAAATTAAAAGAATACTACGACAAACAACAGCAAGAGCAGGAAAAGCAAAGCAACATGATGACCAATAAAAGCAATAAAGACATAGCTAAACCTAACATATCACAACCAACTTATACAGCGAAGGTCCCTAAAAAATAGGGACTTTCGATATTTATACACATAATATTATATTATGGCTGACGACAAAGAAAAAGTAATAAAGCAATTAAATAACGAATTAGATCAATTAGATACTAAATTAAAAAGTTTAACTGCTAGTTTAAAAGATAACATGATAACTCAATTATCTAATGCTAGTACTGAAGTCAAAAACTTAGTTACAAGTTTTGAAAAAGGTGATGATTTAACTAAAGTAATTTCAAAAACAGCATCTGAAATAGCTAAAAATTATGAAAAAAATAATGCATTATCATTTAAAAGAAATAGATTAGAATTTGAGTTATCTCAAGCTATTCAAACAAACAACGTAAGAGAGGAGAGAAAAATTAGAAATAAATTACTCCAAAACAAGTTAACTATTGATCAATTAGATACTACTACCCAATTACTTACAAAAATACAAGCTTTAGCAGAAGAAGAAGTTCGAATAACAGCTGAAAAGAAAAAACAAGCTAATATAGCTATAACTAGTCGAAAAATATTTGATGAATTTGTTAAACCATATAAAGAACTAGCTAGTGTTGAAGGTATATTAAAACTAATCATTAATTCAGCATTAACCTTTAATAAAATATCAACTGATATTGGTAAAAATTTAGGTTATGGTGGTGACGGTGCAGATAGAGTAGCAGGTAATTTTGTAAAAATTGCTAGAGATTCAAATAATGTAAACATTACCACCCAAAATCTAGCAGAGGCATTTAATCAATTATCTGAAGCTACAGGGTTAGTATCTGAATACTCAGCTGATGCTTTAAAAACTCAAGTAATGTTAACCAAACAATTTGGTTTAACAGGTGAAGAAGCAGCAGGAGTATATAGATTATCAGTACTAAATGGAAAATCATCTGCTGAAATAAATAAAAGCATGGTTAGTGCGTTTGTAGCAGCACGTAATCAATTAGGAGTAGGTATTCCGTTTAAAGCTACAATGGCTGAAGCTGCTAAAATATCAGGACAATTAGCTGCTAATTTAAAAAATAATCCACAATTATTAGTTCAAGCAGTAGCACAAGCAAAAGCATTAGGTACTACACTTGAACAAACTAAATCTCAAGGTGAAGCATTATTAAATTTTGAATCATCAATTGAGAACGAATTAAAAGCAGAATTATTAACTGGTAAAGCAATAAATCTTGAACGCGCTAGAGCAGCAGCTTTAATGGGTGATCAAGTCACAGTTGCTAAAGAATTAGCTAATCAAGGCATGACGTTGGAAAAATTCCAAAACATGAACGTATTAGCTCAACAATCATTTGCTGCTGCTATTGGATTAAGTGCAGATGCTTTAGCTAACCAATTAAGACAACAAAAATTAGCAATTGAAAGTGGTAAATCATTAGCCCAAATTACAGAAGAAGAAGCATTAGAAGCCCAAAAACGCCAAAGCATACAAGATAAATTTAATGCTTCTATATTAAAACTACAGGATTTCTTTGGAAATCTACTATCAGGACCTGTAGGAGGATTTTTAACAGTATTAACTCAAAGTTTAGATGTAATTACTAGTATAGTTGCGGTAATGGGTACAATGTGGGGTTTAAGTAAAGCTATAGCTGCATTTAATGCCTTAACATTAGGACTTCAAATAGGACAAAGAACAGCCGGGTTGTCATATAATGGTATATTATTAGCTAGACAAGCTCTACTTCAAGGAGAATTAACTAAATCTATAGGTATAGCAGCAGCTACCGCTTTTAAAAATCCTATACTAGCAATAGCAGGATTAGCAGCAGCATATGGTGCTATATCATTAATACGTAGTGCTTCTCAATCAGTAGAAGATGGAATAGCACCATCAAGCAAAGGTCCATTTACTATTACTGATAAATTCGGAGCAACAGCTATAACAAAAACCGGAGACGGATTAGCAGTATCACCTAATATATCAAAAGGTGCAGATAATTCAGGTATGATAGCAGCTATCAATAGCTTACATCAAACATTAACCCAAAAGAATTTCAACCCAGTTGTTAGAACTTCAATCGGCGGTTCCGAAATAGCCATAACATCCGTTCAAAATTCTTTTAATATGGCTTAATATTTTAATATTTATACCAAACAAATAACAATAAAACTATGTCATTAATCGATAAAATAAAACTAAGCACATTTAGTCTAGAAGGTAACGGATTTTTAGTTAACCGTGGCACACCAGCATGGGGTTATACTAATAAATTAATCAATGATTTAACACCAGCATTAAGTAGATTACATTTGACTTATTCAGTAGATGGTAACCCATTTATGAGAATAAAAGATTTTAATACTAAAGCATTAGGTGGATCAAATCCTGTAAAAAAGCCATCACAATTAGATGAATTAGATCCAGATGCACCAACAAACACTCAAGTTGGAGCTCAAGTAGGACCTGGTGGACCCGTAGTATCACAGATCTACAAGTCACCCCTTAGCCAACAATATAAGTCGAAAGGCCCAAAAGACGGACGTTACTAATACTAAATAAATGAGTCTAAGAGATCTAAAAACAAATCTAAAATCACTTAGATATGGAAACGATTTACAAGGTGGTGGAGACAGTGGTTTACCTTATATAACTACTGACGTTGATACCCAACTAACAAATATTGCTTCTATAGATTTAAGAGGCCCGGTAAAAGACTTGCTTAAATCAGCTGGTATTGATATACCTAGTATTGCAAATATTACCACTAATAATATATTAAATAAGGATAGTGGGTTTATTAGAGGAGGTACAGTAGGAGCAGCTAAAACTGGTCTTATTGATGCTATGCGTATTGGTAAATTCTTAACAAACAATCCACTATGGATTGCTAAACAAGTAGGATTACAACTATCTAACCCAAAATTAGAATCACCTAGAGGTACATTAGCACTAGTTACCTTAGGTAATACTTTATCTGCTGCTACCGGCGGTATCGTTCAGCCATCTCGTATTTACAATTTAGGAATAAATACATTAGCTCAAGTACCATCTAATGCTGTAGGAGTTCACTTCTATAGACATGGTTTAGGTCCTGTAATGGATGATCAATCTAAGTATGAAGCTATTGTAAGAAACAATAATGAAAGTACGTTATTTGGATTTGGTAAAAGCAATAACAGATTATTAAGATTAAAAGATAAATTAAATATAGAGAGTGGTACTACACCATTAATAAGAGGTGGAATTGCAAGTGGTATTTTAAATATCCTTTCTCAAGTACCAGCATTATCTGGCATTAAAAAAATCTTAAGTAATAACACACCAATAGATGAATATTTAACAGGCCCTGGATCTTTCTATGGTATTGGTAGTACATTGATAAGACGATTTGATGTTACTACTAATCCTGAAGTTGTTGAAGAATTTAAATTAATATCTAAGGCAGCATCATTTAATAATAGTAGAGTAAGTGCTGACAGAGGTTTCCCTAGAATAGGAGAATTTTATGGTGTTACTAAGTATTTAAGACTTCAAGATACATTTGAAGACAGAAACAATACAGCTTTAAGTAGCAATGGTGTTAAAGTTTTTGGAAATCAAAATCCTTCACTTAACACTTATAGAAATATAGTAAGCAAGATAAATACTAATATAGAGCAAAGTATACCATTTTCAGATTCACCAGTATATTCAGCACAAACACCAGCTAATTCACCTTTTTCTGCAGCTAGAAAAATATTTAAAACTATTGATTTAGATAATACTAATATATTAGATAGAGATCCATATAAGAAAACTAGATACTACGGTGATAGAAAGGTAAGTGAAGATGGTTCTAAAGCTACATATAATAATACTAATGTATTTGATCGCTACGATAGTGATATAATGACAGTAGTATTTAGAGGAGTAAATCCATTTGATTCTCAAAACGAAGAAAGATGGTTGTTTTCAGCATATATGACTGGATTTAGAGATAACTTTGATGCTACTTGGAATGATATAAATTACATTGGGAGATCAGAAACATTTTATGTATATTCAAAATTCAAACGTTCTGTAAGTTTTAATCTAAGGATACCTTGTTTTAATAGAACTCAATTGTTTGAAAAACATAGAACATTAGGACAATTAGCTTCAACTACCGCAGGTAGATATAGCGGAGAAAATAACGCTTTAGGAGGTGTATTATTAAGATTAAACGTAGGTAGTTATTTAGTAGGTGAATATGCAACATTAAATAGTTTAAACTATACTATACCAGATGATACAACTTGGGATATAACACCTGAGGCTAGATTAGCGATGTACATTGAAGCATCATTTAGCTTTAACATTGTACATCAAAAATTACCTCAATATATTCCAAGTACAGAGAGTCAAACAGCTGGTTTCTTTGGGTATTTACAAAATAGTATTCCAGGTGATGCTGAATTCCTTCAAATACCAGGTAGAGATAAAGCACAACAACAAAGTATAAATAACACATTCATTACTGATATAGTATCACCTACTACTTCAGAAACTAAAGGAACACCGTTTAATAATATTCAAAAAGTAATTAATTACACATATCCAGAAAATCCAAAATAGAAATGAATAGATACGATAATTCAACTATATTAAAAACAGAGGATAAAAAGCCATATCTTAAAGGCAAATTTTATCCTAATGTCCCATTATCATCTAGCGATGTGTATGTGATAACAACTGTTGGAGATAGACTTGATTCATTAGCGTACTCTTATTATCGTGATTCAACCTTATGGTGGGTAATTGCTATGGCTAATAACAATGTAACTAAAGGATTCTTAAACCCAGTGCCTGGTACGCAATTAAGGATACCGGTTAATATAAGCGATGTAATCACGCAATACAACAACTTTAATAAAGCAAGATAGTGTTATGAGTATATTTAAGGACAGTTTTACCGATAAGGTAAGAGATCAATTAAAAGTAAGAGGAGAAGCATTTTTAGGCCGCTCCTCTACTGATATAATATACATTAATGGACGTGCTGCTTGGGTAAGGATGACATCTGGTGTTGACATTAATAATAGCTCTGAATTAGCTAGACAAAATGTAATGCAAGGTGGTGTATTAGATCGTTTTGGTCAAATAAATGGATATGACAAATATGCATTACGCCAAGGCGTAGGTAATAATTTTAATACTAATGCATACAGTAGTACTACTTTAGGTTCTGATAACTTATACGGTCTAAGACCAATGCCTGGTATTACTGGTTTAGATGTTCAATCAAAATCAGCATACGGATCAATACGTACAGCAACAGTAACATTTAATTGTTGGGATATTAAACAACTTGAATTATTTGAGTTGCTATATATGCGTCCTGGATTCCTATCTTTAATTGAATGGGGATGGTTGCCTTATTTAGACAACAATCATGGGCTTAAAAATAACGTTAATTTCTATGATATTTTTAATTCTGTAAAACCATTACAGACTCGTTTAACTGAAGTATACAATAATTCTGAAGCACATGATGGTAATTATGAGGCTATATTAGGATATGTTAAAAACTATGAATGGTCTCTTAGACCAGATGGTGGATACGATTGTAGAACAGAAATTATATCTACAGGTGAAATATTAGAATCACTTAAAGTAAATTATAGTACTAACTTTATATCTACTGTTAATTTAAGAAAAGGATTATTATTTGCTAACGAAAAAAGCCCAGATGGTATTTCATACATTGAATCTCACTATGGTAAAGATATGGCTTCTTTATATGAAAATAATATCATAGCAGGTATAGCAGGTGAATTAACATTTTATGCTTATACATTAATAGGAATAAACCATAGTAAATACTTAGAATCAGAAGCTAAATACATAGCACCTGAAAAAGGATATGGATGGAAATACATAGATGATAAAGGAAATGTTACTGGTGAAAAAGGACATGTTATTGATATGTTTCTTATTGATGTAGATGGTAAAGTTGGAGGTGATGATACAAAAGTAAAGGATGAAAGATTACCTGGTATTGAGTTAGATAAACAAGTTTATATTGATTTAGATTCATTTACTAAAATATTAACTAAGTGGATAATGCCCCATGAAAAAACATCAAATGCTCCTATAGTATCTATATCTACTAAAGATAGAACATATTATAAAGCAGACAAAACAGCTAAAGCTGATAATCTATTATGTTTATCCCACCCACTACAGATATCAGTAGATCCAACAATATGTTTGATTAAAAATACTAATTTTAAAAACATTAAAAATCTTAAAACATCTCTTTTACCAACAAATATATATCCACCTAATGCTAAAACAAGGGATGAAAGAGAATTAATTTTAAAGGCTAAGAATACAATAAGTGCGTACGCTAAAAGTGATAAATTTGATGATGTTACTGAAAGTAGCAAAATTATTAGAGGGTATATAGATGATGCTATAAGTTTAGGTATATCTCCTAAAGTTTATGG
>Ga0164292_10001767_pt1 | contig 17606 bp, 18 predicted proteins | sample GEODES117metaG_FD_111486 | JGI IMG/M metagenome (GOLD analysis project Ga0164292, IMG submission 111486) | Eutrophic lake water microbial communities from Lake Mendota, Wisconsin, USA - GEODES117 metaG | ecosystem: Environmental > Aquatic > Freshwater > Lake | place: USA: Lake Mendota...
TCAAGCCCATCGGTTTTCCCGACCATCTCTTGGGTACCGATGAGTTAGGTCGCGACATGCTGAGCCGCCTCGTCGTGGGTACCAAGCTCTCCTTGTTTATGGGCATTACGCCTGTGATCTTGGCGTTTGGCATTGGCTCTGTGATTGGCTTGGTCGCCGGTTATGCCGGTGGCAAAATCAACACGGTGATCATGCGTACGATCGATGTGTTTTATGCCTTTCCCTCCGTGCTCTTGGCGATTGCGCTCTCTGGCGTCTTGGGTGCGGGTATCACCAACTCGCTGATCTCATTAACAATCGTCTTTATTCCTCCCATCGCTCGGGTGGCGGAAAGTGTGACGACGCAGATCCGAGGTCGTGACTTCGTCGATGCAGCGCGTGCCTCAGGTGCAAACGCCTTCACGATCGTGCGTGTGCACGTCTTGGGTAACGTCTTGGGACCCATTTTCGTCTACGCGACAAGCTTGATTGCCGTCTCTATGATTTTGGCCTCTGGCTTGAGCTTTCTCGGCTTGGGCGTCAAGCCTCCAGAGCCTGAGTGGGGACTGATGCTCAATACCTTGCGCACCGCAATCTATATTCAACCTTGGATCGCCGCCCTGCCCGGCGTGATGATTTTTGTAACCTCGATTGCTTTTAACCTGCTCTCGGATGGCCTGCGTACCGCCATGGAGATCAAGAACTAATGAATACCACTGTGAAAAACAATACGGATATCGGCGGTCAGGCGAAGCCCCTGCTGATGGTCAAAAACTTGATCAAGCACTTTGCACTTAAAAAAGATATGTTAGGTCGAGGTGGCGGTGTGGTGCGCGCTGTCGATGGCATCGACTTCATGGTCCGCAAAGGTGAAACGCTTGGCGTCGTCGGCGAGTCGGGCTGTGGAAAGTCTACAACCGCTCGTTTGCTGATGAATCTCATCACACCAGACAATGGCGATATCATTTTTGATGGACTGTCGGTAGGAAGTCGCGAGCTTTCGCTCAAAGAATTCCGTCGCCAAGCGCAAATGGTGTTTCAAGACAGTTACGCATCGCTCAACCCACGTCTCACGATCGAGGACTCGATTGCGTTTGCTCCGCAAGTGCATGGCGTATCAAAGGATGAGTCGATCGAACGCGCGCGTGATTTACTCAGACGCGTCGGCCTTGATCCAGTTCGCTTTGCAGAACGTTACCCACACGAACTGTCTGGTGGTCAGCGTCAACGTGTGAATATTGCGCGCGCTTTGGCGTTGCAATCGCGACTGATTATCCTTGATGAGGCGGTCTCGGCGCTAGACAAATCTGTCGAAGCGCAAGTGCTGAACTTGTTGCTCGATCTCAAAGAGGACTTTGGTCTGACCTACGTCTTCATCAGCCATGACTTGAATGTGGTGCGTTACATCTCGGACCGCGTGATGGTGATGTATCTGGGTCAGGTTGTTGAAATCGGTGATTGTGAAACACTCTTTGAAACACCCCAGCACCCCTATACCCGCGCGTTGCTGTCCTCAGTCCCCTCGATGGATCCGGATAACCGTACGGACGAGCCTCCTCTGGCCGGTGACCCTCCAAACCCAATCAATCCTCCCTCTGGCTGCCGTTTTCACACGCGCTGTGTGTATGCCCAAGCAGTTTGTTCAGAGAAAATGCCTCCATTAGCCATGAGTAAAGACGGGCATGGCGTGGCATGTCTCATGCACGTCGTCAACAGTGGTCACACTGAGGCGCCTAAAGCCGCTCAGGAGGCCGCATCATGACCCAAGAAAAACCTTTTATTGATATTCGTAATCTGACTGTCACGTTTACCGGAGGTCGTAAACCCGTCCGTGCCGTTTCGGGTGTCAACCTATCCGTCAAACGTGGCGAAGTCGTTGCACTGATCGGTGAATCGGGTTCTGGGAAAAGCGTGACATTGCGCTCAATCCTGCGACTTCACAACGAACAAAAATCGAAACTTGAAGGCCAAATCGTTGTGGGCGATCAGGATGTCGTCACGTTATCCAATGCGGATCTGTCTGCGTTTAGGGGTAAAGTCGCTTCAATGATTTTTCAAGAACCCTTGCTCGCCCTTGATCCCGTCTATACCGTGGGCGAACAAATCATCGAAGCCATTTTGCGTCACGAGAACATTGGTAAAGAGGCCGCGCGCGCGCGTGCTTTGTCGCTATTTGAACGTGTCCGTATTCCAAGCCCAGAGCGCCGGTTAGATGCATATCCGCATGAGATGTCAGGCGGAATGAGACAACGCGCCATGATTTCTTTAGCCTTGGCCAGTCACCCTCAGCTCTTGTTGGCGGACGAACCCACTACGGCGCTCGATGCCACGGTGCAAATTCAGATTTTGCTGCTGCTGCGCGAGCTTCAGCGCGAGCTTGGTCTATCCGTGATTTTTGTGACCCATGACATTGGCGCAGCCGTCGAAGTCGCAGATCGTATTGCGGTGATGTATGCAGGTCGTATCGTGGAAGAAGGCACCACACGCACGCTCATGCGCACCCCCCGTCATCCTTATACGCGAGCTCTGCTCAAGAGCTTGGCGCATGGCAATGTCGCTAAAGGCACACGACTTGAGACCATCCCAGGATCGCCACCCGATCTGAGCAATTTGCCTCCGGGTTGCGTGTTTGCGGATCGCTGTAGCTTGGCGCTTGACTCATGCCGTGAAAGCGTCCCTGAGATTATCAAGATCACACCTGACCACAGCGCACGCTGCCACCGCACGGATCAAACAGCGATCGCCGTCTAAGCGAAAAAAGGCTCTGTAAGGTGGGCAGCATAGAAACTGCCTCACCTTTTAGAGCCTTTTACTGCAGGGTGCGCTCAAACACGAACTTACCCTCCCGCCAATCGACGGGGACTACGTCTTTGGGACCAAACTTACCCTGAAGTATCAGCTTGGCAATTGGATTTTCCAACTGCTGCTGAATCGAACGCTTGAGCGGTCTTGCGCCAAATACGGGATCAAAACCCTCCCGTGCGAGTTCAGCCAGTGCGGCATCCGAAACCTCAAGAAGCATTTCCTGCTGCTCCATCCGCCGTGCCAAACGATTGATCTGAATCCCTGCGATCTTTTCAATATGCTGGCTTTGCAAAGCATGGAAAACAACGACCTCATCGATCCGATTCAAAAACTCTGGTCGGAAGTGCTGTTTGAGCTCCTCCCACACGACTTCTTTGACGGCCTCGTAGGGCTTGCCGACCATCGCCTGGATATGTTGCGAACCCAGATTCGAGGTCATCACAATCACTGTATTGCGAAAGTCCACCGTACGACCTTGACCGTCGGTTAAGCGACCATCGTCCAATACTTGCAACAAGACATTAAATACATCCGGATGCGCTTTTTCCACCTCATCGAGCAAGATCACACTATACGGCTTGCGACGAACCGCTTCAGTCAGATACCCACCCTCTTCGTAGCCCACATAGCCTGGAGGCGCTCCGATCAAGCGAGCGACGGAATGTTTCTCCATAAACTCGCTCATATCGATACGGATAAGATGTTCATCAGAATCAAACATAAAGTCTGCGAGCGCGCGGGTCAGTTCAGTCTTGCCCACGCCTGTCGGCCCCAAGAACAAAAATGAACCATAAGGTCGCGACGGGTCTGACAAACCAGCACGGGAGCGACGAATCGCATCCGCGACCAAGCCGACGGCCTCGTCCTGTCCGATCACGCGATCGTGCAAGCGCTCTTCCATCTTGAGCAGTTTGTCGCGCTCGCCTTGCATCATTTTCGAAACAGGGATGCCGGTCGCACGAGACACCACCTCGGCGATTTCCTCCGCGCCGACCTGCGTGCGCAACAGCTTAGGCCGCTCACCCGGGGCTTTCGCCTGCGCAGAACCTTCGGCTGTTTTAAGGCGCGACTCGAGCTCCGGCAAGGTGCCATACTGAATCTCCGCAAGCTTGTCGAACTGGCCTTTGCGCTGAAGCTCCGCCATCTCGGCGCGTGCGCGCTCGATTTCCTCTTTGATCGACTGCGTGCCTTGAACAGCGGCTTTTTCGCTTTTCCAGATCACCTCGAAATCGTTGTACTCCCGCTGCAGCTTTTCAAGCTCTTCCTCGATGATCTGGAAGCGGCGCATCGACCCCTCATCGGTTTCCTTTTTGACGGCTTCACGCTCGATCTTGAGCTGGATAATGCGACGATCGAGTTTGTCCATCACCTCAGGCTTAGAGTCAATCTCCATGCGGATGCGCGAGGCGGCTTCATCAATCAGATCAATGGCCTTGTCCGGCAAGAAACGGTCCGTGATGTAGCGATGCGAAAGCTCAGCGGCCGCCACAATCGCAGGATCCGTAATTTCGACGCCGTGGTGCAACTCATAGCGTTCTTGTAAACCACGCAAAATCGCAATGGTTGACTCCACGTTGGGCTCGTCCACCAAGACTTTTTGAAACCGGCGCTCAAGCGCGGCATCTTTTTCAATGTATTTACGATATTCATCGAGCGTCGTTGCACCGATGCAATGCAGCTCGCCTCGCGCCAAGGCGGGTTTGAGCATGTTGCCTGCATCCATCGCGCCTTCGGCTTTGCCGGCACCGACCATCGTATGGATTTCATCAATAAAAATGATGGTGCTGCCGTCGTCCTGTGAAAGCTCCTTGAGCACCGACTTGAGACGCTCCTCGAACTCTCCACGAAACTTTGCACCCGCCAACAGGCTTGCCAAATCAAGCGACAGCACACGCTTACCTCTTAAGGACTCTGGCACCTCGTCGTTGACGATCCGTTGCGCTAAGCCCTCGACGATGGCGGTTTTACCGACACCAGGTTCACCGATCAAGACGGGATTATTTTTAGTCCGACGCTGCAAAATTTGAATTGCACGTCGAATCTCGTCGTCACGACCGATGACAGGATCAAGCTTTCCTTGACGTGCGCGCTCTGTGAGATCCATCGTGTATTTGGAGAGCGCCTCGCGATTGGACTCACCTTCTTGATCTTGCATAGGCGAACCGCCTCGTACGGCATCAATTGCAGCATCGAGAGCCTGGCGCTGGAGACCGGTTTCCTTGAGTGCACGACCCACATCGCCCTTGTCCTCGGACAAAGCGAGAAGGAATAATTCGCTTGGAATATAGGTGTCGCCTCGTTTTGCAGCCTCTTTGTCGACACGTGTAAAAACGGACTGCAAATCACGGCTGATTTGAATGTTGCCATCTCCACCCTTGACTTGTGGAAGTCCTTTGACGATGCTGTCTAGTGCCGGCTGCAAGCGATTGATCGCCACACCTGCGCGTGCCAAGAGGCTACCTGCCCCGCTCTCGCTGTCCGCAAGCAGTGCCGACAGGACGTGTGCAGGTTCGATATAAGGATGGTCATTACGAACGGCAAGACTCTGTGCATCGGCCAGAGCCTGTTGAAACTTGGTCGTTAATTTGTCAAAACGCATGGTGTTGCTCCTAACATGATGTGAGTGGCTTGTGGCCAATGTCCGTTAGTCGTTAAATCGGGGCGTTTCACCATATTTCAATAGCGCATCGAGGAAATGATCTTCAGTGGTCCTGAGACTAACCTGCGTTAAAAGAACTTAGCTTGACTTAAATCAAAGATAGTCGCCAAGAGAGATACAATAGGTTAGTGCCACTTTTTTTTTGCCGCCCAAGCACAAGGAGTCTGGAACTCATGCTTAAACGCGTACCGGTCACCTCAGAATCAACGCATTGTTCAACTTGCATGATGGGAAGCGTTTGCCTTCCCGTTGGAATGCCCTCAAGTGAAGTCGCCAAGCTCGATGAGCTCGTCAAGGAACGGCTGCGTATCGAAAAAGGCCAGCCTCTTTTTCAACATGGTACCGCTCTCGTTGCGCTTTTTGCGCTGCGTACAGGCTCGATTAAAACGCAAATCATCGAAGCTTCTGGCCAACACCAAATTACCGGTTTTTACCTGCCCGGTGAAATTGTGGGTCTGGATGGTATGTTGGACAGTATCCATAGCTCGTCAGCCATCGCAATGGAGGACTCTGAGGTCTGTGTGATCAAACTTGAGGACATTGATGAAATCAGCCGCTTCGTGCCCTCTTTGCAACACCAGGTCCGACGCCTCATGAGCAAGGAGATCGCGCGCTCTCATCAGGTTTTACTCGCACTGGGCTCTATGCGCTCTGAGCAACGACTTGCCGCTTTTTTGATTAACTTGTCTCAGAGATTAGCGGCACTTGGCTACTCATCGACAGATTTCATCATGCGCATGAGTCGCGAAGAAATCGGCAATTATCTCGGATTGACCTTAGAAACAGTCAGTCGACTGTTTTCAAGATTCGCCCGAGATGGGGTGATCCGTGTGAGCCAACGCGAAGTCAAGATCTTGGACATGGCGGCCCTCAACGAGCTGGTCGGCAAACCCTGCTAATCCACAAATCCTAGGGGCTTGTCGATGACTTGCCCTCCAGAAACAACTCCGACCGAATGAAATCGAGCGTGATCTGTTTCGAGGACAATACTTCCTGACCGAGTTGCTGTGCCCAATACGCCTGGCCTCCTCCTGCCCGCGCCCACTCATTGAGTCGACGGGTAAACAACTGCAAGTCATACTCCTGCGTCACGCCAATCGCACCGTGTACCGCATGCGCAACAGCCGTCACGCGCGCAACAGCCTGACTTGTTTGAGATTTCGCTAAAGCAGACAACATCGGTGTGGGCTGCCAGTCCTTGCTACGGCACGCCATTTCAGTGGCCATACGTGCACCAAAGACAAGCTCTGCCACTTCGCTGATTTGCTGTTGCAAGGCCTGGAAGCGACCAATCGGCTTGCCAAACTGCTCGCGTTGATTCGCATGCGCAAGCGTCATTTCAAACACGCGATCTGCGGCGCCTGCGATCAGGACAGCCGCAGAAAGCGACATCAAAGATTCAAACTGTGGGCTGTCCCACTTACCAAGTAAGCATCGATCTGCCACAGACGCAGACCAATGCAAATCGGCATCTAGCGTTCCATGGCCACCCGAAGGAGTGACCGTGGCCTCAGCGCACGGCAACAGCCAAACCTGTTTGCCTTGTTGGGCCAACACCCAGTCCGCAACGAGACCAAAATTCACAGCATGCGCAGTCAGTCCAGCGCTCTGGGCGCTGACTTTAAAAGGTGCGAAAGTCAATGAACCTTGTGGAAGCGTTTTGTCATGGTGATTCAACCAGGCACGTCCCAGCATGGTGTGCGCATAGGGCAAGGGCAAGGCATGGCGCCCCATACAAAACATAATGGGCCAAACTTCGGCAAGGGTCAATCCAGCACCACCCGCATTCTCAGGAAGCAAGGCATCGGCAAAGCCAGCAGATAGCAAGGTCTCCCATAGGAGCTTGGGATCATGTCCCTTTTCAGTCTGACGTAACTGAGCCGGCGTGCATTCTTGGGCGAAAAAACGGTCCGCAGAATCGTAAAAAGAATTTTCCATGTCAATTACCTCAAGCCCAAACCGCGGGCGATGATGCCACGCAGAATTTCACGCGTACCACCGCGCAGAGAAAACGTGGCGCCCATCTGTTCGAGATAACCCAAGGTCTGCAATAAGTCAGAACTCGCAATAAAATTAGGGTGCGCGCCGAGCCAAGTACTAATCTGACGAATCAGTTTTTGCTCGTAATCTGTGCCATAGTCCTTGACCACGGAGGCGTCCGTCGCGGGACTTTCACCATTCACCAGCTTTTGGGTGACCGCCAGCGACAAGGCTCTCAAAACAGCCATTTCTGCGACCAACGACCCCACCAAGGCGCAGGTCTCAGCATCCGTGATATTTTGTTCGCGTAGACAAGACATCCAGCTGTCGAGCAGCGCAATACTGGAATAAATGCGCTCGGGACCGCTGCGTTCAAACGCAAGCTCAGCCGTGCACTGATCCCAGCCCTGGCCTTCCACCCCAACCAACGCATCAGGACCCAGCGCGACATTGTCGAAAAAAACCTCAGAAAAATGGGCATCTCCGGCCATATCGTGAATAGGGCGAATGGTCACACCAGGGAGTTTCAGATCGATAATGACTTGCGAAAGACCCTTTTGCCGATCTGAGGTTTCACCCGACGTACGCACCAAGGCGATCATGTAATGACAGCCGTGCGCATTGGTCGTCCAGATCTTGCTGCCGTTGAGCAGCCAACCCTGCGCCGTCTTTGTGGCTCGGGTGCGGATACTGGCCAAGTCCGAACCAGAACTGGGTTCGCTCATGCCAATACAGAAAAACGCCTCACCACGACATATTTTTGGGATATAAAACCGCCGCTGCTCTTCGGTACCAAAATTTAAAATCAGCGGTCCACTCTGTCTATCAGCAATCCAATGCGAAGCGACTGGCGCACCCGCGACCAAAAGCTCCTCCGACAAGACAAAACGCGAAAAGAAGCCTTTTCCCGAACCGCCATACTCTTTGGGGATCGTCAGGCCAAGCCAGCCTTTTTTTGCGAGACTTTTACTGAAAGCCTCACTTGTACCCATCCAAGAACGAGCCTTGATGTGGTTGGGCACGCCTTGCATTTCATCATCCAAAAATGCGCGAATCTCCGCCCGAAAGGCGCTCTCGTCCTGAGGAACTTCTGTAAATTCAAGTGCTGTCAGCATATTTAACCTGTCTTGGTAGACCTCACAGAAAGGCTGATGAGTCTCGGTTACGGCAAATTTTTTATCGTCTTATACTCAAACTATTGTATTTGTTTGTAACGATAACAGCCAATCCACAGAGGAAAACATGACGGAAACTAAGCTTTTAGGATCAGGATATATCTGGCAAGAACTCGCGGTCGGTCAGAAATTCAGAACCTATCGACGTACAGTGACTGAAACCGACATCATCAACTTTATCAGCGTGACGGGGATGCTAGAAACGATCTTTATCGACAAAACGTTTTCACATGGCGCCATGCAAGGACGCCCTGTTCCAGGCGGACTGACGTATGGCTTGATCGAGGGTTTACTCATGCAGGGCATGGTGCAAGGTACGGGCCTTGCCTTGCTCGAGGTTCATAAAAAAGTCCTCAAACCTGTGCTGGCAGGCGACACCATCTGGGCGGAGGTCGAGGTCACAGCGATCAAACCGACTTCCAAGCATAATCGTGCGGTCGTGACTTCACGCGTCGATGTAAAAAATCAGGATGGTGTGGATGTCATGACCTACACAGCTGTCAGAATGCTGGCCGGCGAGAGGCATTGAACGGGCTGTTTTAAAAACTGGTGTCGTTTTGATCTTTATGGTCCTTGGGCAACATAAAGACTGTCAGCAAACTCGATAAGGCTGTGATCAGCCAAAAGAAGAAAAAACCAAAGGCATACAAAATTTCGCGCTCAGGTCTGATGTAGCCAAAAATAGACACATCTAGAGGATCGATTAAGGCAAAAACGACTGCACTCGCCAAGCCTGCCATCAAAAATGAAGGCCATAGTATCCACATCAATGAACGCCACGTCATAGAAGCTCCCTTGATCAACGTGCTTCGCTTGTGATCGGCTTGCCAGGATTCTTTTGAACCACTAAACCCCGTTTCATCCCACCTTCGAGAATAGGCTGATCAGAAAAGCTTTGGAGTGCTAAAGCGATTGTGATGGCACAACCCACAATCGCCAACGCAGGACCTGCCATCAAAATCCAAGGCCATGGCTCTCTCCACCAAGGCTTGGCTGCATGCGGAATGTCTAAACGTATTGGTTTGCGCGTCATCACGCCTCCTTAGCGAGGAAAAATAAAGCTCGAAGCTTCTTTGATTTCAGTCAACACAGCGCCATCGGCACCGAGTGACTTCGTCGTAAAGCGTATAGGCTGTGGTCCGGGTTGAGCACCCTCGGCAGGTGCCCTCACCACAACGGCGATCAAGCGATTTGAGGCGCTCGCGACCTTGATATGCAATACGGACTCCACAGTGCCTGATTGTTTTGCGCCCGTCAAAGGTACAGAGGCTCTGTCAGGGAGCGCCACGGATATTCCCAACAAACCTTCCACACCAAGGGAGAGCACAAGCGGCTGCTCAGATGCATTCATCAACTGCAGACGATATACATTTTCGATCATGCCGCCTGCGACTTCACGACCTAACATGCCGCGGTCCCGAATGACATCCACACGTAGTGTTGTTCTGGTTGCCAACGAGCTGATAAAGATGGCGACAAGCACCAACATCAACGTTGAATAGATCAGCACCCGAGGTCGGAATAAGTTTTTCCGAATCATTTTTGGCGAAAGCTTTTCTTGAATACCTCGCTCTGAAGTGTAGCGAATCAGGCCCTGGGGATAGGCGAGCTTATCCATGACTTGGTTGCAAGCGTCCACACAGGCGCCACAACCGATACACATGTATTGAAGGCCTTGTCGGATATCGATACCAGTGGGGCATACCTGAACACAGATGCTGCAGTCCACGCAATCCCCTATGCCATGAGCACGGTGATCGACTTTGCGGGATCGCGCGCCACGGGGCTCTCCTCGCGCGGCATCATAGGTCACCACAAGAGTATCGCGGTCTACCATCACGCTCTGAAAACGCGCATAGGGACACATGTATTTACAAACTTGCTCGCGTAAAAATCCTGCATTACCCCAAGTAGCAAGACTATAAAAAACCAACCAGAACCACTGCCAGGGTCCTAGCGTCAAGGAAAATAAATCCGCTGCTAAACCACGTATCGGGGCAAAGTAGCCAACGAATGAAAATCCCGTCCAGAACGCAACGACAAGCCAAAGCGCATGTTTTGTGGCTTTGACGCGAATCTTGTGGGCCGAGAGTGGCGACTCATCCAAACGTATTCGAGCAACGCGATCGCCTTCGACCTTGCGCTCAATCCACATGAAAATTTCGGTGTAAACCGTCTGAGGGCAGGCATAACCACAAAAAAGCCGACCCGCAACGGCGGTGAACAAGAACAGACCCAGCGCAGAGATAATCAACAATAAGGTGAGATAGATGACATCCTGAGGCCACAGCACCATATTAAAAATATAAAACTTTCGTGCGCCCAGATCGAACAGTATTGCTTGACGACCGTTCCAGTTAAGCCAAGGCAATCCATAGAAAAGCGCTTGTGTCAGCAACACCAAAGCAATACGCCAGCGTGCGAAAACGCCCATCACCGAACGGGCGTAAATTTTTTGACGGACATCCGCAAGCGTTTGCTCAAGCACCTCTGCACCAGGCGCCAATGTTTTGCTGCCGAGCGGGCGCCAAGCAAGAGGCGGCACATGATCCGACTTTGAAACCTCAGTGTCAGCGCTCATGCTTGCCACCTTACGCCATCACGCATCCTCACTTAGCCGTGCCTTTAGACATTTCGGCAGAAGTGGTCACGTTTTTGCCGCCGGACAGTCCCCACACCCAAGCCGTCAACATACGAACCTGCTCGGGAGTCAGAAGATGCTCCTGGGCTGGCATCCGATTATTGCGGCCATTCAAAATGCTATGCACAATCGTGGCCTCGGAGCTTCCATACAACCAAACATCATCCGTCAGATTGGGGGCGCCTAAAGCTTTGTTTCCCTTGCCGTCCACGCCATGACAGGCGACGCAGTTATTTAAATACGCGCGCTTACCAGGAATCACACGGATCTGATCATGGGCTAAGCCTGAGAGTGAGCGCACGTATTGTGCAATCTCACCCGCTGACTTTAGATTGATATTGGCGTCCATTGGGGGCATCACCCCATTGCGCCCTTGGACGATCGAGGTCTGCAAAGCCTCTGGCGTCCGTCCATATAATGAGTCACCCTCAGCGAGGTTGGGAAAACTCACGGCTCCGCGTGCGTCGGAGCCATGGCACTGAGCACAATGATTGAGAAATAAGCGCTGACCAATCATGCGCGCTTCAGGATCTGCTGCGATTGCAGGAATATCCATCGCGGCATAGCGTGCGAAGACGGGCTTGACCTCTGCATTGAGCTTGGTTTGATCCTCCTTGATTTCAATTTCAGAGGTGTAGCCCAGCATCCCTTGATAGGCGCCCAAGCCAGGATACAACACCAAATAACCCAAACCCACTACACACATGATGACGTACATGAAGGTCCACCATCTGGGAACAGGATTATTTAACTCTCGCAAGTCGCCATCCCAAACATGGCCTGTATCTTCGACAACACCTGGGTTTTTTTTACTGATTAACCATTTTCTCTGTGAAAAAAGCAACCACAAGCACCAGGCAATCCCACCGATAGTCATTATTGCGATGTAATAACTCCAATAACCATTAAAAAAGTCGTTCATGGCTTCGATCCCTTTTGATTCTGCTTAGCGCCTTCGTCGGGCAAAACAAACGGCAGATTAGCGGCCTCTTCGTTTGCTTTTTTCCGCCCCTTAGAAAATGCCCACCAAATAATCCCAAAAAATGTCAGCATGGCCAACACAGTTGCGATAGCATTGAGATAAGCAAGCATCACTGCCCTCCCACGACAGGCGTTTTGGCTTGTGTGGCTTGTGCGGCCTGTGCCGCCTTACGCACACCCGTACCCAAACCTTGTAAATACGCAATCATGGCATCCTCTTCGGTTTTACCTTTTAAGGCAGCTGGAGCCGATTCGATTTGCGCTTCGGTATAGGGCACACCGAGGAAACGCAAAGCTCTCATTCGGTTTTCGATATCAGAGCCCGTCAACTGACGCTGTGCGAGCCAAGGGTAACCAGGCATATTGGACTCTGGTACGACCGTTCTAGGATTACGCAAGTGAACGCGATGCCACTCATCCGAATAACGCTCGCCAACACGCGCGAGATCAGGACCTGTTCGCTTTGAACCCCACAAAAAGGGACGGTCAAAAACCGACTCACCTGCCAAGGAGTAAGAACCGTAGCGCTGCACCTCGGCACGCAACATTCGGATCTGTTGCGAATGACAGCCTACACAACCCTCTCGGATGTAGAGATCGCGGCCCATGAGTCTAAGAGGGTCATAGGGCTCAACACCAGGGGTTGGTGTGGTCAGAGAATGCTGAAAAAATAACGGTACGATCTGCACAAGGCCAGCAAACAGCACGACGACAATACTGCAGACAATCATCCAGCCAATATTTTTCTCAAGTGTCTGGTGCGAGAAGAAACGATGCTTTTCATGTGCCATGATGCTCTCCTCAGGCCGTTACGACGGCAGCGGCCGGCAATGATTTAACAAGATCTTTTGGAATTTCCGGATTGACGGCTGTTTCACCTACAACAGTTTTATAAACGTTGTAGGCCATCACAAGCATTCCACACAGATACAACGTACCGCCCATGAGACGAATCGCATAAAAAGGCACTGAAGCTTTCACGGACTCGACAAAGCTGTAGGTCAGCGAACCATCCGCCTCAGTCGCACGCCACATCAGTCCCTGCATGACACCTGCAATCCACATCGAGGCGATATAAAGCACCACGCCAATGGTTGCGATCCAGAAATGCACCTCGATTAACTTGGTGCTGTACATATTGTCGCGTCCCCATAACCTGGGGATCAGGTAATACAGCATCCCGAATGTGATCATCGCAACCCAACCTAACGCTCCGGAATGCACATGACCTATCGTCCAGTCGGTGTAATGCGATAAAGCATTGACGGTCCGGATCGACATCATCGACCCTTCGAAAGTCGACATGCCATAGAACGAGAGCGACACCACCATGAACTTGAGAATCGGATCCGTACGCAGCTTGTACCAAGCTCCGGACAGGGTCATGATCCCGTTGATCATGCCTCCCCACGAGGGTGCCAATAGAATCAACGAAAACACCATCCCAAGGGACTGTGTCCAGTCAGGCAATGAGGTGTAGAGGAGATGGTGAGGGCCTGCCCACATATAGGTGAACGCGAGTGCCCAAAAGTGAACGATCGATAAACGATAAGAATAAATCGGCCGGTTCGCTTGCTTGGGAATAAAGTAATACATCATGCCCAAAAAGCTCGTGGTCAAAAAGAAACCGACGGCATTGTGGCCGTACCACCATTGCACCATCGCATCTTGCACGCCCGCATAGGCGGAATAGGATTTCCACAAGGTCGCAGGCATTTCGATATTGTTGACAATGTGCAAAATTGCGATCGTCAAAATATAAGAACCAAAGAACCAATTTGCGACGTAGATGTGTTTGCTCTTACGCTTGACAATGGTGCCAAAAAATACGATTGCGTAGGCCACCCACACCAGCGTGATTAAAATATCGATGGGCCACTCAAGCTCGGCATATTCTTTACTGGTCGTGATACCGAGAGGCAGGGTGATTGCAGCCCCGACAATGACGATCTGCCAGCCCCAAAAAGTAAAGGGAATCAACAATCCACCAAATAAGCGTGCCTGACAAGTTCTCTGTACGACATAGTAAGAAGCTGCAAATAAAGCACTCCCGCCAAACGCAAAAATGACCGCATTTGTATGAAGCGGCCTAATCCGTCCGTACGTCAGCCATGGAGTATCAAAATTAAGTTCAGGCCAGAGTAGTTGCGCGGCTAGGATCACTCCCACCAACATCCCCACGACACCCCAGACAACCGTCATGATGGCAAACTGCCTGACGACTCCATAGTTGAAGGTCTCGGTCGTCACAGCGTTTGAGCGAGCCATGTTTATTTCCTTTTAAAAGAGATATTGCTGACCGTTCTGTCATCGTCGAGCAAAATAGATTGACTCGCGGCATCAGGATCGTCGTACTGACCAGAAAAAACGGCCCACCACAACATGCCTCCCACCAACGCGATGACAGCAAGCGATAAAGGCAATAGCAAATACAGTATTTCCAACATCTTTCCTAGGATTGAGCCTTGGGATGAAACCCTTGGGACGGCCTCGTTTGTAAAGAGCTTTGGGGTACTGCATAGAGGCGCCAGGCATTGAGCACCACAGCGACGGAGGAGATCAACATCAACAAGGCGGCAAGCCAAGGCGTCACCCAGCCAACAGCCGCAAGAGGCATGGTCAATACATGCCAAGTCAGCGAACCGTATAAGTTTTGACGCGTGATCCGGCGTGTGTGCGCAAACAAAAGTGCGCGCTGCTCATCCGTCATCGCAGGGTATGCCGCTAGGCTTGCATGCGAGGCTGCAAGAGACATCGGTGCGGCTAAGGCCAGCGCACAAGGACAACTCATCACCAACAGGGCCACAAGAATCGATAAAGCATGCTCCGGATATGTCATCCACCACAAACTGGAAATAACAAAAGCAAAAACCAGCTGAGCAAGAATGAAGATCGCTGCGAGGCGATCAGACTGCGCGACCAAAGGTTGGCAAAGCGCATCAAGCTCAGACCCAGCCCGGGATACTTCGAGCGACTGTCTCGCCCGAGTCTCGACATAGCGCGCAGTGAGCAGAAAGGCAACGAACATCGTCACAGAATCAAAATACACCTCTGCGTGACCTGTGATTGTGGCGTAAGCACTGGGAATGAAAGCCGCCACGATACTCGTGGCGACAGGGATATCCATCGTGAAGCGTCGCTCTGAAAAAGCTGTCAAAACGCCCTGCCAGACGGGCCAGGCCGCATACAACACCACAGGGACAGTCAGCGCAAGACTTGCCCAATTCATCATAAAAATAGCCCAGTCTAGGACCTCGAGGCTATCATTGGGACCTGCTTCGATGCGAAGATACCCGGGTAATGCGAACATCATGACCTGCATCATGGCAAGCCAGGCCAGACCCAATCTGACGAGACTGCGTCGCCGTCCGTCCATCTCGACGGGACTCAGCGGGCGATTTAACGCAAAAATTGATTGAACCTTCATGAATAAATTCTAGGTGTTGTAGGTGTATCTCCGCTTTGATCTAAATCAACTAGGTAAAATTAAGTTTATTTTCTTGTTGCGATTCGATGAAACTTCCCGCACGTGATCTTCCTCTTGGCAAAGAGGTTGCCTATCCAAACTCCTACGACCCGAGTTTGCTTTTTCCCATTGCGCGTAATCAGGGGCGCGAACCGTTCGCTCATTTAGTGGCTAAGCCCTCACTGCCTTTTTCGGGTTGGGATCTATGGAATGCCTACGAAATGTCGTGGCTGACCCCGCAAGGCATGCCGCAAGTCGCGATATTGCGCATCATCGTTAGCTGCACCAGCCCCAACATCATCGAATCCAAATCCCTGAAGCTTTATCTCAACAGTTTCAATCAGACCGCCTTTGCGTCAACTGAACAGATGCTTCAAACGATACGCAAGGATCTCTCGGCAGCTGCAGGCATTCCAGTTTCGCTCGAACTCATCCCGACACGTGATTTTGCGAACTTGAAGATCGAGGAATTCAACGGCGTTGATCTTGATGCGCAAGCACTTACGATCGATGGTTACGAGCCTAATGCAGAGCTGCTTTGTTTGGCGGCCGCACCGAATGGTCAACCAACAAACGTGAGCGAGTCTCTTTTTTCTAGGCTGTTAAAGTCCAACTGCCCCGTGACCTCACAGCCCGATTGGGCTTGTGTGCAGATTGACTACACCGGTCAAAAAATTGATCCTGCCGGGCTGCTGAAATATATCGTCTCGTTTCGCATGCATAACGGTTTTCATGAGCAATGCGTAGAAACGATCTTTATGGATATTTTGACGCGGTGTCAACCTCAAGCCCTGTCCGTCTATGCACGCTACACCCGGCGTGGCGGACTAGACATTAACCCTTGGCGCGCAACGCCAGGCATGCCTCCCCCATCGCTTCACAGAAGTGCGCGTCAATAAGTTAGTTTTTTGAGGTTTTTCCGCGAATGACGGGCATCGCGCGGCGTAGGTAATACAGCATCGACCAGACCGTCAAAATTGCTGCGATCACGATGAGGACTTTTCCGATTTGCGCAAAGGGAATACCAAAAAGCGTGTCGTAGTAAAGCAAACACGGTATCGCAATCATTTGGGCAGCCGTCTTGAACTTGCCGAGCCAATGCACGGCAACGCTTGCGCTCGCGCCCATCTGCGCCATCCACTCGCGCAGCGCGGAGATCGTGATTTCACGTCCAATAATCACCAGCGCGATCATGACGTCTACACGATCAAGATTGAGTAAAACCAATAAAGCCGCGGAGACCATAAGTTTGTCAGCGACTGGATCTAAAAAAGCACCAAAGGATGAAGTCTGATTCCAACGACGGGCAAGCCAACCATCAAACCAATCCGTCAACGCGGCAAAGATAAAGGCAAGGCTCGCGGTCAAATCGCGCACAGGCACGCTCATCCACGACTCAGGCAGATAATAAAGCCCGACCAAGAGCGGGATCATGGCGATTCGAAGCCAAGTCAGGACGATGGGGATATTTAAAGGCATATGTAATGCTAACCCAGTTAGCGCAAGGCAAAGTAAATTCGCTCGGCCAATTCGGGGGAGATCCCTTCTACCGAGGACAAGTCCTCAATACTGGCATTAACCACGCCGCTAAAACCACCAAAACGTGCGAGTAAGCGTTGACGGCGCTTAGCTCCAATGCCGTCGATGTCCTCCAAGCGGGAAACGTTTCTAGCTTTAGCGCGCTTGGCGCGCATCCCGGTGATCGCAAAACGGTGTGCCTCGTCTCGAATTTGTGCGATCAGCATCAGCGCGGCGGAGGTTTCGCCCAACACTAAAGGGGCTCTCTCATCAGGGAAAATCAAGGTTTCCAAGCCGACCTTGCGTCGATCTCCTTTCGCCACACCCAATAAGACCTCGGTCTCTAAGCCAAGCTCGACGAAGACTTGACGGGCGATTTCCACCTGCCCTTTTCCACCATCA
>Ga0164292_10001771_pt1 | contig 17601 bp, 14 predicted proteins | sample GEODES117metaG_FD_111486 | JGI IMG/M metagenome (GOLD analysis project Ga0164292, IMG submission 111486) | Eutrophic lake water microbial communities from Lake Mendota, Wisconsin, USA - GEODES117 metaG | ecosystem: Environmental > Aquatic > Freshwater > Lake | place: USA: Lake Mendota...
ATGAAAAAAATATGCATTCCAATTTTTTCAAGAGCAAACTACGGAAGCATTAAAGCTCTATTAAAAGAAATCAAAAATTCGAAAAAACTTCAACTTCAACTTATAGTTGGAGGAACTGCCAATTTGTATAGATTTGGATCTTTGAGCAACCTCATGAAAAAAGAGGGATTTAAAATTAATCATGAAATAAATTTCCAGATAGAGGGAGACGACCCGAGTATAATGGTTAAAATTACTGGATTGGCAATGCTTGAGTTGTCAACGATCTTTAAAAATTTGAAACCAGATATTGTTTTAACTATTGGAGATAGATATGAGACTATGGCCACTGCTATTTCGGCAAGTTATATGAATATTCCTTTAGCACATACCATGGGTGGTGAGATTACCGGAACTATTGATGAAAGTATTAGACATGCAATTACAAAATTAGCGCATATTCACTTTCCATCCAGCAAGCAAGCTCAAAAAAATATAATAAGTTTAGGGGAAAATAAAAATAATGTTTTTTTAACAGGTTGTCCCAGAATAGATACTGTACGAAATATTTTATCAGATAAAATTAACCTTCAAAAAAAAACATTTGAAATTGGAGTTGGTCATAGTTTTGATATAAATAGTAATTTTTTAATTTCAATTTTACATCCTGTGACAACAGAATATGAAAGAAGTCAATATCATGCAGAGCAATTTTTTTCGGCCATTAATAGCATTAAAATGAACAAAATAGTTTTGTGGCCTAATTCAGACTCAGGCTCGGAAGCAATTTCTTCTGTGATTAGAGATTTTAGAGAAAAAAAATTATTAAATGATTGCTGGTTTGTTAAAAACTACCCAGATGAGGTATTTTATCACTTAATGAAAAAATCAGTTTGTATGGTTGGTAATTCATCTGCGCTTATAAGAGAAGGAAGTTTTATTGGAGTACCTGGTGTTAATGTTGGAACAAGACAGCTCGGAAGAGAAAAAGGGAAAAATGTTATTGACGCCAGATATGATAAAAAAGATATAATTGAGAAAATTATTCTACAATTAAATAAATTTAACTTTGGAAAGAAAAGAGTTCTTAAAGATTTCACTTATGGAGATGGATTTGCATCAAAAAAAATTGTTAGAACTCTTGAAAATAAAAAGGTTAATACTCAAAAAAGATTATCATTTAGATGATTAACTTTTGCATAATACCCGCTAGAAGTGGTTCAAAAAATATAAAAAAAAAAAATATAAAATTATTTAACAAAAAACCTCTTTTATATTGGTCTATTAAAGCTGCTAGACAAAGCAATTGTTTTGATAAAATTCACGTTAGTACAGACTCTTTATTTATTAAAAACTTAGCTATTAAATATGGTGCTGAAGTTCCGTTCTTAAGAAAAAAAAAATTATCCAAAGATAATTCACTGATGCAAGATGTAGTCAAGTATGTGATGAATGTTTATAAGAAAAAATACAACTATTACCCAGACAGTGTCACAATTTTACAGCCCACATCTCCGTTGAGGGATAGTAAAGATATAATTAAAGCTTTAAGATTATTTTATAAAGATAAATCAGATTCTCTTGTCAGTGTTGTTGAGATTAGTCATTATCAATATCCTAATAATTTATACCGAATAAGAAAAAATATTTTAGTACCCGTTTCAAAAAAGAATATTCTTAAAAATAGGCAAAAAGTAAAATTAAAACTATTTTCAAGAAATGGAGCATCAATTTATATTACAAGGGGAAGTAAAATCAAAAAGTATATAGTTGGTGGAAAAATTTCAGCTTATATAATGCCACTGTTAAAATCTTTAGATATAAATAATAATGACGATTTTATATTAGCAGAATTAGTTCAAAAAAAATTTAAATATAATACTTGATAACAATTTAAGTTAATAAAAATATTTTATATTTTAACAAAATCCGTCAGTTTAAATCCAATATCTTTTGAAATATTTTTTTTTAATTTTTTTTTAAGTATTAATTTATAATCTGATACTTTTATACCATTATTATTTTTTTTAAATTTTAAATCTTTTAAAGTTAGAATTTTACCCTTTTTGATATTTTTTGATGCAACAACTCTCTTTTCAAAAATATTTTTTATGTTGTAAAAATTTTTCATATTATTTTTATCGATTTTTGATTTATTTATTAAATAGCCTTCTTTAATATATTTGCAGTAAAAATAAAATTCTTTAGGCTCCATTGCAAACTTTGCATCGCTACCATACATTTTTTTTGAAAAAGTAATATGCTTTTCAATATAACTAACCCCTTTTGAAATCGATAAAATAGAAGCGGTTGGAGTAAGAGTATGATCAGAGAAACCAATATCTATATTTTTATATTTTTTTTTAAATTCATCAATTATATTTAAACCTACTTTTGACGCTGGGCATGGATATATTGACGTACACTGCATCAATATAATTTTTTCATTTTTAAGTATATTGATAGCCTTATCTATTTCGTGAAAATTACTCATGCCAGTAGATAAAAATATATTTAAATTTTTTTTTTTTAAATAATTAAGCATTATTAAATTATTAAGCTCTCCTGATGGAATCTTAATGTTTTTAATATTTAGTTTAATAAGTTTATTTATTGCTTCTTTACTAAATACAGAACACATAAAATCTATTTTTTTTTTTTTTGTATATTTAATAATTTTAGACCACTGCTTATCTGTAAAACCTGTTCTTTTAAAATAATCGAATCTATTTTCTTCATTAAAATAATTTGGCGACTTAGCATGTTTTGTTGTTTCGGCGTGAGCAATGTGCATTTGAAATTTTACATAATCAGCGCCAGACTGCTTTGCTAATTCAATCAATCTTAAAGCATTACCAAAAGATCCATCATGAACAGATCCAATTTCAGCGATAATTTTTGTTTTCATTAGTAATATTTTTTAAACCAGTCGATAAATCTTTGAATTCCAAATTTTATATCAGTGGTTTTTTTTATACTATAAAATTTTTTATTGTAAGCAATATCAGCTACTGTCTTCTTAACATCTCCTCTTTGAAGTGGCATAAGCCTTTTTTTAGATTTTTTTTCTAAAATATTTTCTATTACGCTAACATATTTTTTTAAAGTGTATGATTTACCATCAGATACATTGAATACATGGAATCTTTTTATTTTATTGTTCAAAATTTTTATAAAAATTTGTCTTATTTGGTTTATCGCATCATCAATATAAGTAAACGATCTAACATGATCGCCATTATTAAATAAATTAATATTTTTATCCTTTATTATATTTTTAACAAAATTATTTAGTGACATATCGGGTCTTCCAAAGGGTCCGTAAACTGTAAAAAATCTTAGGCCAGTTGAGTTCAATTTAAATAAATTAAAATAGCATTTTGCCATTAGCTCATTAGTTTTTTTTGTTACAGCATATATTGAATTAGGATTGTTGGTTATATCAAAAACTGAAAGTTTTTTTTTTTGTGAATTCCCATATACAGAACTTGATGAGGCATATATTAAATGTTTTATTTTAAATTCTCTACATGACTCTAAAATGTTTAGAAAGCCCTCTATATTATTTTTAAGATATAAAGATGGTTTTTTTAAAGAAAATCTTACACCAGCCTGAGCTGCAAGATGAAACACATATTGAATATTGTTATCTAAAAAAATTTTATTTAATTTTTTTTTATTAAGGATTGATATTTTATAAAATTTAAAATTTGCTGACTTTAAATTAAACAACCTATCTTTTTTTAATTTTATTGAATAATAATTATTTAAATTGTCAATACCTACCACATTGTAATTTTTTAATAAATTTTTAGTTAAATGATATCCTATAAAACCAGCACAACCGGTTACTAAAATGTTATTTCTCACAAATATATAGATCTTGGCTTATTAGGAAAAATATTTTGAATGTCATAAATAAAAAACTCTTTTTTTCCTAATTGACATATTTTGTTGTACCCCATTTTTTTAAAAATATCATGACCAACAGCAATAATAATTACATCATATTGAAATTTTTTAGGTTTTTTAATTTTCTTTAGACTTTTAATTTCAATTAAAGGATCATAAATATCTATTATAAAATTTTTTTCTTTGAATATTTTATATAGTTTTATTGCTTTGCTATTTCTAATATCATTACAATTTTCTTTATATGTGATCCCCATTAATAATATTCTTTTTTTTATTTTGGTACCTAATTTTTTTTTAATTTTTTTAAAAATTTTATAAGGAAAATTTTCGTTAACATTTCTACCACTTAGAATAATTTTAGGATTATATCCAAGTTTAATTGATTTTTCTGCAAGATAATAAGGGTCTACACCAATGCAGTGACCACCAACCAATCCAGGTTTAAATTTGATAAAATTCCATTTTGTAGATGCAAGTTTTAAAACTTTGTGAGTGCTAATATTTAATAAGTGACAAATATTAGAAATTTCATTAATAAAACCTATATTAATGTCTCTTTGACAATTCTCTATTATTTTTGCCATCTCTGCTTCTTTAATAGTATTGGTTTTTATTATATTTTTAATTATTTTTTTATATAGGATATATATAATATTCGTTATGTTCTTATTTGAGCCTGATACAATTTTAGTTATATTATAAATATTATTTTTTTTATCACCTGGGTTTATTCTTTCTGGGCTAAAGCCGTAATAAAAATCTTGATTTATTTTTAAATTTGACTTTTGTTCTATTAAAGGAATTATAAGTTCTTCAGAATCGCCAGGAGCAATTGTGCTTTCGACAATTAATAATTTATTTTTGATACCTGTTATAGAAATTTTCTTAATCGAATTTAATAATATAGATAGATTTGGTTTATTTTTTTTATTAATAGGTGTTGGTAAAGTAAAAATAATTACATCACATAATTTTAAATCATTTAAATTTTTTGAAAAGTATATTTTTTTTAAAATTTTTAAATTAACAGAATGATTTTTATCAAAATTAGACTTTAGTTCTGTAATTCTTTTTTTGTCATGATCATATCCAATAGTTTTAAATTTTTTAGAAAATGCTCCTGCAAGTGGAAGGCCAACATAGCCCATGCCCACTAAGCCAACTGTTAATGAATTATTTAAGATTTTTTTTTTTAAAATTGTTAACATTTTTATATGCTTTATTTATAAAAACTTGTTTATTTTTGCAAAAGAAGTATTTATAAATAGTTATTAAAGTTATGAAAGTAAATAAATATGGACATTGTTTAGAAGAATTTTCAGAAAATAAAAATTATAGCGAAATTTTTTATAAACGAGCAACTGGTGAATATCCTGAGATGGAAGTCTCAAAGGCAATGGCCAATGTTCTAAAAAAATTTGTTAATAACAACGATAAAATAGCTGATATTGGTTGTGGATGTGGACATTTTTATCGATCTTTAAAAAAAAGAATAAAAAAATTTTTTTTTTACTACGGTCTAGATCCATATGATCTTTATTTAAAAAAAGCAAAAAAAGCTTGGAGAAATGATAAAAATGTAACTTTTAAAAAAGGAAATATTTTAAAAATACCTTTCAAGAAAAAAGAATTTGAAATTGTATATTCGAGCAATGTACTGGTGCACATTCCACAAAGCGAAATTGCATTGCGCGAATTAATGCGAATAACAAAAAAAAAACTAATACTAAGAACCGTTGTCTTTGATTATTCTTATAAAATACAATTAGTTTATAATAAAAATTGGTGGCCATACACAAAAGTTAAACCTGAAAATGAGTTTGACAAAAAAGGCAATCCTAGATCATTTGCATATTATAATATTTTGTCATTTGATTATTTGAGATCAGTTATTAAAAAAATAAATAAAAATGCCAGTATTGAATTTATAAAAGATAATTTTTATTCAAAAAAAAAAATTGTGAATAGCTTAAAAAAAGAAAAAAGAGAAGTTCCAACAAATATTATTGCAGGTCAACAGGTTTCGGGTGCAATTTTGCAACCACATTATTTTGTAATAATATCAATAAATTAATATAATAATTTCTTTTATTAATTACATTTATAAAATTACTTTAAAATAAAAATTTTATATAACTACAATTTTTGTAAAGAATAAACCTGAATATATGAAAAAAAAAAATAAAATATTTTGGTTTGAAGGCTTATCTGGTTCAGGGAAAACAACACTGGCAAACAAAATCAAAAATGATATCGAAGAATTCCTTGGGCCCACAATCGTAATAAACGGTGATAATATTAGATCAATATTTGAATTAAAAGACTATTCTATTAACGCCAGAAAAAAAATAGCTAAGAACTATTTAAAATTAGCAATTTTTGTATCAAAACAAAAAATAAACGTAATTTTTACAGTTGTAGGTCTGCATGGTTACTTGGATAAATTAATTCATTCAAACCCGAATATTATAAGAGTTTTAATTAAATCTAATGTTAATGATATAATTAAATTTGGCAAAAAAAATACCTACAGAAAAAATAAAAAAAATATTGTTGGAGTCGATATCAAACCAATCTGGCCATTAAAACCAAATATAATTATCAATAATAATTTTAAAAAGAATACAGACAAGCTGGCAGAAATTTTAAAAAAGAAAATTTTTAAAATTTTAAAATGCTAATAAGTAATGTTCAAATTGCATGATATTGAAAAATAAAATAAAAAGTTTTTAAATTTTTTTTGAGATATATGTTACTTTCTCCGCACATTTTTTTGCTAGAATTCTTTTTTATTATTTTCGATAATTTTTTGGCTTAACCTAAAATCTTTTTTGAGGGTTTTCTAATCTTAAAGTTGCAAGAATGGATTTTCTAGTTCCTGCAATAATTTCCTTAAGTATATTTAACTCATTATTAAAGTTTATTTGCCTGATTGAATTGCAATAATAATTGAGGAATAATTAAATTAGTTAAAGTATATTAAATTCTAAAAAAACTTATTTTATTTTAAAACTAATAAAAATTTAAAAATAAATATGAATAAACTTTGCATTATTTTAAATAAAGACGATATTAAATGGGCCAAAAAAGTTATTCAAAAAAATGTAAATAAAAAAAATTTTATTGTTTTAGCTCCAACTTTCGAAGGGATGGTTGGTATAAAAGAATTTTGTAGAGATTACATAGGATGCGAAGATATTGCTAGTAAAATCAATAAATTTCATTTGTATGAAAAAGCCAATAAACTTGTAGGAATACTTTTTGGTCTATACGAAAAAAAAATTTATTCTCATATTCCTAAATCATCTTTACTTAAAAAATATCCTATTTTTAAAATGCATTATTTACATTTTGTCTACTTTATTTTTGAAATCTTAAACTCATGGACATACGCAAGTAAAATTATTAAAAAATACAACCCTTCAGAAATATATATTAGGATTGACAATAAAATTTATACAAAAGAAGATAAGTATTTATCATATTATTCTTATGAAAATAACTCTCTATCCTTGTGTTTTGAAGAGCTCTCATTACTTAATCGCATTAAAATAAACAAATATAATATAAATAAAAATTCATCTTATAATTATTTTAAAAAGACTAAAAGTTTAATTAAAATTTTATATTTTTTTATTTACAAAAATTTTTTAAATAATTCTCTCTATTTTTTTTTAAATCTAATTAATTATTTAAGCAATTCTCTTATCCCCAAAAAAAAAATAAATTACAAAAAATTAATTTTTAATTGTGAAAGTGGTTATTATTTTAAAATGATTGCTAAAGATATTCTGCGTTTATCAAAAAAAAAATATTTTATTTATATAAATTTTTTAAATGCTCCCCCTGGTGCAAAAGAGTTGTTAAAAATCAATCAATCTAATATAAGATTTATGTATAACTTTACTCCAAATTATTTATTTACTTTTTTTAACCCGAATAAGATTAGTAAAGAGGATAAAATTTTAAATAAAATCTTTTATTTATTTTATAATCATTTTAAACAAAATAATTTTTATATTAAGAAGAATTTTAGTTTCAAAAAAATTTTTTTACGAGCATTAAAAAAAGAAATATCTTTTTTTATGCCGAGAACAATATCCTTGTTATCTATATACGAAAAAAGATATAGCAGTTTAAAATTAGATTTAGCGTTTAATCATTTTGACTCAAGCCCTTTTGAGCAGGCTCTTATATTTCCACTTAAAAAAAGAAAAATTATTACTGTTTCTAGCAGTCATGGAATGTCAACAGCTACTTTTTTTAGAGAGGCTTATTCTTCTGATTATTTTTTGACTACATGTAAATTTTATAAAGAGCTTTTACAAAATGTATTTAATACAAGAAATATTTTTTTATTTAACGATAACCTTTATGCTTCTTTTAAATATAGATTTACTAAAGAAAAAACAGATGCAAAAAGATTTTTTAATTTAGACAATAAAAATCCAGTTATAATTTTTTGTGATGATTCTTCATTTCTTTTTTCTGGTGAGTATATTAACTCGCAGTTTTCAAATATTAAAAAAATTATTTTACTAAAAGAAAAAATACCTAATCTTCAATTAATTTTTAGATATCATACTGGAATTGATATAACTTATATTAAAAAATATATTAAATCATTTGGATATAATGATGTTTATGTTCAGCAGCATCCAAATCCACATTTTTATGAGTTAGTTAAAACTGCTGATTTAGTTATCGCACACAGATCTTCTGTCATATTTGAATCATTGTCTTGTGGTGTCCCGGTTGTTTATTTAACAGCCCCTAGTTGTGTAGATCCCTTTTTGTTAGGATATAAGGAGTTAAAAATTATTCATAATTTTGATTTACTTTACAATTACGTTGATAATTTTTTTAAGAATAAAGCATTAACAAAAATAATAGAAATAAAGAAATCAAATTTTTTAAAAGATTTTCATACTCAAGATAAGAAAAAATATTTATCAAAATTTATAGAAAATGTTTTGAAGACTGAAAATAATTTAGATAATAATAATTTTTTTGATTGGCATAAAAGAATTAATAACACAACAAATCTAAAACATAATTTTTTATATAAAAGTCCTTATAAATTGATTACTAATTAACAACAAGTGAATTTTATAGTAATTTTTTATTTTTAAATTATTAGAATTTATATTGAAAAAAATAATTTTTTTGTCATGATATAAAGATATATTTGACGTTGAGAGAATTAATAACTTTACAATATATTTTCTAGACGAGCGTACAAAAAAGTTAATTTACTTTTATTTACATTTATAATCAAACTTAAAGTACAATTAATTTTTTAAAGATTATTATTATCGAGTTTTATATGATGCGTAAGTTTATTTATTCTTTTATTGATTTTTTATTTTATTTAAAAAATAAAAAAAAAATTAATAAAATTAACAGAATACTAAAAAATAATAATTTAAAATTAAAAAAAAATATATTATTTCAGATCGACCAAAAAGGTCAATTACAGCATGTCCTTGGACTTATAAATTTGTTATTAAAAAATAATAATTGTAATTATTTGTATTTATCGTCGAATAGTGATTTTCAATTTTTAAAAAAAATTATAGACAAAAGAATTGTTTTAATTGACAACAGATACACAAAATTTTTGAAAAAAATTGATATTTGTATAAAATGTAATTTTGAAGACATAAAACCTAAAAATTCTATTTCGATATTTATTGGCCATGGATTTCAAGGAAAAAGAAATTTTTTTCCTAAAAAATATTTTGAAGATATTGACCATATATTCTTGTATGGTCCTTCTCATTTTAGAATCTTAAAATATTATATGAGAAAGGTTAAATTTAATATAAATAAAATAAAATTTTGGAAAACAGGTTATTCAAATTACGATGATCAATTTAATAATATCTATAATATTTCTGAAATCAAAAAAGAGTTAAATATTAAAAATAATAAAATTAATATCTTGTATGCACCATCATGGGAAAGTAATGCCTCTTTAAGAACTAATGGTCATGAAATAATAAAAAAATTTTCAGAACTTAAAATCTATAACTTTATTATAAAATTACATCCTACATTACTAGTTGACAAAGAATCACCAAGTTATAATTTTTATACCGGCGGTGTGAATTGGGTAAAAAAAATATCTAGTTACGAAAATAAATATGAAAATATTTATTTTTATAGGAACTTAAAAATTAACCCATTATTCAAGTTATGTAAGTTAATGATTACAGATTTTAGCGGTGTTGCCTTAGGTTTTATGCTCGAGAATAAGCCTGTAATTTTTTATAATGCAAAAAAGATATTTGATGATGATTTAATATCCTCTGGATATGAAAAAAATTTTGCAAATAATCCCTTATTGAATAATGGAATCAATTATGGGTTGTCTATTAGTAATATTTCTGAGTTAAGTTTTGCAATCAAGAATTTATTAGTAAATAAAAAATATTATTTAAAAAAAATAATAAATTTAAAAAAAGATATTTTGTATAATCCAGGCAGAGGTAGTGAGTTTTCTTATAAATTTTTGAATAAGATAATATCTAATTAATTAATATTATAAGATAAATAACATTATGGAGTTAAGTATAATAATACCAACCATTCGTATTGCGAAAGTAGGCGCATGCATCAGAAGTATTTGCACCAAAGATAATCGCAGATTTAATTTTGAAATATTAATTATAAATAACTCACAAAATTTAAATGAAACGTTTGATTTTTTAGATGAGTTTAAAGATTTTAAAATTAAGTATTATCACGTTAAAAATCAGGGCTTAACTGAAGCTAGACATATAGGATATATTTATTCAAAATCAAAAATATTATCTTTTGTAGACGATGATATAATTGTATCGAATACTTGGTTAGAAACCATTATAAACACATTTAAAGAAAAAAAGGAAGTGAGTCTAATCGGAGGCCCCTCATTACCAATCACAAATTATCCTAATGATATTCTCTTCTTAGATTTATTAAAAAAAAAAACAATTTACAATTGTGGATACATTAACGTGTGGCATTCATTAATTGATTTAAAAAAAGATTTTTACAACGTAAATCCCCATTATATTTTTGGTCAAAATTTTTCTGTCAGAAAGGATGTTTTTAGAGAGTGTAATTATTTTAATCCTGATAGATACCAAGATAAAAATTTTGAATTATATGGAGATGGCGAATTTGGTTTTACTCAAGTTTTTAAAAAAAAAAATTTTTTAGCATACTACATTCAAAAAGCTCTAGTTTATCACACAATAGATAGTTCCAGAATTTCAAAAGAGTATTTAATTGAAAGATCCAAGATTGAGGGCATTGTAATTTCTTTTTCAAATATTAGAAAGTATAAGCAAGTTAATTTATTAATGTTATATTTATATACACTAATATTTAATATAATTAAGATATTTTATAAATATTATGAAAATAAAATTAAATATTTTAATAAATTTTATTTTCTGAAATATTATATTTGGCATCAAAAAAAAGTTTCAAAAGATATAAATTTATTAGCCTGGATAAATAAAAAAAATTTTATGATAGAAGAAAAAGATATAATAATAAATAAAAAAATATTCAGAGGCTAATTTGAATAAAAATAAATTTGATTGTAGAATTGTAATTGTATGGAATTTTTTTCATGATATTAAAGAAAATTTTTTATCGATAAGGAATGCATTTTATTCAATAAGAGATTTAGAGAGTAATAAATTTAAAATTAAATGATTGAAAAAATAATTAACGAAAACATAATTTTTGGAATTATTATAAGAGCTAATTATAAAGCAGATGGAATAAAATTTTTTACTCCGAATGAATTTTCACAACAATTAGGTTATATGAATAGACCTAAAGGTTATGAAATTTCTCCACATTTACATAATAAAGTAAAAAGAAACGTAGAATATACAAATGAAGTCTTGCTAATTAAATCAGGCAAAGTGAGAGTTGATTTTTATAATGAAGATAAAATTTATTTTAAAAGTGTCACTCTTAACAAGGGTGATGTTATTTTATTAGTTTGTGGTGGCCATGGATTTGAAATGCTGGAGCAAAGTGAAATGATAGAAATAAAACAAGGTCCTTATGTGGATGATAAAGATAAAACTCGATTTGAAAGTGTCAGTAAAAATAAAATAAAATAAAAATAATATGAGGCAATCAAAGGAAGTTTTTGATGTATATGGTAAGTATTACAATTTAATATATCAGAACAAGAATTATAAAAATGAAGTCAATTATATTCACAAATTAATAAGTAAGTTTAATTATAATAATAAAAATATACTTGAATTTGGTTCAGGAACAGGAGGTCATGCTAATTTTTTTGTAGATAGAGGTTATACGGTTCATGGCATTGAAAAAAGTAAAAGTATGATTACCAATTGCAAAAAAAGAAAAGGTTTTACTTTTCAAAATGGTGATGTTTGTAAAATAAAATTAAAAAAAAAATATGATATTGTTTTATCTTTATTTCATGTTTTAAGTTATCAAGTTAGCGATACTAATGTTAATAATTTTTTTAAAAATGCACGATATCACTTAAAATCAAATGGCTTATTCGGATTTGATTTTTGGTACACAAATGCTGTCAACACTCAAAAACCACAAACAAGATTATTAGAATTAAAAAAAAAAGATTTTAAATTAATTAGATTAGTTGAACCATCAAAAGATTATTTTAAAGACACAATTAGCGTTAATTATACGGTTATTCTAAAAAATCTTAAGAACAATTTAGTTAATGTAATTAAAGAAAATCATAAAATGAGACATTTTTCATTAACTGATTTATCAAGATTGTGTAATAAATATAGATTTAAATTTTTGCATGTAAGAGAGTTAATTTCCAACAACAAACCAAGCAAGAATACTTGGGGAGTTTTTTGTTTACTTAGAAAATATTAAAAGTGATTACAGTTAATAAGCCCTTACTTTTAGGAAACGAAAAAAAATATTTATTAAATTGTATTAAAACAGGATGGATTTCTTCTGAGGGTCCATATGTAAAAAAATTTGAAAAAAAATTTGCAAGTTTTATAAATAGGAAATTTTCTGCAACCGTTTCTAATGGATCGGCGGCTCTTGAAATAGCATTAAGAGCCTTAAAATTAAAAAAGGGTTCGGAAGTTATACTGCCAACTTTTACTATTGTCTCATGCTGTAACGCAATTATCAATGCTGGATTAAAGCCAGTTTTAGTAGATTGTTCCAGAACAACTTGGAATATGGATGTTGAGGAAGTTCAAAAAAAAATTACAAAAAACACAAGTGCCATTATGATAGTTCATATTTATGGAATAACCACTGATGTCAGTAAAATTTTAAACCTAGCAAAATTAAAAAAGTTAAAAGTTATTGAAGATGCGTCTGAAATGCATGGTCAGAAATATAAATCGAAACTTTGTGGGTCGTTTGGTGATGTAAGTACTTTTAGTTTTTATGTTAACAAACATATAACCACTGGAGAAGGGGGTATGATTTTAACTGACAACAATAAGATTTATGAAGAAGTATTAAAATTAAAAAATCTTTATTTTGGAAAAGGCATAGATAGATTTAAGCATAAAGAGATTGGCTGGAATCAAAGATTTACTAATTTACAAGCTGCAATTGGGCTAGCGCAATTGGAGAGAATTAGTCAAATAGTTAAAAAAAAAATATTTATAGGAAATTATTATACAAAAAAATTATCAATATTGAATGATAAATTAGAATTACCATTAACTAAGACAAAGTATTGTAAGAATATTTATTGGGTGTACGGTTTGGTTATAAAAGATCATATTAAAATAAAAGCTGATTTAATTATTAGTGCTCTAAGAAAAAAAAATATTGAATGTAGACCGTTCTTTTACCCTATGCATAAGCAGCCTATTTATAAAAAAATGAAGATTTTTACTAAAGAAAAATATTTAAATAGTGAAAGAATTTCAGAAAAAGGATTTTATATTCCGTGTGGTTTAGGAATTACTATTAAAGAACAAGATAAAGTAATAAATAATATTATTAAAGTTTTTAAAAAGATTTAATAATATTTTCAACTAAAAAAATAGTATAAATTGTGGAATTTTAGATTGATTATCCTTTCATTCTTTTTTTACTGTATAGGTTTATTATAAAATGATCACAGGAATACTTTTTGATGCCGATATTAGAAATGGTGGCAGCTATCAAATGTCTATTAATAATTTATTAGAATTAAAAAAAAGTTTTAGTAATGCAAATATAAAATTTATTATTTTTACACATGAAAAAAGTTACATATTAGATAATTTAAATATTAATTATGAAATTATAAAATTATCAATATTAGATTATATTTATATATTTTTAATAAATACTTCTTTATTTAAATATTTAATCAATAAATTTAATTTTTACTCACTTTTTGAAAAAAAATTAGCAATCAAAAATGTTAGTAAAATTATTTTTTTATTTACATCATATAAATCTTTTTTATTAAAAAAAATAAAATATATTTCGACTGTTCTAGATGTTTGCCACAGAGACTTTCCTGAATTTGAAGAAGTAGGGAATTTCAAAACATTTTTTTTTAGAGAATACTTAAATAACAAAACTTTACCATTATCTTTTTTAATAATTACTGAATCTAAAGAATTGAAAGATAAAATAGTAAAACTATATCAATTGGATTCTAATAAAATTATTGCAATTCCAAACCTTCCTTCGAAAGTAATAAGTGATAATAAAAATTATTTAATTAATGATGTTAAGGAAAAATATAACATAAAAAACGATTTTTATTTTTACCCTGCGCAATTTTGGAAACATAAAAATCATATTGTCATTCTAAAATGTTTAAAAAAACTTAAAAAACAAGGCATAAATCTTCACTTTGTATTTTGTGGAAGAGACAAAGGGTATTTGAAGTACATAAAAAAAAAAATTATTGAATATAAAATTAATGAAAATATCAAAATTCTTGATTACGTTGAGGATGAAGAGCTGTTATTATTATATAAACTTTGCAAAGCTCTTGTGATGCCAACCTACTTTGGACCAACAAATATACCGCCTGTTGAAGCTTGGTATTTAGATGTTCCTGTGATTTATTCATCTAATTTAAAAAATCACGGTAAAGAAGCGGCATTATATTTTGCTCCAGATTCTGAAGATGAATTGATTCAACAACTGAAAAATTTAGATTCTTTAAGCATAAAGAAAAATTTAGTTTTAAATGGTCAAAAAAGACTAAAAGAAATAATTAAAGAAAGAAATGAAAATATCGAAAAATTTACAAAAGAAATAGCAATAATGAATAGTAATATTTAATTAAATTGAAAGTTTATGTTTTTATTTAAAAATATTGATCTTATTTTTACAAAAAAAGAAAAACTCTTTTTATGGCTAATTTTTTTCGGAGTTCTTGTTGTAACAATTCTGGATGTATTATCATTTGCTACTATTATTCCTGTTTTTGATATTATTTTTCTTAATAAAATTCCTAAAATATATTTTACTAGTTTAAATCTAAATGACACTAATTTAAAAATATTAGTATTATTTATTTTTATTTTAATATTTATTATTAAAAATATATTTATAATATGGTTTAATTTTTTTTTTATTAATTTTTTTCAAAAAACTAATACAAGAATTTCTACTGACTTATTTATTTTATTTTTAAATCAAGAATATAAGTTATTTGTTAAGAATTCTTCAGAAAGCTTTCTGCAGAAAGTAACAAGCGATGTCGATAATTTAAATTCTTTTTTAATATCTTTTATAAATTTTTTTATTGAAGTTATATTCATATTAGGTATCTCAATTTTGTTGATTAATACAAATTCTAAGATTTTCTTATTTTGTTTTTTTGTCTTTTTTATTGTTCTAGCTATTTATATAAATTTTTTCCAAAAGAAGATTAAACGCTGGTCTTACAATTATAGAGAGTCTCTTGGTAGTACTCAAAATTTAGTGTTTGAGGGTTTAAAAGGTTTTAAAGATTTAATTATATACAATCTAAAATATATTTTTGCACATAATTTTAATATCAACGTTAAATCTACAAATCATTCTAAGGCTAGAATAAATTTTTTAAACAATGTTCAAAAATATTGGTTAGAAATCGTTGGAATATCCGCAATGACTTTAGCATTATTTTATTTCATGCTTACGAATTTTGAAATTGCCAAACTAATGCCAATTTTTGCATTATTCACACTTGTAATGTTTAGGCTATTGTCCTCTCTAAGCAGAATAATCTTGCATGGTCAAAGTTTAAGATTTTATTATCCTTCCTTTAAAGCTCTTGCTCAAGAAATTGATAATCTTTCTTTAAAAAAAAAATCAGAAATTGATAATGAATTTTCTTTTAAAGACTCCATTGAATTAAAAAATGTTAGTTTTTTTTATTCTGACTCTAAGAATAAAATTATCAATACTTCAAATTTGAGAATCAAAAAAGGTGATAGTATTTGCATTATTGGTAACAACGGATCTGGAAAAACAACTTTTCTAAACTTAATTTCAGGATTATTAGAACCAACAATTGGACAAATAATAATAGATGATAAATACAATTTGTATTCAAATCGAGAAAGTTGGAGTAAAAATTTAAGTTATGTTCAGCAAAATATCTTTTTATTAGACTCAACTATTAAACATAACATCATTTTAACAAGTGAAGATAAAATTGATAATTCGAGATTTAATAAAGTGCTAAATATTTTAAAACTTCATGATCATTTTAGAAATTTGCCAAGTCAACTTAATACAAAAGTTGGAAATGATGGAATTTCTCTTTCTGGTGGTCAAAAACAATTAATTTCTTTAGCGAGAGCCTTATACAAAGATAGCGATGTTATTATTTTAGATGAACCAACCTCAGCTCTTGATTCGATTAAAGTAGAATTGTTTAAAGAAATTTTACTTTTATTAAAAGGTAGTAAAACTATTTTTATGGTTACTCATAATAAAGATTTTTTCTTAGATTGTTTTGACTTTGTAGTTGAACTTAAATCAGGAAACTTAAATAACCTAAAAAATAAATAATTTTATAAATATTTAAGATTACTTAGCAAATTTTTTTGCAAATTAATTGTTTTGAAATCTATAAAAACAAAATTTTTTTTGTAAAATTTAATATTTTTTATTTGAGATTTATTAATAATAATTTTTACGTGATTATTTATGCATTCCATTGTGAACAATGTGTATAAATTCTCATTTGATGATAAAGAAAAATGAGTTTTGGATAATAAATTATTAACTTGTTTGTTATTAATATAACCATGATTGATAACGTTAGAATTTTTAAAATAGTCACCAACAACATGAATCTTAAAATTTAGTGCAATTAATTTTTTGATGAGTTTATAAGGAAATAAAGATTCTTTATTAGCATGTCTTCTGTAATAAATTAAAAAGTCAATATCTTTTCTTTTTTTAATTATTTTTGAATAATATTTAAATATATAATTAAATTTACTTTTATTTTTAGTAAAATTAAATAAATATTTTTTTAATAAATCTGTTGAAAAATATATTTCAGTTTTTCTAAAATTTATAAATATTTCACTTATTTTATAAAATATTGGAAATATAAAATGTCTTATAAAAAATTGTTTTTTGTTATAATTGGCTCCTCCAGTAATAGGTCCTAATAAGGTTTTTGGAGGAAGTAGCATAAATATAATAAAATTCCACAACGGAAGATAATTTATGTAAACAATTTTTTTTTTCTTTAAAAAAAAAAAC
>Ga0164292_10001772_pt1 | contig 17594 bp, 11 predicted proteins | sample GEODES117metaG_FD_111486 | JGI IMG/M metagenome (GOLD analysis project Ga0164292, IMG submission 111486) | Eutrophic lake water microbial communities from Lake Mendota, Wisconsin, USA - GEODES117 metaG | ecosystem: Environmental > Aquatic > Freshwater > Lake | place: USA: Lake Mendota...
ATCTGCAACGATCGAACAAATTAACAGTAACTCCTTCGCGGCTTCAAATATGATATCTTTTTCTACTCTAAATAAAGATGAAGCTCCTCTGAGCTGGCAAAAGGTAGAAATTGGTGTTTGGGTTCGGATCTTCAGAGTTGCTAAAAAACTTAATACAATTTTGAGTATTAACAGTGCATATAGAAGTTCTGCTAAGCAACAAAGATTGTATAATGCTGCTATCGCAAAAAATGGCCCGTCTCAGAAAAGCGTTGCTAAACCTGGACGATCACAACATAATTTCGGACAAGCGTTAGATGTTAACATGGCCGGAAAGTCAGATGAATTTAGAAACAATTTCATTCGTGCATGTAGTGAAGAAGGGTTTGATGGTATTGGCACATATTCAAAGTTTATTCATGTTGATACTCGGGGACATATATCAATTTGGGGTAATTATAATAGTCTTGCATTGAGCAATCATAAGAAACAATCATATAGAAAAGGTCTATATGAAGGGGATAATCTATAATGGCACTTACACCTCTCAGCAGAAGAAAATCTGAAACATACACTGATTTTCACAAAACTCTATTGCTAAATCCAGTTAACTCAGATATATCGAGAAAGATTGACGAGGATTCAGTAAAGGAATCAATTCGAAATATAGTTATGACGAATCGTGGAGAAAGACTTTTCCAACCAAATATCGGCTGCGATATTCGCAGCATGTTATTTGAAAATTTCACGCCTCCAATGGTAGTTACAGCTAAAGAGATGATTACTGCTTCGGTTCAATCATTTGAACCTCGGGCTGAAATAATTGGAGTAGATATCATTGGAGCAATAGATAATAACAGCATTGACATTATTATCGTTTATCGCATAATAAATATACAAGAACCACTTACGGTAACAATAACACTTGACAGGGTCAGATAATGGCATTAAACTCGTCGATCACCGAACTCGATTTTTTAGAAATCAAAAATAACCTAAGAGACTTTTTGAAGGGTCAAGATAGATTCAAAGACTATAACTTTGAAGGATCAAACCTAAGTGTAATACTTGATATTCTTGCTTATAATACGTTTCAAAACGGGTTCTTTACTAATATGGCAATGAACGAGATGTTTCTTGATTCGGCTTTATTAAGAAGTTCAGTGGTGTCTCATGCAAAAACGCTTAATTATGTTCCAAGATCAAAAATAAGTGCAAGGGCAAAAATCAACGTTACACTTTCAGTAAACGATGCTCCATCGTTTGTTGTAATACCATCTCGTACGCCATTTATTGCACAATGCGGAAACAAAATACTCAACTTCTATAATGAAAACGCTGTTACAGTTACGCCTGTTTCTGGGGTATACTCGTATACTGGACTAGAAATTTACGAAGGAAGATACGTACAAGAGTATTTCAATGTTACTTCTGATCCGCTAAAGTGTGTTATAACAAACACTGACGTTGACACAACAAGCGTTAAAGCATATGTTAAAGATTCTATAGATGCTACAGTCGAACAAGAATATACGTTAAAAACGAGTATATTTGGTAATACACCCGACTCTGCAGTTTTTTACATTCAATCTTACGGTAACAACCAATATGAAGTTATATTTGGACTAAATACCTTTGGGAAACAACCATCGCCTGGAAGTATTATCAGAATAGAATACCGAGTAACGAGCGGGCCTGAAGCAAACGATATTACTAGCTTTGCTGCAGCTGGCAATATTCAAGGATATCCTATTACAGTTATATTGAATGGCAGGAGTGAAGGCGGGCTAGAAGAAGAAAGTATTGCATCCGTTAAATATTTCGCACCAAGAGCACTTCAAATTCAAGATAGAGCAATTACAGAGAGTGATTACGAAATCATTCTGAAGAATAGATTTCCAGAAATACAGGCGATTTCGGTATATGGAGGAGAAGAATTGAATCCTCCTCGCTATGGAAGGGTAGTGATAGCGATTGATCTTAAAAACGCGAATGGCGTCTCGGAAAATAATAAGGCGAAATACGCTGCATATCTTCACGAGCGCTCACCAATTGGGATAGAACCCATTGTAATATCACCAGAGTATATGTTTATGGGAATTAATTTAACGGTTTATTTTAATACCAAAACTACATCGATTACAGAAGCAGATATTAAGCAAACCGTGCTTAATACAATCACAAAATATAACGAAGAAAAGCTATCGGACTTTAAACTCACATTTAGGGCATCTAATTTATCATCAATTATAGATGCATCTGATAGTAATATTCTGTCTAATGATATGGAAGTACTTCCAATTATTTCTTTGAACCCAATACTTGGTACAGAATCAAATTATGATGTCACCTTTAATAATCCTTTGATCATCAATCGTGTACTTGCAGAAGGCGATTCACTAATGAATCAGACTTCAGCGTTAAGATCTTCAGTCTTTACATATGATGGCAACTTAAGCTTTATACAGGATAATGGTAAAGGCGTGCTTGAAATTATTAAGAATTCCGGCACATCATTTACTGTTCTAAATTCTAATGTTGGATCAATTGATTATGACACTGGCCGTTGTATTATTAAGAAATTGAAGGTTTCTTCCTTTATTGGATCAGGGATTAATTTGTATGCAAAAACAAGAACAAAAACAATAGCTACTCCAAAGAATAGAATATTGTCTATCCGTGATGAAGATATCTCGATTAACGTTATTGGTGTAAGTTAATGGCTTTAGACTTTACAAAACAACTTTCGCAATTAATTGAATCACAATTTCCAGAAGTATATCGGGAAGAAGGTGCTAATTTAGTTGCTTTCATTACAGCGTATTATGAATTCCTTGAATCAGACGATTTATACTCACATAAAATGGGTCGTGATATTTTTACAACAGCCGATGTTGATACATCGCTTGAAAAGTTCATATATCATTTCAAAGAAACGTATTTAGCAGATTTTCCATATGTTTTTGCAACTGATAAAAGATTTGCGATAAAACATATATCAGATTTTTATCGAACAAAGGGATCTAAACAATCTCTTGAATTACTTATGAGAATGTTGTTCAACGAAAAAATCGACGTTTATTATCCAGGTGAAGATATACTTCGCCTTTCAGATTCATTGTGGTATAAGCCGTTCTATCTTGAAGTAACAAAGTCAGATAGAACTGTAAACTTTATCAATAAGGAAATCACTGGTGCTAAGTCAGGTGCAATTGCATTTGTTGAAAGTATTGTTCGCAAAAGAGTGAAGGGGAAAGTATTTGATGTACTTTACTTAAGCGGATTGAGAGGAAACTTTCAGACTGGCGAAATCATTACTGATGATGGTTCTCTAATAAATTGCCCTAAAATAAAGGGATCTTTATCTGAAGTAGACGTCACATTAGGAGGTAGAAACAATGCAATTGGTGATGTATTCAATATTGTTACTACTGAAGGATTACAGGGAAAGGTAAAAGTTACCGGAGTTCGAGCCGCAACGGGAAGAGTTGATTTTGAAATTCAAGACGGAGGCTGGGGCTACACCGCTGACGATTACACCGACGTATATATTAGTGATGCAATTGCATTTGCAAACAATACCAACAACGATTTTATTCAATATGAATCAGTGTATCAACCAATTGAAAAGATATCTGTTATATCGGCTACGCCCATATTAGCTAATGCAAACCTAATTGGCAATTATATAACCGGAAGAAATGGTGCTTCCTTTGTTGCCAATGGTGTAATAGTAGATATAGCAAATACAGATTCTGGAGGAAATATCGTTAACGCACCTAGTGCAAATGGTATCATAACTGTTCAAACAAATTTTGGGACTTTCAGGGATAAGCGATCGGTTAACCTCAGTTTGACTGGAACTGCTGCGCTCACCGTCGGTGAATACGTTACTGAGGAAAGTAGATATGTTATTGGAATTAGTTCACCGACAGGAACCTATACAATCGGAGAAAGGGTTGATCAGGTTATTCGCGAACCAGTAAGCAATCTAACCATCTCCTATGCATTTGGAACCGTACTCACAGCAAACACGACACAATTGGTCATAACTCCAGCTTGGGGAACGATTAAGACTGGAGTAGGCGCGGTATTAAGAGGAGCGACGAGTAATGCTACATCATTGCCTCTATCTGTTACAATTCCAAACGCTTATACTGGTGCAAGAGGAAGAGTCTTATCTGTAACTGGAAACAACATAATAATAGATGTAACGTTTGGTACATTTGATGCCGGCAATAAACTTCGAGGTGATAGTAGTAAGACGGTATATACGATAGCGTCTTCTACACAGTCTGGTGCAACAGCAGTATATCTTGCTAATACAAACTCTACAAATGGAACCATTACCAGTACTCAAGATTTCTTTGTAAGGGGAATGATAATTGGTCAAAATACTTCGTCGATCGGCGTATTTGGAAATACGTCACCATATTTTGTAAGTACTAACAATGCTTATTCTACATACCTATACACAGAAAGAGAAAAGTTAATCTCTCCTCCTCGCGATGCAAATAATAATATCATTAACGTAGCGAAACAGATTACTCGATTTGCTGGAGGTTATGGCGCTAATTTTAAAATTGGTGCGATTGAAGATGTAGAAGAAGATGTTACAATATACACTGACGTAGTTGGAGCAAATAATGTAGTAGGCGTGCCATTTGTAAATATTCTTTTGGACGGAAGGGGTTCTGGCGTTGGGTATGCGACGAGCATGACAATCAATACAGCTGGAAGCGGATATGCTAACAACGCTCGCATTTCGTTTAATGGAGGAGGATTTGCAAATGGTAACCCAACAGCATTTGCAAATGCATATATTTTAACGAATGGTAACGGCAGCATTACATCTATTGTCGTAGATACGAATGGTGAAGGATATTTCGATAACCCAACATTAACTCTTCCAACTACTGCAGGAACTGTTGCAAATATATCATCAGCGCTAGTATACGGATACGGTTTTCCGAAGAATCCTTTTGGGGGGCAAAACACTCTTATCGGAGATCTACTTAATACAAGCATACTCGACGTTGGTAAAATTTCGCTACTATCTTCAGTCAATCCTGGCGCTGAATATACAGCAGATCCATTTGTAACTGTTCGAAATAAATCAATCTCTTCATATAAGAGAAGGGATATTATCATAACACTAAGTAACGTAGCTGGATCCTATTTAATAGGAGAAGAAGTCGTTCAAACAGTAGCACTAGCCACAACGGTGAAAGGTGTCGTTAAGCATATAGAAACAATTGAGAATAATACAATATTGTATGTTAAAAGAAACCGTCTTGGCATTAGTTTTAATTCATCTGTGCCCCTAATTGGATACACGACTGGAGCTACTGGCGATATTGTATCGTTTACTCAAGATGAAGCGACAAACGTAATTGGTGAAAACGCCAATATAAGCGCTACGGCAATTTCGGCAAACGGAATCGCCACTTCTGTTGAAATCATTGACTCTGGATTTGGATATATTGACGATGGAGAAGTTTCATTACAGAGAGATGGTAACGAATTCATCATCACCGGAATATCGAAAACCATTCGCCAAGGGGTAAGTGAAGGTTATTGGAAAACTACAACATCGCATTTAAATTCAGAGAAAAAGATTTCTGATAATAAATACTATCAGGAATATTCATATGATGTATTATCTGGCCTATCTTTAAATAGATATGAACAAATCGTTAAAAGGGCTATGCATGTGTCTGGAACACTCTTATTTGGAAGTGTTGTAAAAACAACGGGGGCAACCGCCGAATCAAAGGTGATTGATAGTAGTATATCAATCACATAGTTTAACATTACGGAAATTTTTAATGAAGCTTCTTACAAACTATTTTAAAACACATGCTGCTAAACAGTTCGTTGAATCTTTCACCGAACCGCAAAATACTATTTACTATATTGGTGCCCACAAAAGCACCAGCTTTCAGAATGACGCATCTCCTCCGGATCCAAATACATCAACTTCAGGAACACACTATGAGCTTTATGATGAACTTATCTTTGGTAAAAGAATAACTTCATCTGATATAGCTCATATGGTGAAACATATTCCATGGCAAAGTGGAATAGTGTATGATATGTATGATCATGTTGCAGAAGATCTTCAGTCAAAGAATTTTTATGTTGTTTCGTCGGAGGCCGGATCTTATCATGTGTTCAAGTGTTTAAACAATAATGGAGGAATTCCATCGATAGCTCAACCCCTTCGTTCTGAGGTTGAACCAGAAGATGATTTTTACCGCAAATCAGACGGATACGAGTGGAAATACCTATATTCGATTACGGCATCACAGTGGCAGAAGTTCGCAACTTCTGATTACGTTCCAGTTTTCGAAAATTCTGCTGTAACAGCGAATGCCGTATCGGGATCAATTGATACAGTTATTCTTGAAAACCCAGGATCGCGATATGCAAGCTACGCGATTGGGAGTATTAAAGAATCTGCAGTAAATGGAAACACTTTGATATTTTCTCTTGAAAGCGATTCATATGCCCTTTCTTCAAACGCCGGTTTTTATGAGAATTCTTCGATTTACATCGATGAAGGCGCTGGGGATGGCGAAATAAGAACGATATTAAGCTATTTTACCTCAGGCGGAGAAAGAAGAATTCTTGTAGATAGGCCGTTTGATACTTTACCAGCAAGGAATAGTATATTCAAAATTTCTCCGCGTGTAATCATATCAGGGGACGGCGAAAACGCAATTGCAAGAACAGAGGCGAATACAACTACTGGTGAAATTACAGAAGTCATAATAATAAATCGTGGAAAAGATTACTCTTATGCCGACATAAAGATAGTTGGCAATACTGGATTTACATCGGGTAGCACGACAACTTCTGCTATTGCTCGAGCTATTATATCACCACCGGGTGGCCATGGGTCAAATGTAATAAATGAACTTATTGCAAATAAAATTGGTGTTTCGATTGAGTTTAGTGGAACAGAGTCTTCAAAAATTCCAGCTACAAATGATTATCGAAAAATAACTATTGTCAAAGATCCTTTATTCAAGGACGTTAACATTGTGTTAAACAATACAGCAACAACATATACAGCCGGTGAAACAGTTATACAAACCTCGACGGGTGCTACTGGTAAAGTGTCGAATAGATCTGCAAATACTATTAGCTTAACTGATATATCAGGATTCTTTGTTACTTCAAATACATCAAATACTTCTACCGGTCTTTTAGGTCAAACTTCAAATGTGTTAGCCTATATTAACAGTATAGATCGATCATTTATAACATTTGATCAGCGAAATATATATGATATAGATATGATCGATAATGGGTTAAACGCTGCTGGATTTATTAAGGACGAAATAGTTGTTCAGGCAGGACTTAGCACAATTAACGCCGGATTTGTTAAACTTTCACTAGTCGGATCAGCATATAATTTTGTTGATGGGGAATTGATTACTCAAGCGTCTTCTGGTGCAACTGCTAGGGTTGTTTCACGATTCTTTCAAACACTTACAGTAAATAATGTGAGCGGGATATTTGTTGCAAATGCTACGGTGATAGGCGCAAATTCTGCGGTTGCAACGAACGTTACAAATGTCGACACTACATTTGCCGCAGTTGCAACAGGTATTGTGCATGATATAACAATTGGTTCAAACTCTAGTATATCACTTGTTGCTACAAAGGGAGAGTTTCTTATTTCTGATACTCTATCAAATACTATAAATACTTTTAGAGGCGAGTCTTCACGGGCTATCGCGAAAGTAAATGGGATTGATGTGACTCGTAATAAACTAGTTAAAGGTAGTGGTGAATTTATTTACGTAGAAAATATGATTCCGATTACAAGAGCACCAACCCAAACCGAACGTATAAAATTAGTCATTGAGTTTTAATAGAGGCATTATCCCAAATGGGTTTAACCAAAGATTTTAATCAGTCACCATATTATGATGACTTTGATGAAACAAAAAATTATCACCGAGTATTGTTTAAACCAGCTATTGCTGTTCAAGCAAGAGAATTAACTCAGTTACAAACAATTTTACAGAATCAAATTGAAAGATTTGGTGATAATATTCTCGTTGAAGGAACTATAGTAAAGGGGGGTAACTTTATAGAAGAAAACCCTCTTCCATATGTTAAAATTCGTGACATCGCTAGAAATACGTCTGGCGGAGAAATAGCAACCGACGTAAATCTATATACTGATATGAAAGCGGTTGGGCTTACTTCTGGTGTTGAGGCAATTATTATTGCGACTACGTTTGGTTTAGAGACTCAAACACCAAATTTAAGCACACTATTTGTGAAGTATATAAAGGGCGCTCTTCTGGGTGACCTTAATGTGAATCAATTTAACGTAACAGAAGAAATTCAATTATATACAAAAAATTCTTCTGGTGATTATGTTATACCTTTCCATCGTGTAACATCTGCTGGTAGTATTGAGGGGCCATCTGCAGTAGGTAATGGTTATGGTGTTAGATGCGGCGATGGTATCATATACCAAAAGGGAAATTTCATACGATTTGAAAACGGAATTACAATCGTTTCAAAGTACTCAAACAGGCCAAATGGTGTAGTTGTTGGATTTCAAACTGAAGAGATGATCGTTGATTATAATCAAGACTCATCAATTCTTGATAACGCAAATGGGTTTAATAATGAAAACGCGCCCGGCGCAGATCGGCTTAAGCTTCTGCCAACCCTTGCGGTGAAAACGATAGCAGAAGCCCAAGCAGATCCAACCTTCTTTGCAATTCAAGAATACGCAAATGGTAACGTGGTACGAAGAAAGATTACGACCCAATATAACACGATTGAAAAAAATCTTGAGCAAAGAACGATTGAAGAGTCTGGTAATTACACTGTAAAAAGATTTCCAGTCCGCGTTGAATCTTCTGCATCAAACACAAACAATCTATCAGTAGTAATTGGAGCAGGATTAGGATACATCGAAGGAAGACGCGTTGAGCTTTTGAATGATATCGCTATCGAAATTCCAGAAGCAAATACGTTTGTTACTGCGGCTGAGCAAAACATTAATACTAACTATGGTTCATACGTAATAGTGAACAGTTATTCTGGTAGATTTGATTTTACGACATTTGAACAAGTAAATCTTCGTAATTCTTCAAATACAGTAATAGGCACAGCGCGAGTGAGATCAGTAACAAGAAATCCTGGTGTTGCAAATCAGTATCGTTTGTACTTGTTCCTGATATCAATGAACACTGGTTATGCCTTTAGTAACGTAAATAACCTAATCTCGGCATCAACACTCGGTTCAGCAAGTTTAGTACTCGAAACTGTTGCTGGAACTGCTAATACCGCAGTTCTTAAAGATTCTGCATTTTCAAGAGCAATATTCCAAAGTGGTAAATCGTTTATACGGTCGGTAGATGGTGCTGCAACAGACTATGTTTATCGTACGAGTATGCAAGTAACCACTACAACATCGAATTTTGGAATAACTCTTTCTGGATCAAATGTTTTTCCATACACTCCAGGTTCGGCGTTAAACGGTGATGAAATTGCAGAACTTATGGTGGTTGCACACTCATCTGTTGGAACAGTGGTTTCTGGGGAGGTAATGGGCATTACTTCGGCTGTTGTTGACTCAAACGGCACACAGTTGTTCATTACTACTGCAAAAAACCCTGGCTCAAGCCTTGTAGTAACAGTGTATGTTAACGTTAAAAGAACACAGACAACAATCAACACTAAAACACTTGAAACAGTATATGTTAAAATACAAGCAAATACAAATATTGCAAACACAACCGGTAATTATAGTCTAGGTTTGCCTGACGTATATGGTATTGATGGTGTGTGGAAAGTTGATGGCAGCGTTGCATGGGCAAACGTTGAAGCATATGCAACATCAAACTCACAGATATCGAATTTTACAAGCTTCTTTGAAGTTGACAAGAAACAGTTTGATGCGTACTATGGTCTTTCTAATATTCGAAAAAGAAAAACACTTACGATTAATACAAATGATAAGATTATTGTTAGGGCGAAGGTATTCAAAAAGGATGCTAACCCCGGTCACTTCTTTACGGTAGACAGTTATCCAGTAGATGATACAACACTAATACTTCCAACTAATAAAATTCGTACTGAAGACATCCCAGTCTTCATTGGAAGTAACGAAACAAAATACCTTTTGAGAGATGCTATTGACGTTAGACCATACGCCTCAAATACCGCAACTTATGCTACAACAGCAGCAACAGCAACGATCAATCCGTCGACAAACTTAGCGTTTTCTAACTTACTATTCCCAGCACCGAACAAGACTATTGAAGCTACCTATAGTTATTATCTTGGAAGAAACGACTTGTTAATGGTTGACGGGAATGGTGAGTTCAATGTAATTCAGGGTACTCCGGCTGAAACACCACCATTTCCTCCGGAACCAGCAAAAGGTATGATGATTGCAAGGATTGCCATTCCTCCGTATCCGAGTCTCCCGTCGAGTCGTGCCAATATCATCGGAAAACCAGAATACGGTGTAAGTGTATCTTCAAATCAATCGAAAAGATACACTATGAAAGACATCGGCGGTATTGATGCTAGATTGAATAATTTAGAATATTATACTTCGTTATCTCTTCTTGAAACACAGGCAAAAGACTTTCTTATTGCAGATTCAAATGGATTAGATAGATTTAAGAATGGTATTTTTGTTGATAATTTTGACACGCTATATCTTGCCGATGTTAACGGTGGAGAATTTTATGCTGCAATTGATCCTTCGAATAAGGATATTCATCCAGCGTTCAGACAGTACTCGCTTGGCCTAAAATATAAATCAGGAGTAAATACTAGCGTTTTTGCTAATACTATCGTAACACTAACAAAAAACGATTATAGTCTAACCTCAGTATCACAACCATACGCAACCAACGTTAAAAGTTGTACGACTAGTTTTTACAATTACGCTGGTAAAATGAGAATAAATCCAGAATATGATTCTGGCCCTGATACAGTGCGCGCACCAGATATTAACTTTGATATTGATTTAGCAACACCATTCATTGAATTTACGAATAACCTTTCGCAATTTATTCCATTCACGCGTACTGACATAGACAGTATTACAAACATATCGCGCAATGGTCGTACGACCACAACTACAACTAATACCACTGCTAGAACTTCTACGTTACGGGTGGTGAATGGTCAAGAAGAAACAGAAAAGGTCGGTGATTTCATTACTGATGTGAACTTCTCACCATTTATGAGATCTAGACTCATTGTTATAAGTGCAGTAGGTCTTCGTCCAAATACACGTTTCTATTTCTTCTTTGACGGGAAGGATGTAAATGCCCATGTCACAAAGGCAAGAGCGGTTGGAAACTTTATATTACCGTCTTCATTATTTGGATCGCAAGTAATTACGTCAGACGCAGATGGAGTACTTTACGCGGTATTCAGAATTCCAGCTGAAACATTTGCTGTTGGCGATCGTACTCTTGAAATACTCGATATCGAAGATTATGCTAACAAAGACGTAGCTACATCTGCAGCTTCTGCTAGATACAGCGCGTTCAATTTTTCTTCTACGGTTTCAGCTTTAACGGTGACTACAAGGCCCCCTTCTACAACGATAAGCTCAGAAACAGTGCAAAGCACTAATACTACAACGGTAACGCAACCACTTCGACCCATAAGTCCAGGGTTTCAGCCGGTGGATCCGATTGCACAAACATTCATCATTGACACAAATCTATCGTCTGACACTGACATTTTTGTGTCTAAATTAGACCTTTATTTTGCGAAAAAGAGCCGCGTTGGAAAGGGTGTGACAGTTCAACTTCGCGAAGTCCAGAATGGGTATCCATCTGGTCAAGGTTTGCCATTCTCAACTATTCATCTTACTGCATCACAGGTAAACGCCCCAACCTCTAGTATTGCAACAAATGCTCTTACAGCAACAACGATTACATTCGAGGCACCGGTTGCGCTCAAAACAAACACTGAATATGCTATAACCGTTATTCCAGACGGAAATGATCCTGATTACTTGATATGGATATCACGTACTGGGGGTATTGACGTTGATACTGGTATTGCTATCCAACAAGATACTAATGCTGGCGTATTGTTTACCTCTACAAACAATAAGGCTTGGACCCCGTATCAAAATGAAAATATGAAATTTAGGTTGTATGCATCTAGATTTAATGCTTCAACTGGAAGCGTTACTCTTACAAACAGAGATCATGAGTTTTTAGATTTAGATAACGTCTCTGGGAATTTCTTAGGTGAAGAATACGTGTTTATCGATAAAACATTGTATAATACCGGAAGTGTTAGTATCGTAGCTGGAAATAACACAGTGACAGGTGTTGGTACTACTTTCACTACACAATATGCTCAAGGTGAACACTTAATAGTTAAAATTGGTGCTAATAATTTTGAAGTTTTAGAGATTGTTAGTATTGCAAATAACACATCTATGATAGTGAAAGATATCCCTAAACAAACTGCTTCTGCTATATCTCAGCATTACTCAAGTCCAATTGGGAAGTTTGTATATATTAATTTGAATGAACCTGTCTTGATGATACTTCAAGACTCTACGGCAAAATCTGCGCTGTTTAAGTTTAGTGCTACAGACAATATTGTTGGAAGAGATTCGGGAGCTACAGCAACTATCGCTGAAGTTCGCAATTTGCCTATAAGCTATCTACAACCGCAAATAAACAGATCTAACTTCACTAAAACTCGTACTACTATTCGTGCATCAAATCTGTTTAATGGCGTATCAGAAGGTATTCAAAAAAATATAGCATTTAATGACACAAATTATTTAGTTGATAGCACATACTACATTAAGTCAAAAAGTAATGATTTTTCCTCGAGTGGATTTGATCTTACAATAGATATGACGAACTCGTCATTAACTACTAAAGACACATCTCCAGTTATCGATTACGACGTTTCAAGTATACTGGCAGCTGAGTATTTAGTAAACTCTATAGACGTGGCCGATGTTACAGAAAACGGAAGGCTTGGCACTGCTATATCGAAATACGTATCAAAGAGGGTTGAACTTGCTGACGGCTTAGACGCAGAAGACATCAGACTATTAATAGGAGCATATAAGCCTTCAAACACCGATATTCGCATATACGTCAAATTCCAATCATCAACAGATATTCGGTCATGGTCCGAGGTTGAATGGACTCAACTTAACGTTAAACCAGAAACCAATGCGATATCATCTCTTGCGAATAGATATGATTATCGTGAATATGAATATTCACTTGGAACAACCGCTAAAACAGCAGGAAACGGTGCATGGGTCAATAACAACACTATAAATTACATCGACCCAACTGGAGCAATACACACTAACTATAAATACTTTGCAGTAAAGATAGTGTTATTATCAAATGGTCATAACGTTGTACCAAGAATAAAAGATCTAAGGGCAATTGCACTCACATGATAAAGACAGAAGAAACAGATTATTCGAGAGATTTAACATCTAGGGCGTTAATTAACACAAATGTTAAGGCCCTAAACGATTATCGTCTAAAAAGAAATCAATCTAAAAAGATAGAAACGATAGAAGAAGATCTTAGTAATCTTCGTAATATGATGATTGAAATTAAAGAAATGCTTCAGGTATTAAAGATAGGTAAGTAATGGCAAAACCAAATGTATACTTAGCGCCGGGAGCAAACGTAGAATCAACTGATACATTTGCTGAATGGATTAATACTACAAATTCGCTCGTGTACGACATGGGTACCGTCGTTCTTACGTCAGTAGCTGCTGCACAGCCAAACACATCGGTTGGAGGATTTGCGGGAGGAAACAGTCATCTTCAAGGTATACTTTCTGCAAATACGTTAGTTGCAACTCAAGGGCTTCGCGGCGGTACTGTGAGTACTATTAGCGATTTAACTATATCTTCTAATGTTATATTTAATGCGTCGAATCTTGTTCGTATTGATGCAAACACAAACAACTTTAACGTTAACGCTAATAACACAACGTTTACTGGTAATGTGATCATAAGCGCCCCCACAAAAACGTTAACGATAAACACTGCGAACACTCTAATTAGCGGTGGCACTGTCGTTGTGAATTCAAATGCAGTTTTTAACTCAGATGTAACTGTAACCGGTAACCTTACGTCTGTTGGTGCCTTCACCATCAATGCTGGAACCTGGAATGGAACAGCGATAGGTATTAATCGCGGAGGAACCGGTCAAACAACAGCTAATGCAGCGTATGCTGCCTTAAGCCCAATGACTACACTCGGTGACATTGTTTATAGATCAACCATTGCTGCAGATCGGCTTCCTGGAAACATCACTACAACTAAGCAATATCTTTCTCAAACCGGAAACGGATCCTCTTCGGCTGCCCCATCGTGGAGTCAAATTAATAAATCAGATGTTGGTCTCGGTAACGTTGAAAACATTTCAATATCGGCATATACTGGTACTGCAAATACAAGTACGGTTGGAACTATTACAACTGGCACTTGGAGCGCAAACACAATTGCTGTTAACAGGGGCGGAACTGGCCAAACCACATTTGCTAATGGCGAGATCTTAATTGGAAATAACGGATCACTCGCCAAAACTACATTAACTGCAGGTCAAAATATTTCTGTGCAAAACAGCGGTGGATCTATTACACTGGCGGCGTCGAATACGAATATTACTTGGACAAATGGCAACACTGCAGGACCAGTGATTAACTCTTCTACTGGTTCAGGAACTGCTATACCATCTGCAAACGCAACAAACTCTGGTGTAATTACCACAAGTTCGCAAACTATAACTGGCATTAAAATCTTTAACTCCGGTATAGTGTCAGATGTTACAGGCAACCTTAACGGTAATGCGAATACTGCGTCTTCTGTACCATGGACAGGTGTAACTGCTAAGCCTACAACAGTAGCCGGCTTTGGCATCACTGATGCTGTAACTGCAGCAAACCTATCTTGGACAAACGGTACAACATCTGGGCCAACTGTAAATACGACCGGAGGAGGTTCTGCAATACCAGCGGCAAATTCAACAAATTCTGGTATTGTAACAACTGCGCAACAGTTCTTTTCTGGTGAAAAGAACTTTAACAATAAGCTAACAGTTGAACTTAACACTTCTGGAACTGTATATAACACTGGTCATATAGAATTAAGGTCTACAAATTTGTCAGATGTTTCTATGGGTTTTCATAGGAGTGGCGGTACTGCTTGTCAGTTGAGGCATGCAACTGACGGCTTAATATTATCGGGTTCAACACAAACATCGGCCGCTAACTTTGTTGCAACCGGTAACGTTTCTGCGTTCTCAGACATAAGACTGAAGACAAATATTCGAACGGTGGATAACGCACTTAATAAAGTTATGAACATGAGAGGTGTGTATTTTGATAAAGCCGGAGTAGCGTCAGTTGGCGTTATCGCACAAGAAATAGAAAAAATTCTTCCAGAAGTCGTGAATAATGATTATGAATTCAAATCTGTTTCTTATGGTAACATTGTTGGTGTTCTTATTGAGGCAATTAAAGAACTTAGAGCCGAAGTTGAAGAATTAAAGAACAAGCAAGTGTATAAATAGACAGAGAAACTAACTAACATATAATACTGGCAGTCGGAAACTGCCTAAAATAGGAGTATAACAATGGCATTTTTAACAACACCTAATCGCAACAGAGCGGCAGATGCGGTTGTAGCAAGAGCAAACAACGGTAGCTTACGTATTTACACCGGAACTCCACCCGTAGATGCCAACGCAGCACTATCGGGTAACACGCTATTAGCCACACTACCAATGGCCGCAACAGCCTTTGGCGCGGCAACAAATGGCGTAGCTACAGCAAACGCTTTAACTGGTGCAATTGCGGCCGCTACTGGTAGACCAACGTTCGCGCGGATCATCGAATCCGACACGACTACTACTGTAGTTCAGATACGCTGCGCACTGGCCTGGCTAGCATCAACCGCATATGCGGTTGGAGATCGTGTGTCGAATGGCGCTAACACATATGTAGCCACCACTGCTGGAACAAGCGCGGCGTCTGGTGGACCGACTGGTACTGGCACTGGTATTACTGATGGCACCGCAGTCTGGTCATTTGAAGGCATCAACGAAGCGGTGGTAACAGGCGCCAATCAGATTATCGCAGCAGCTAACGTATCAGTTTCATCAGTCACCTACACACAGTTGGCTAGTTAATAGTTAGTTCAGTGCGATGCCTAAATCGTGGCTAAAAATATGGAAAATGTTCTGGGGTGACTTAAATACCCCAGAAAGCTATGCAACAGATTGGTATAACGCATTAACAAATCAATCATCACACTTCGGATGGGCCGCACTAATTGTTTGTTTCATTTGTGCGCTATGGGGTTTGTATTATGGTGAAATGCCATATAAATGGACACTGTGGTTAACAGTAGTTTTTTCTTACTCTTTCTTTGTAGAATATGTTAAACAAGGATGGAAAAGGCTTGATTCTCCTAATGATACATACTTTATTGCTCTTGGTGCAGCAGGCCCATTAGTTTCTTTATATGAAGCCAGATTTAATCCAGAAATAGTACTTATGATGACTTATGACGGATGGGGGTTTATTATTTGGGCCTCAGTTGTGATTGTTTCCTTTGCTGCACATGTGGTTCCAAGAATTATTAGAAAAATAAAAACGGAGAATAAAACGTGACACCCGCGCAAAGATTGGCATTAGAAGAGAAAGTATCTGAAATAGCATTTTATGGGATGCCAGAAAGTCTCGTTGCAGATATATTGAATACGCCCAACGTATTGTGGGGAACAAAACGTATTGATGTGCCAATAGCTCCAGTACGCACGTTGTTTTTGAAACGACTGGAATTAGCGAAGCTACAAGTTTTAACCGAAAAGGTAATAGCTGAAGATGACCCAGATTTTGTTAACAAAACATTTCTGCGAATTGTTGCTCTTACAGCTTTTGCAACATTGAATCGTACAGATCTTACAGTAATTCCTACAGTATCTGATGAAGATTATGCCGCAGCATCACAGATGCTAGGTGTCCTATATGAAGCAGGAATTATATCGCTACAAACTATGCAGGAGTCTATTGCAATGGCCTTTACTGAACAATCATGGGGCGAGAGTAATGGCTTTACAAATGGAATAACCGCCCGCGATGTTGGGCTTGCAAGAGGAGATGAGTAGTAATGGCCGTCGCAAAATGGGCACCGCCGAGTGCAAGGTCAGCGAACCTTGCCGGCACCTCTTTCAATTCGCTGGCAAACGGCTCTGCCGGATCGGCGATCACCTATGATAATAGCACTGGGCGCGATCTTTATGCCGCTGTCGCGGTCAAACTGGGGTCGCTTACCCCGGCAACGGGCGGGTCTATCACGATGCGCGTCTATGCCGGGGATGGCACCGATACGCCGGACCTCAACAGCGGGTCTTTCGACACTTACACAGCGGCGTTGACCACATCGACCGGCGCAAAGGTTGTGACGTTCCCGATGGTCAGGATCTATCCTTTCCCCCTTACGTTGCAGATTGTGAACAACGCGGGCGTCTCAACGGCGGCCAGCGGCAACGAACTTTACGTCCGCGCCTACAACGAGGATGTCAGCTGATGCCGCG
>Ga0164292_10001773_pt1 | contig 17591 bp, 22 predicted proteins | sample GEODES117metaG_FD_111486 | JGI IMG/M metagenome (GOLD analysis project Ga0164292, IMG submission 111486) | Eutrophic lake water microbial communities from Lake Mendota, Wisconsin, USA - GEODES117 metaG | ecosystem: Environmental > Aquatic > Freshwater > Lake | place: USA: Lake Mendota...
GCATCTGGGTGGCCGACAGCCAGTCGAACTGCTCCACCGCCCCCTGGGCCACGTAGGGCAGCACGGCGTAGGCCCCGCCGAAGCTGAGCAGCGCCACCCGCGTGAAGAAGCGAGCCATCAGGGCCAGGGTGCCGTTCCAGCCGCTGTGTGCACTCAGCAGGGCCAGAGGCAGCAGCACCCCAAGACCCCAGGCCAGCAGCGTCAGCGCCAGGCGACGCCGCGAGAAGCGGCAGTGGGCGGGTGTGGGCGTGTCGTCGCCATGGATGGGGCCTGCCGTGCTGGCACGCTCCGGCGGTGCTGCGGCTGCCGCCTCCTGTTGGGCGCCGGAGGCATGGGCCTGCTCGCCCCCTTGGCGTGCGGATGGGGCGGCGGCGCGGGCGGGAGCGAACAGCAGCCCCGGCCGACAGCGACCCACCCCCCATCCGGTGACGGCGGCCCCTGCCACCACCAGCGGATAGGGCAGCCGCAACACGGCCAGGGCCAGAAAGGCCGCCGCCGCGATGCCGATCAGCAGGGGTGTGCGCAGGGCACGGCAGCCCACGCGCCAGGCGGCCACCAGCACGATGGCCAGCACGGCCGGCTTGAGCACGGCGAACACCGCCGTCAGCAGCGGCAGCTGGCCCCAGAGGGCATACCCCGTGGCCAGGGCCGTGAGCACCAGCACCGAGGGCGCCAGAAACAAGCCGCCGGCGATCAGGCCGCCGCGGGTGCCATGCATCAGCCAGCCCAGATAGGTGGCCAGCTGGGTGGCCTCCGGCCCCGGCAGGAGCATGCAGTAGTTGAGGGCATGCAGGTAGCGCCGCTCCGACAACCAGCGCCGCCGCTCCACCAGCTCCCGATGCAGCAGGGCGATCTGGCCCGCCGGCCCGCCGAAGCTCACCAGGCCGAGTTGCAGCCAGAAGCGGGAGGCTTCCGCGAGGCTCACAGGGCCGACGGATCCAGTGGTCACGGGGGCGGGCAAGACAGGCACGGTCAAGATCAACGCACAGAGGTCTGGGCAGTGGCGGCAGGTGGCGCGCTCACCGAGATGGGGACTGGCCTGACCCCATGGCGACTCCGCAGGATCACCTCACCCGCCTGGAGAAGCAGCGATTCCCCGGCCTGGAACGGCTGCCAGTGCTCGTCGGTGGTGAGTGGCTCGGTGCTGAGGATCGTCACCACGTCATCGGATGTGGTGAGGGCGGAGAAATCCACCTGGATCGGCGGATCCGCCAGCGTGGCCTTGCAGAACGGGGCCTGGCGCGTGAGCCAATGCAGCCGGCTGGTGGCGGTGGCAAACAGCCACTGGCCGTTGCTGATCAGGGCATTGAAGGTGCCCCGCTCGGCCAGAGCCGCAGCGCAGCGATGCAGCTGCTCAAACAGGGCGCTGGGATCCGCCGGATCCACGCGGGCGCGATCCAGTTCTTCGAGGATCCAGCAGAAGGCGGCTTCGCTGTCGGTGCTGCCGAAGGGCCGGTAGTGATCGCCCAGGGGAATGGCGCCCTGGAGGTCGCCGTTATGGGCAAACACCCAGGTCTGCCCGCCCCAGCGGCGGGTGAAGGGATGGCAGTTCTCCAGGGCCACCACACCCCGGGTGGCCTTGCGGATGTGGGCGATGCTCACCAGCGCCTTGGGAGAGCGCTCGGCCAGCTGATCCGCCAGGGCGGAGAAGGCGGCCGGAGCCTCCTCCCGCAGCAGGGTGAGGCCATGCCCATCAGGGGTGAAGCTGGCCAGCCCCCAGCCGTCGGCGTGCTCGCCACTGGCGCCACCACGCCGGCTGAGCCCCCGGAAGGAAAAGCCCATGTCGGTAGGGGTGTTGGCGTTGAGGGCGAGCAGTTCACACATGGACGAGTGAGTGAGCGAAGGGGTCAGCGGGTGTTGGCGAACAGGCGATCCCAGATGCCGCCATCGCCGAAGAACTGCTTGTTCACCTGGCTCCAGCCGCCGAAGTCTTTCACCGAGAAGAACGTCTTCACCGGCGCGAAGCGATCCTTCACCCGCGCCCACACCGTGGGGCTGGTGGGGCGGAATCCCTCCTCAGCAAAGACCTGCTGGGCCTCATCGGAGAAGAGGTAGGCGGCCAGGGCCTCGGCAGCCTTGCGGGTGCCTTTGCGGTCGACGTTTTTGTCGACCACCGCCACCGGCCCTTCGATGCGGATGTTCAGCTCAGGCACCACAAAGGGATCCTTGAGGTCGCCGGTTTTGGTGGCCAGGATCGCCTCGTTTTCATCGTTGAGCAGCACGTCGCCCTGATCGCGCTTGAGGAACACGTCGGAGGCCTCCCGCGCATCCTTGGGCAGGTTGTCGACGTTCTTGTAGACGCTGGTGACGTAGGCCTCAGCCTCCTGGGGGGTGCCGCCGGCCTGGGTGATCGAACCCCAGAGACCCAGGAAGTTCCAGCGGGCGCCACCGGAGGTTTTGGGGTTGGCGGTCACCACGTCCACATTGGGCTTGGCCAGGTCTTGCCAGCTGTTGATCTTCTTGGGATTGCCAGGCCGCACGAAGGCCACCACGGTGGAGTGAATCGGGGTGGCCTTGTTGGGCAGGCGGCTCTCCCAGCCCTTCCTGATCAAGCCAGCCTGCTCGATCCGGGACACGTCGGCCGCCATGGCCAGGTTGACGATGTCGGCATTGAGGCCATCAATCACGGCGCGGGTCTGGGAACCAGAACCGCCATAGCTGCCTTTGAAGGTGACGGTTTGGCCGGTCTTCTTCTTCCAGTCGTCGGCAAACAGCCGGAAGAGCTGGTCGTAGGCGTTCTTGGTCACCGCGTAGGAGACCAGCGTGAGGGTCTGGGCCTTGGGCGGCTGCTGCGCCTGCACGAGAGGTGAATGGAGCGTGGCGGCGGCAGCCACGGTCAGGGGCAGGGCGGCGAGGCCCGCGAGCAACACCTGCCTGCGGCGAAGCGGCACAGGAAACGGACTGCTATTCACGGTTTGTCGATCGGGAACTGCCAAAAGGTATGGCGGCCCCAGGCCGCCTCCGGGTGCCTCAAGGCACAGGCCCCTGTGGCGCAATTCCCGACCTGCAAACCGTTGTTTGACTGGCAGACTGGTTGGCAGCTTCCTCGGCGGCGATGATGTTTTCTGCCAAAACGGAATACGGGCTGGTGGCGCTGATCGAACTGGCCGCCGCCTACCCCACGGGGGAGCGGGTGCAGACCGGCGAAATCTGCCGCCGGCATGGCGTGCCGGAGCGCTACCTGGAGCAGATGCTCACGGCCTTGCGCAAGGGCGGCTACCTGGTGAGCGTGCGTGGCCCCAAAGGCGGGTACCAGCTGACCCGCTCGCCTGAATTGATCACCGTTGCCGAGGTTGAGGACTGCCTGGAAGGAGACCTCCACACCGAGCGGCAAGGCGACCGCGGCCATGCCGAGTTTCGCGTCCTCGATGGGCTGGCCGAGCGGGCGCAGCAGGCGCGGGCGGCTGTCCTGAAGGGCACCACGCTGGCCCATCTGCTGCTGGAGCGGGACAGCCTGCGGCAGCCCACGCCGATGTTCTACATCTGAAATCTCAGCGCGAGACGCGCGCGAGCCATTACGTGTGCCTCAAAACACCGGTATGCCCATCGGGAATGCGACATACTTTGGCGCAGTTGCTCCCCGGCCATGGCCTGCTGTCTGCGAATGCCTTGCTCCCTTGCCTCCTCTTCCCTTGATCGCCCCAGTCGTCACCCGCCCCATCGCTCGCCGACGCCGTGACCTCCTCGTTGTTCAAGCGCCCCTTGCAGCTCACGCTCCACCCCCAGGACGTGCTCCCGGAAGCCATGAGCTGGCGGCTGCATGAGGGCTATGTGCGCTCAGCCACCTGGGATCTGGAGGGGGAGAGCATCACATTGGGCCTCTGGGGCCCGGGGGATGTGATCACCTCAGAAGACCCCGTGCTCAATCCGCTGGAACTGCAATGCCTCACCACCGTGGTGGTGGAGCACGTGGAGCTTGATGCCAGCGAGCAGCTGCAGCACCTGCAGCGCGAGCGCCGGATGCTGGCGGAGCTGTTCGCCATCCAGCGGATTCGCTCCGGCGATCGGCGTCTGTTGACATTGCTCCTGTGGATCGGCCAGAGCCACGGGCAGGTGAACAGCCACGGCTGCCGCCTGTCGCTCAGTGAGCTCAACCTCACCCATCGCGCCCTGGCCGATCTCTGCGGTCTGACCCGGGTGACGGTGACCAAGCTGCTGAGCCGGTTTCGCGCCGAAGGGCGCCTGGTGGCGATTGGCGACAGCGATCTCCTGATCCCCAGCCAGCCATGAGCCACCCCATCTCGCCATGGTGCCTCCACTGGGGTCGCGACGGTGAACTGGCCCAGAGTGATCGCCAGGACCTGCTCCAGTCGCTTGTCCTGGAAGACCACACATTGGCCCGCCTGATGCTCACCCAGGCAAAGCCGTGGTCTGAGCAGGCTGGCCCATCGGCCATGGCGCGACATTCCTTCACCCAACCCTGACGATCTGCCCTCCCGGCATGCGCCTGGAGGGCTTCTTGTTGTTCAACCCTGATGCCATGAGCTCCATCCACGCCAACAACAGCCTCAGCATTGGTCGCACGCCCCTGGTGCAGCTCAACCGTGTGACGGAGGGATGCGGTGCCCGCGTGCTGGCTAAGATTGAGGGCCGCAATCCCGCCTATTCGGTGAAATGCCGGATCGGAGCAGCGATGGTGGCGCAGGCGGAACGGGACGGTCGACTGGGCGAGGGCAAAGTGCTGATCGAGCCCACCACTGCACCCTGCCCGGGCCTGATTGAAACTGGCACTCGCCCTGGCGGTTGTGGATGTCCAGATCTTCCTCCGAGGCACCTCCCGGCTCCAGCTCTGGCCCCCGTTCCAGCCCCGGCCCCAGCCTGGAGCAGCTGGAGGGGGAGGCCAAGCGGCGGGGGCTGCTACTGCGCCTGCGGGTGACCCGGCCGGCCCGGCTGGCCTGGGGGCTGCGGGTGGGCGTGGCCCGGCGCCGCGATCCGGCCGATTCCGCCGCGCCGCTGCAGCTGCTGGGGGAGCTCAAGGGTTGGGCGCTGCCCGCTGCCAGCGGCCTGCGGCTCGACACGCTGCGGGTGCAGGGCAAGGACACCGCCGGCGTGGGTCCGCTGATCTGGGCGGCCACCTTCGCCTGGGCCCTGGAGGCCACGCCCTGCCGCCAGGCCACCCTGCTGGCGATCCGCGACCAGGAGCGCCAGCACCAGCGGCTGGTGCGCTACTTCCGCCAGCTGGGCTTCCGGCCGCTGCGCGAGCTGGGCGCCGGCGTGGCCGACCTGGCACCGCGCCTGCTCTGGGGAGGCGCTGGGCTGCTGATGCGCGGCGATTGCGCCGAGGGCCTGGCCCGCAGCGCCCGGCGATTGGATGGGGGACAGTCTTTGAAAATTTGACTAGACCTTAGCCAGGCCAAAGTGGTGATCCCTGCAGGCGTCGGTCCATGAGGCGAAGACCCACCTCTCCAAGCTGCTGGAGGCCGTGGCAAGGGGCGAGCGGGTTGAGATCACCCGCCATGGGGTGCCGGCTGCGGAGCTGGTGCCGGCACGAGGATCCGCCGTGCAGATCGGCAGTCTGAAAGGACAGTTGTCCCCCCCGCCTGCGGACTTCCTCGCCCCACTGTCGGCAGAGGAACTGGGCGACTGGGGTGCCCTGTGAGCGCGGTGCTGCTGGATACCAACGCCTTTGCGATGGTGCTCACCGATGATCCCCGCCTGCCCCTGGAGGCGAGGGAGCGGATCGGTGAGGCCGATCGCGCGATCTTGAGTGTGATCTCGCTCGTCGAAATCGGCCAGAAAGTGCGGCTGGGCAAATGGCCGGAGATGGTTCCCTTCGCCGCCGGCCTGTTGGATCGCGCCACTGCCGACGGTTTCGATCTCCAGCCCCTTTCGCCGTCTGCTGCCCTGGCTGCAGCGCTGCTCGACTGGGAGCACAGGGACCCCTTTGACCGGATGATCGCGGTGGTGGCCCGTCAGGAGGACCTGCTCCTCATCGCGGCGGATACCGCCTTCGATGGCCTCGGGGTCGAGCGTCTCTGGGGATGAAGGCGCAACGGTTCCATGCTGTGGGGAGGTGTCCGCTGCTGCCCTGAGCTGATGGGTTTCGATCCCCGCACCGGCGTCGGTGACCGCCCGTCTTCCCGGGGGGTGGTAACCAGCAATGTGGACACGCTGCTGGCCGAGAACGACGCCCTGCGCCGCGAGGTGCGCCGCCTGCGCCTGCAGCTCCAGAACCTGCAGATGGAGCGAAACCAGCGGGGCCGCACCGTGACCGGCGGCGCGGCAGCCCGCGTGGAGCGCTGGGGGATCGCCATGGCCAGCCATCCCCGCTGGAAGGCCTTGCGCGTGGGGCCGCCCGGGGGACTGCGCGGACTGGTGGAGGAACGGGGCTCTCCGGTGCTGCCGGTGGAGCTGGCCGAGGCCCTGCGCGGTCCCCATAGCAGGGTGCGCTGGGCCGTGTGCGCAGCCTTCGCCCTCCACGGCCAGCGGGCCCCGGAGTGGCTGAACGAGGCCCCGCTGCGGCTGGTGGATGACCTGCTGCGGCTCACCACGCGCCCCAGCGACCCCCGCACGGCCGCCCTGCGCCTGCTGGGGCTGGAGCCCGGGGCCTCGCTGGCGGCGATCAAGCGGGCCTACCGGCGCCTGGCCAAGGCCCACCATCCCGACCTGGGTGGAGACGTGGAGGCCTTCCACCGCCTTGACGCCGCCTACCGGCTGCTGATCGGCTCAGAAGCACAGGTTTAGGCCCAGGCTCGTGGCCAGGATCGGGGCGGCATTGCGGCCGCCGGGCTGGAGGATCAGCTGCAGCACAGGCTGCAGGCTGAGCTGCTGGTTCAGCTGCCAGCTGTAGTTGAGCTCCAGCACGGCCTCGTGGGGGCTGCGGTCCGGTACCAGCAGCCGATTGAGTCGGCTGCGGCCGTAACCGATCGCCAGGACATCCCGGGGACGGCCGGGCAGCGGTCCCTGGCTCAGCCAGCCGCCGGCCAGAAACAGGGGCACCTTGTTCATGGAGCACTCCTGGCCGGCGTTCACCCCCAGTCACAGCCGGTTGTCCTGGCCCAGCGGCAGGGGGACGGCCGCAGTGAGGCTGCCCGTGAACGCGGCGGTGCTGCCGCCAGCGTGATCGGAAAACACCGCCAGGCCGCCCAGCTGCAGCAGGCGCGGCACCGCGCCGCCCGGGTGGGCCAGCGGCGTGTGGGCCTGTCTCCAGCCCGGCAGGCGCTGGTAGCGCCACTGCCGCAGCTGGGCACTGCCCGCACCTCCTCCAGCCCGGAGTTCACGCCGAACAGCCCGGCCAGCTCATCCACCGGATCGAGCCAGAACCCGCCCAGCTGCCAGCTGCCCCACTGGCCTTCGGCGCCCGGCGTCCAGCTCAGCGGCAGGCCGGGCGCCACGGCCGGATTGATCGGCAAGCCATCCACGTTCAGATTGAGGCTGTTGTCCAGCGCCGAATGCACGTGGGCGTTCAGCACCGGCGCTGTGACCCAGTCCGGGTCGAGAGCGAACAGACCGGCCTTCAGTGCCAGCCCACCCGTGCCGGGGCGGCGCGCCACACTCGCCTCGATCAGCCAGAGGCCGTTGGGGCTGGCGGTGGCCTGCAGGGGGAAGGCGGCGCCGATCTGCTGCCACCAGCCGGGCTGGCAGCTGAACAGGCCCAGCTCCATGTGGCCCTGCCAGTGGTCGCCCTGCCGCCATTCGATCAAGGGCTTGCGCAGGCCCGGGCCCAGCTGCAGATCCAGGCTGAGCTGCTGCATCCAGCTGGCGCTCTGCTCAAGGCCGCCACAGGGATTGGCCAGGGGCTGAGCCTGGAGGCGCAGCTGCAGGTCCAGCCATGCCGGTGGCTTGATCCAGCCATTCAGAGAGAACGCATTGGCGGAAGCAGCATTCGCAGGAGAAGAAGTGGTTTCCGGAGACGATGAACTGGTTTCGCCAGGGTGTTCCTGCGCCGCAGGTTGAACTGGAGATGCTTCGATCGCGTCTGATGGTTGACCGTGAATGGGTTGACCGTGGCTTGGCAGGGGAATGCAAGCCAGGCAGGCAACAGCGAGTCACTTTGCCCTCATCCAGGCATTCGGCCGCCCCCGCCATGGCCACGCGACATAGAACAACCTGAATGGCCACTCGATGCCGCCGATTGTAGATGTGACAGCGCTTGCGAGTGGTTCGGGCCTGGATTATCCTGATTCGAATGGAAACTTCTCAATGAATAGATCGGAACTGATTAATTTCATGGTCACCACTTTTCCATGATGAATCCACTCGGAGTGATGCCGATATTCATTGCTCTCACAGCACGGGAGAATCGCGATGTTCAGCGCCTCATGTCCCTGTTCGTTTCGCTCACGGTGCTGGCACTGCTGATTGTCTTTCAATTCGTTGGTGAGAGCATTCTGCAGTTCCTGGATGTTTCGACGGATGCTTTCCGCATCGCCGGCGACATTCTCCTGCTGCTGATGGGATTGAAGATTGTGTCCGGGGATGCAGGCGATTCGGACATTCAGGACTCAGGGGCTGCCTCTGCAGAGAGCGAACTGCAGGAGGCAGAAACGGTGTTTCAGAAGATTGTGATTCCCCTGGCCATGCCCTTACTGGTGGAGCCAGGAGTGATTGCCAATGTGGTGTTGCATGCCGCCAAAGATCGTGCCGATCATGATGGTGGCGCGCTGCTGTTGGGCTCGTTTCTGCTCTCGGAGATTGTGTTGGCGATCCTTCTGGCAGGTCGTTGGTTGAAAGCCGTTGTGGGCCCGATCGGGCTCAACATCCTGATGCGCGTGATGGCTTTGATGGTGGCCGCGATAGGCGTTCAGTTCATGGTCACCGGGGTGAGCCAGATTGTCATCACCCAGCTGGCGCCGGCGATTCGCTAAGCATCTGGATTGGCGTGGTAGCTGCTGCGCACCAGCGGGCCGCTGCGCACCTGGCGGAAGCCCAGCTCGTGGGCGATGGCGCCGAGGCGGTCAAAGTCTTCCGGGCTCCAGTAGCGGGCCACGGGGATGTGGGCCAGTGAAGGCCGCAAGTATTGCCCGAGGGTGAGGCGCTGGCAATCCACCGCCCGCAGGTCGCGCAGGGTCTGCACCACCTCCGCTTCCGTTTCGCCCAGCCCCAGCATCAGGCCGCTCTTGGTGGGGATGGCCGGCGCCAGCTCGCGGGCGGCCGCCAGGAGCGCCAGGGAGCGGCGGTAGGTGGCACCTCGGCGCACTTCCCCCTGCAGGCGCTCCACCGTTTCCAGGTTGTGGTTGAAGCACACCGGCCCGGCCGCCAGCACCGTGGCCAGCCGCTGACGCTGGGCGGCAACGCCCGCTGGCTCCTCGCGCTGGCCGCCCCAGAAGTCGGGGGTGAGCACCTCGATCGCCACGGAGGCGTTGCGGCGACGGATGGCGGCCATGGCGGTGGTGAACAGGCTGGCGCCGTGGTCGGCCAGGTCGTCGCGGGCCACGGCGGTGAGCACCACGTAGGAGAGGCCCAGCACCGCCACCGCTTCGGCCACCCGCTCGGCCTCGGCGCCGTCGAGGGGCATGGGCGCCTGACCCTTGTCCACCTGGCAGAAGGCGCAGCTGCGGGTGCAGATCGAGCCACCGAGCAGGAAGGTGGCCGTGCCGGCGGCGTAGCACTCGGCGCGGTTGGGGCAGCGGCCCTCCTCGCAGATCGTGTGCAGCCGCTGCTGCTTCACCACGGCCTGCACCGCCGCCAGCTCCGAGGCGTTGCCCACAGGCCGCTGCAGCCAGGTGGGCAGGCGTTCGGCCGGTTTGATCGTGGTGTAGCGACTCATCGGCCCATTCTCAGTCGAGCCAGCGCAGATCGCGTTGCAGCTCCCGGGCCATGCGGCTGCCTTTGGCCAGCAGTGCCTGCCATTCCGCCGGCGAGAGCACCAGGGCATCACAGCTGAGGGGAAGCCGCTCCAGCGGCCAGTGGCGCAGGCGTTGGTGCTGGGGGCCCTCGGCGGCCGCGTCGATCAGCAGCAGATCGAGATCGCTGCCCACCCCGGCGTCGCCGCGCCCGTAGCTGCCGAACACCCCCACGCGTAGCAGACTCGTCCGGCCGCGCCGCTGCTCAACGGCCCAGGCGCGGACCTCATCCAGCACCTGCTCAGGCCTGGGCCAGCGCAGCACGGATTGCGTCAACAAGCGCACGGGCATGGCCGAGGGCATCCTGGCTTTGCAGCCGGCCGAAGTGATCGGTCGGTGCACCTTCCGGCAGGCTATCGGGATAGCGGGTGGGGATGTAAAGGGCGTCAAGCACCCGGAGCCGATCCTCCAGATCCGCCACCTCCACGGCCAGGGACCGGGCCAGCTCGGCTGGCAGGTCACGGAACGAGCGCCCGAGGCCATGGCCCCAGCTCTGCTGGCCATGGCGGAGGTGCAGTGCTTTCAGCGCCTTCTCCACGGCCTGATGGCAGGCGAAACAGGCCCACTCATGGTGGCCGGCACCGGCACTGAGCTGGGCCTGGGCCAGATCGGCCTCGGCCTGATGCAGCCAGTCTGCTGAGCGATTCATGGATGCAGTGTGGGCCAGCTGAGCCGGCAGGTCCAGGCAGCAAGCCAGCCCATCACCCGTAGCCCATTACTCCACCGGCCGGCGGCCCTCCAGGGCCCGCGCCAGGGTGATCTCATCGGCGTATTCCAGCTCGCTGCCCATCGGCAGGCCATAGGCGATGCGGCTCACCGGCGCGAAGGGCCGCAGCAGCCGCGCCAGGTAGAGGCTGGTGGTGTCGCCCTCCACGCTGGGGGTGAGAGCCAGGATCACCTCCGTCACGGCCACGCCGCCCTGGGGGGGCTCGGCAGCCACCCGTTGCACCAGTGGCTGGATCTGCAGCAGCTCGGGGCCGATGCCGTCCATCGGTGAGATCAGGCCGCCCAGCACGTGGTAGCTGCCCTTGAACTCGCGGGTGCGCTCCATGGCCAGCAGGTCGCGGGAGTCGGCCACCACGCAGATCTGGCCGGTGTGGCGCTCCGGGTTGCGGCAGATCTCGCAGAGCGACTCGGCGGAGAGATGGAAGCAGCGCCGGCACTGACCCACCTGGCTGCGGGCGGCCAGCAGGGCATCGGCGAAGCTGCGGATCTGCTCCTCCGGCTGGCGCAGCAGGTGCAGGGCCAGCCGCTGGGCCGTGCGCGGGCCGATGCCGGGCAGCCGCTCGAACTGCTCGATCAGGCGGGCCAGGGGTCGGGTGTAACCGCTCAGGACCGTGTTGCCGCTGGCGGGAATGTAGACGCGGCGCCGCAGAATGGGCGCCAGCTCCCCGCCGCTGCGCCCGTGACCGCCTCGCCCGCCCGTTTCCAGCCGCCTGCTGCCCTGTTGCGCAGCCTGGTGGCCCTGGCGCTGGCCCTGCTGGTCACGGCCTGCAGCGGCACCACCGCGGGCCTCAACGGCTACCAGAGCCCGGATGGCCGCTACGCCTTCCTCTACCCCACCGGCTGGACGCGGGTGCAGGTGAGCGGCGGCCCCTCGGTGGTGTTCCACGACCTGATCAACAGCGACGAAACCCTCAGCCTGGTGATTTCGGAGGTGACTCCCGAGAGCGATCTCACCAGCCTGGGCAGCCCGGTGGCGGTGGGCGAGGCCCTGCGCCGCAACGTGATCGCCCCCGCCGGCAGCGGCCGGCAGGCTGAGCTGGTGCAGGCGGACGAGCGCCTGCAAGGCGGCCGCACCTTCTACGACCTGGAATACGCCGTGCACCTGCAGGACCGCGACCGCCACGAGCTGGCCACCGTGGTGGTGGACCGGGGTCGCCTCTACACCCTCGCCGCCAGCACCAACGAGATCCGCTGGCCGAAGGTGAAGGAGCTGTTTGCCCAGGTGGTGACCTCCTTCAACCTGCTGGTGTGACTTGAGCGCGTTGCCCCCTGAAGCGACCATCCCCGCTGCCGTTGATGTGGTGGTGATTGGTGGCGGCCTGGCCGGGGGGGTGCTGGCCCTGGAGCTGGCGGCCCAGTCTTCCGCGGCACCGGGGGACATCACTGTGCAGCTCGTGGATGCGGCGGGCCCGCACCACGCCTGCAGCACCACCTGCGCCAGCCACTGGAGCTACGGGGCGATCGCCCCCTTTGCCGGCGGGAGCTGGGACCGGCTGCAGCGCGTCCATGGCGACCTGGGCTGGCGGCGCCGCTGGTTTCGCCCCTGGGGACCCGGCGCACCCCTGGGCGGCCGGCTGCCCCTGCCCTGCAGCCGGGTGGAGGCCGCGGTGTTCCGCCGGCAGCTGCCCCGGGCCCTGGAGCAGGCGGGGGTGCGCCGGCGCCAGGGGCGGGTGCAGCGGCTGCTGCCGCCCGCCGTCGCCGGCCAGCCCTGGCACCTTCAATTGGCGGGCGAGCCTGAACCGCTTGCGGCTCAGCAGGTGGTGCTGGCCGCCGGCGCCGGCAGCAGGGAGCTGTGGCCGCGCCTGCCCGAGCGCCTGCGGGTGAGCTGGGCGGGGGTGCTGCTGCTGGAGCCCCAGCACGGTGGCTGGCCCTGGGCTGGGCCGCTGGCACTGCGACTGCCGGCCCGATTCCAGCGGCTGGCCTTGGAGGCCGGCGCCCCAAGTCTGGGCGCCGAGGCCTGGCAGGTGGATCCGGGCCTGCTGCCCTGGGGCGAGCACTGGCTGGCCGGCCAGATCAGCCTGGTGCGCCCCGGCTTGGCGGCCGGCGATCCCCCCTCCGCCGTCCTGCAGGATTGGCGGCTACGCCGGGCGCTGGCGCCGTTGCTGCCGGCCCTGACCCACTGGCCTGGCCGCTTTCATCAGGTACCGGTGAGCTTCTGTACGGATGGCCAGCCCCTGGTGGGCCCGGTGGCAACGGCACCGCCAGGCCTGTGGACCTTCGTGGGCTTCAGCGCCGCTTTCACGTCGGTGCCGCGGATGGCGCCGCAGCTGGCCCGGGCCGTGGTGCAGGCGGCCACCCAGGTGCCCAATTTGCAGTCTTCGTGACCCCCAAACTGCTGTCCTCGTGACCAGCGAAGCTGATACGGATGAGCTTGACCTGTCTCTTGAAGTGGAGTTGTCTCAGAGTGAATCCCCCGCCCAGGGCCCTTGAGAAATCTCCGTCTGACTGCTACGGTTTGAGGACTTTGTGGTTCACGAGTGACACATTACCGGCAATGTCAGTGAAGCAAAACCTGATCACAATCCAGGTTTCTTTTTCAGCGTCCATCTGAAATTTAGCTGGACAAGCAATTTTTTAAACTTTGCTGTCTCCAATGGCAGTGAGTTGCTTCCCAGGCCTCCTAAGGCCTTGTGACGCGGTTGAGACGCTTCCACCGGATTGCAGTCCCTGCGCACGATCACTTGGCAGGTTGGCTTGTTCCCCGCCAGTGCGTTTACACCACCCGTGTATTCGTCCAGCCTGCAACGACCCGAACCAGCGCAGCCCACCTCCGGCTGCGGCCGCTTCCCCGCCAAGTCCTGAGCTGTTTCCACCGTCATCCAGCTGGAGTTGCCGAACATGTCCGCCGCGTGATCTCGCGGCTTGGCACGGCCGGCAAATCCAAGCCAGTCCCGTACCGCCCGAGCGCTTCCTGACCGGGGGCTCAGCGCCAGGTCTTGATCCCCCTCCCTGACGACTGGATCGAACCCCTTCACGACCCGGCCCCTAACAGTGTGCTGTACTGGCACCCCGACTGCAGCCCTGCCAAGATCTCTGTCAGCTCCCCCTTATCGCCGCAATCCGGGCCTCGTTGTAGGGGCGGGCGAATTCAGCACTGGGCCCTTGCCTGTCTATTCCCGTAACTCCTGGCATGATGTAAAGATGCGGAATTCTTCGCAACTTTGAGTACCACTTCTGGGCCTGGACCAAGAATGTAATCTTGACATGACAACCAACGAAACTTCTACCAGCGCATTCTCTTTACAGGCTCTTCCCAGCAGGCGCAAGGAACTGTTGATTCTCATCACAGTGGGTTGGGCCCTGTTCACAGTGTTCGTGCTGACGGTGTTGGGTGGGCTGTTCCCCCTCCAACCCAGCAGCCTCGCCTGGAGTCAGAACCTGTCCAGGCTTGTCGTCGATGCTGGTTCCCTCGCCCTAGTTGGGCTGTGCCTGGTGCGTTATGGCTGCTACCTGCGATCTCTCGATCTACCGAGCCGCCAGTCGCTGGAAGTCAGCTTGCGTGATGCTGATCGCAATACTGGCGAGTCTGATATTTCATCAACACCTGAAACCTCGATCTCTCTGGTTAACTTGATACCCAGGGTTCTCGCGAAAATATTTAAAGCGTCTGCACGACCACAGCCTCCCACAGATTCTCTTTCACTAGATAAACAGGTGAAGGATAAGCTTGGCATGGAGAGCAACAAACTTTGGGTCCGCCGATTAGCGATAGCTGGGGCCGTCGGCATGTTTATGCTGGCACCTCTTCAAGTGGTGATTTTTCTGCGAGGAACTTCATCCATTGACCTCGGGGCAGCTCAGGCAACCCAGCAACAGCGGCTGCAGTTCGAGCGCCTGGAGACAGCCCTGCGCGATGCGCCTGCAGACCGACTGCTCCAAGGGTGGGTACAGTTGAAACGGCAGGATTCAGCCAGTGCTCCCGCTATAGCTCCTCCGCCCTCGGCCCAGCTCGATGATTTGATCGCTGAAGCGGCACGTGTGCGTGACAATAATTTAAATAACCTGGGCCGGCAGGTCAACGCCTCTCGCTTCGCTCTCGGCCGCGACTGCCTGAGAGTGCTGTTGGGCGCCATGGTTTACAGCTGGGCCTTCGGGGCTTTCCTCCGCAGAGCCTGATGACCTCCCCGCTTCTGCGGATTCGTCCTCGGCACTGGCTCCCTGCCCAAGGCCGGCAGATGCCCCGCCATTCCGGCAACCGCCGCTCCCTGTGGTTGCTGCTGACCGCTCTGCTTTTCAGCTGGAGTGTCCTCCAGTTCTATTGGGCCGATGTGGATCCGCAATATCAACTGCTCAACCTGCTCATCTGGTTCGGCTGCACCATCGCCCTGGAGGACCAGCTCCCCCTGCTCTGGCCACGGCCATCCCGGGCCTCCCAACTTCTTGGGGGTGTTCTGATCGGCTACACCCTCTGGCGGGGCAGCTGGCTCCTGAATCAGCAAGATCGCTTTCTTTATGTGATGGTGCCTCTCCTGTTGGCAGGGGTGGCCCTTCTTAACCGTCCGTTGTCCCGGCTGCGCATTTTTTTGGTGCCAGGGGTGATCAGCCTGTTGTTTCCCCTGGGTTACCGCCTCTCAGCCCTGCATCCCTACCTCGAGCGCCCCACTGCCCAGCTCAGCTGGCTGCTTCTCACCGCCCTTGGTTTTGAGCCCGCCCTCAGCGGCCGTGAGGTGATGCTCAGCACCGGCGGCGTGTCGATCACGGGCACCTGCACCGGTATCGACCAGATCGTGGTGAGTCTGGTGGTCGTCCTCATCTTCCTGATGGTGTTTCCCCTCAGAAGCTGGCCACACCGCCTCATTGCCGTGACGATCGCACTGGCGGGAGCGGTAGTCGTCAATGCGGTGCGCATTGCCATGCTTGCCCTGCTGGTGGCCATGCCCGAGGACTGGGGCAAGCAGGGCTTCAACTTCTTCCATGATTCCTACGGCAGTCTGGTGTTCTCTTTGGTTGCGGTATGTATCCTGGGCTGGGCTTATACCAAGCTGATCGACCTCGAGCTCAGCAGTACGGTCCTGGTGGCTGGCTCCGAGGGATCTCCCTCAAGCCCCGACGAGCTGGTTTAACCGTTGCGCCGCCACACCAGCCGCCCCCCTTCACGCCCGCAGACCCGTCTCGTGCTGGGGGTTCTCTCCAGCTTGGCTCTGCTGGCCACGCTCCAGCCCGTCCTGCTGCCGCACCAGCCCCCTTTGCCCCATGTGCACGCCGATCTGACCTTGCCGGGCGGCTGGCAGATTCTCTCCGGCTCTAGCCCCCCCCTCGCCCTTCCGAAACCGCCTCAGCCTCGGGGATACCGGCCCTTGTTCAGCCCCCTGGCCATCGGGACCGGCCCAGTCCTCCAGGGTCCTGGTGGTGCCCTGGTGCAACTCACACCCATGGCCAGTTGGACCGCCTCCGCGCTGGACCCGGCGATCCTTTCCCAAACTCTGGGTGGTTCCGGCTCCTCCAGTCCCGCCACCTGCCTCACCGCCAGGGGCGCTTTGCAACCAGACCAGGATGCGCTCGCCGAGCTTCCCCTGAAGCCCGAGCCCCTGTCCCGTGTGCAGAAGGCTCTCGCCACCCTGCTGCCCAGCCCGGATCGCAGTTTCAACTGCCTGCTGGTGAGCACCAACCGTCCCCAGCTGTTGAAGCAGTCGGCCAGCAGCCAGCCCCTCTGGCCTGCCCTCAGCCGTGCGGTGCGCTGGCCGTCCCCCCCAGGCCACTGATTCTGAGGCTGATTGTTTCTCAGGCTGATTGTTCAGGGCCCAGGTGCCTCACGCCACGTTGCCCCGCCCGGTGGTGGTGATCCCCCTCTATAAGCTGGATTTGTCAGCTCTGGAGTGGGCGAGCTTCTTCGATCACCTCGGTGCTGGCTTCCCACCCGATCGCCATCCTTGCTCCGCGGCGCTTCGCACCCCTGCTTGGCGACTGGTTGGCGGCCCGGCTCGATCTCGCCGCCCTGCAGCTTCACCTCCATCTGGTGGACGATCACTGGCTGGCCGATGTGCCCGCCTACAACCACCTGATGCTGCAGCCCTGGTTCTACGAGCACTACCAGGGGTTCAGCCATCTGTTGATCGCCCAGCTGGACAGCTATGTGTTTGGGGACCACCTTCTGCACTGGTGCGGCCAGCCCTACGCCTATCTGGGCGCGCCGATCTACCCCGAGGGTGCGGCCTACGGCGAAGCGGGCTGCCAGGCCGTGGGCTGTGGTGAGTTTTCCCTGCGTACGCTGGCGGCCTTCCGCCAGGCCTTTGCCTGCAATCCCCGGCTGGTGGGGCTGGCCGACCTGCTCAGGGTGATCCGTGGCTACAACCTGCGCGGCGCTGCGGTTCGCCTGCTGCGGCTGCTGCTCAGTGGCGACTGCCGGTTGCGCCAGCGCCACAACCTGGTGCAGCGGCGGCTTGGCCTGAATGAAGACGTGATCTTTGCGGAGGTGCTGCCCAGGGTGCTGCCCTGGTTCACGATTCCCGACTACCCCACGGCCTGCCGCTTCTGCCTTGATCGCTACGTGGAGCGCGATCTGGCCGCCCAAGCGGGCTTGCCCTTTGGAGCCCACGGCTGGTTCATGGACCCCGCCGCGATGGCTGCCTGGCGCGCCCACATCCACGCGCTGCAAGCCTGAACCTCCACCAGAATTCAGCCCATCACCCGCCCAGCCATCCTGTCGTTCAGTGCGCGCTGCTTTCGGGGCATTCGCCACATCGCCACGCTGGTGGGCCGTCGCAATGCCCTGCGGCTGCTGAGAGCCAGGCTGGCCGGCGCCCGTACCGCCCCTCTGGACACCCCGGCCGGGGAGCTGCTGGTGCGCAGCTGGGGCACCGATGTGCTGATGGTGGCTGACGTTCTCTTCCGCGGCGACTACGCCTTGCCCTTCCCCCTGCTGGGCGACCACCGCTCAGGGGAGCGCCCCCCGCTGATCGTGGATGCCGGTGCCAACGTGGGCAGCGCCAGCCGCTATTTCCTGCAGCGCTTCCCTAGCGCCACGGTGGTGGCCATCGAACCCGACCCCGGCAACTTCGCGCTGCTGCAGGCCAAGTGCGCAGCCCATCCCCGGGCAGTGCTGATCAACCGGGCCCTCTGGCCCGAGTCCACCCGCCTGGC
>Ga0164292_10001774_pt1 | contig 17590 bp, 14 predicted proteins | sample GEODES117metaG_FD_111486 | JGI IMG/M metagenome (GOLD analysis project Ga0164292, IMG submission 111486) | Eutrophic lake water microbial communities from Lake Mendota, Wisconsin, USA - GEODES117 metaG | ecosystem: Environmental > Aquatic > Freshwater > Lake | place: USA: Lake Mendota...
CTGGAGGTGGTGCGCCTGCTGTGCCAAGAAACCGGCTGCGCCCAGCGCTACCTGGCGCACGATGCGCTCAACGGCCTGGCCCAGGTGAGCGCGCGCATTGACGACGCCCGGGGCAGCACCGAGCACCGCGCCCGCTTTCAGGCTTTTTTGGCACACGTCCAAGACCAGGATTTGTCGCTGGGCATTGCGATGACTGATGCCAAAGGCGACCGCAGCAAAAAGCCGCACCAGCAGGCCAACCCCGACACCTATGTCCATGTGGTCGAGCGCAACGGCAAAGGCATTGTGATCAGCGGCACCAAGGCCATCGTCACTGGCGGGCCGTACATGCACGAACTGGTGGTTATGCCCAGCCGACAAATGGGGCGCGACGATGCCGACTTTGCCGTGTGCTGCGCTGTGCGTGTGGATGAGCCGGGTATCACCATGGTCTCGCGGCCAGCCGGGCGGCCCGGCGAGAAACTTGAGCATGGCCAGGCGCTGTTTTCGCGCAAGTACGGCCAGGCCACGGCCGTGGTGATCTTTGACAAGGTTTTCGTGCCCTGGGAGCGCGTGTTTTATGAAGGCCAGTGGGAGCACAGCCAGGTGCTCACCTACAGCTACGCCACCCACCACCGCCACAGTTGTATTGGCGCGCGCGCCGGCTTTGGCGACCTGCTCATTGGCGCTGGCGCTCTCATGTGCGAGGCCAACGGCTTGGAGCCAGACACCAAGAGCAACCTGCGCGAGCCCATGGTGGAACTGATCAAGATCACCGAAGGTTTTTTTGCCTGCGGAGTGGCCGCCAGCGTCTATGCCACACGCGACGAGCACAGCGGCACCTTCATGCCCGATGCCGTGTTCAGCAACATCGGCAAGCTGCTGCTGGCCACGCAGATTTACGACATGCACCGCCTGGCGCACGAGGTCTCGGGCGGCCTGATCGTGGCCCTTCCCGGCCCCGACGAAGACCACAATCCGGCCACTGCCGCCAAGCTCTCAGAGGTGCTGCAGGCCAGCCCCGATGTGCCCTACGACAAGCGCATCCAAACTGCCCGCTTCATTGAAGACCTGACTGCCTCCTACCAAGGCGGCTGGTACTCGCTGATCAGCCTGCACGGCGGCGGCTCCCCGGCGGCCATGAAGCAAGAAATTTGGCGCAACTACCCAGTGGGCTCCAAGGTGGAACTGGTCGAGCGCTTGCTCGAGCGCGGCGTGCTGCACGACGAGCAGCGAAGCATCACGCAAAACCGCCAGCCTGGCCGCTGCTGCGACACCGGTTGCACCGCTCCGGGCCAGCCCATCATGGTGCCGTTGCCCGAAACTCGCAAGTCTGAAAGCCCTAAACGAGACTGAACGCGCTCAGCGACGACGCTCCTATGGGTGGCACTGCCTTCGGCTGATGCAGCACCGCCGGATGCCGAGCTGAGGCGGTGACCCACATCGAGGCCGTGTGGCTGGCCAACCAACTCCTGGACGTGCACGCCGGCAGTCAGGCCGCGCTGGTCCGCCTGGACCCGCTATGCCGGCGAGGCCCGCGCAGCCCAATGCTCAGTGGTTTGCAACAGCCGCCCGCCGCTTGCGCTTGGCCAGGATCCAGGCTGAGTTCAGACCGGTCAGGATCATGATGGGCCAGAGGAAGGTGCAGACCATGGCCCACAACACGCGGGTGCCCAAAGTGGAGCCGCCCTCGGCCGGATCGACCTTGTAGGGCCCCTCGCTGAAGATGTGCTGATAGGAGTAGGTCGTCAGACCGAACAAGGCGCCGAACGAGAGGAACAGGACGATGTAGAGGTTCAAGGCAGTCTCCCGCGCAATCAGGGCCTCCTCGATTGGGGTTTGCCGGACTGCAGACGGGCATCTTAAACCTGTGTCAATTAAAAAGTGCATATAAACATGTACATAACCAGATACATAAAGGGGCTTATGTCTTCTAAAAGGGCTTATGTCTTCTCAAAAGATGCCCATTCCTCACCTTGGTCCCTTCATGCCGCAAGCTGCCCGTCAAGGGGTCAACGAGGTGCGCAACATCTGGAGCGTCCCAACCGCGCAGCGCGCTGGCGGCGTTTACTGGTGGTTGGCTCGACCTAGCCCGTTGGGCCGGAATCAAAAGTCGGACTCCCTATCGATTTGATCGGCCATAGCGAGTCAGTCAGCAATTTTGTGCAGCACATTTAAACTATTGATGAGCATTTTTGCTGTCCAAGCTGCGGCACCGAAGTCTTCTCGACCACCACGTCGGGCGCTCGGGACCCTGCCATAACCCCAAAAAAAGGCGTCAAAACCATGAAAAAAACGATCGTTATTCCCCTGGGTGCGGGGGCTGTTGTTCTTGCGGCCTGGCTTGGCGCCAGCGTGTGGGTCGGACAGCGGGCCCAGGCGGCTTTGCAGGAGTTCAAGGACGCGCCCAGGGCGAACAACTCTTCGCTGCGCCTGACCCAGTTGAAGCACGAGAAGGGGCTGTTCAGTGCCAAGGGCCAGGCCGAGTTGACCCTCGAGCTCGGCTGCGCCGCCGATGCGGGCGCCGGGCAGGTCGCCAGTGTTCAGATCGACTATTCGATGTCTCACCTCCTGCTGCCCACCAGCGCTGCCCGTTTTGAGTGGAAGGTCACTGGGCTCAAGGATGCGTCCAAGGAGATTGCCGCCGCATTGAAAGAAACCGGTGCGTTCACGGGCTCGGGCACTGTGGCCCTCAACGGCGCGATGCGCACCGACATGAACTTGCGCGAGATTTCCACGCAGCAAGCCGGTCAGGCCCTGCAGATCCCTGCATCCAAGGGCTTCCTCTCGATCAATGGTCAAGCTCTGGCTTTTGGCTGGAAACTCGATCGCGTGGTCAGCCGCGGCGGCGGCCAGGCCATGGAGGCCAAGGACATCGCGGTCGAGATGGACCTGAAGAACCGGCATCTGGGCACGGGCTTCATCCGCTTGGCGGCCGAGAAAGTCAGTTTTGGCAAGGGCAGCCTCGAGGGTGTTTCGCTGCGCTCGGAGGCTGTAGAAAAAGGCGATCAGATCGACTTTTCGATCACGCCTGCAGTTCGCCGCTTTAACGCGGCAGGCGTCGATCTGAGTGACCTGGCGCTTGAGATGGCGCTCAAGGGTTTGGACACCCGCAGTGTCGAGACGCTCAGCCAGATTTACGCCGCCAGCTGCGGCATGCAGTCCCTGACGGCTGACGAGGGGCAGAAAGCCCGTGATGCGGCCATCAAGCTGCTCACGCGTGGTTTGTCCCTGGGTGTTTCAAAGGTCAGCGGCAAAAGCGCCGATGGCGCCATTTCCGGGCAGCTGATGGTGGTGCTCGAGCCCTCCAAAACGGGCAATCCCTCTTTGGCGACTCAGTTGAAATCCGATGGCAAGCTGGAGGTTACGGGCAACTTGGTGCCCGCGCCCCAGCGTGAGCTGGCGGTGCAGATGGGCGTGGCCGTCGCCAAGGGCACGGGCTTGGTCTCGAGTTTTGAATACGCCGCAGGGCTGCTCAAGGTCAATGACCGCGCCCAGGATGCCAGTGCATTCTTGGCAGCGCTGACGTCTGCCGATGCGCAGATCCAGGCTGCGATGGCGCAGTGGAAACCGGAGCAGGCCAAGTCGGCTGGGTCACCGGCATCGACGCCTGCCGCTGCGGCGGCGACCCAGTCCGGCGCGGTGGCCGCTGCAGACCCGGCGCTGGCCCGGCTGGACGGCCGCTGGTACAGCGACGAGTGGAAGTACGGCTACACCTTGCGCGCGGGTGTGGGGATCGCCACGGTATCGAACAGCCCCAATTTCAAGCCGGGCGACCAGATCATCTTCCTCAAGCCGGCGGGTCAAACCCGGTTTGTGGGTGAGCAGGTCTACAAGGACGGCAAGTTTTACCCGGTCTCCGTCAGCCTCATGGCCGACGGGCGCTTGGCTTTCCAGGGCGACCGCGGCGTGAACTGGATCATGCGGCGAGATGACTGATCGCGGGCCGCGTGGCCTGCAGCCCGAGCCCCTATCCCAGACCGATGCGGGGCGGCGGCGGTTTTTAGTGGCCACTGGCGTGCTGGGCCTGTCGTTTGGGCCAGCCAGTCAAGACGCCGATGCAGCCTTGGCCAGCCAGGCCTCAGGTGGCTTTCAGGCTGCCTCGGCCGTCCCTGGCGGCAGCACCGACGTGTGGCTGACCGATGCCTCGCGCGGCCGGCGCATTGGTGTGAGGATCCGGTGGCCGGCCATTGCCCAGCCGAGCCCTCTGATTCTTTATTCACCCGGCCTGGGCAGCGGCCTTTCCAATGGACAAGCGTGGTGTCATGCGTGGCAGCAGGCCGGATTCCTGGTGATGACCTTGTCTCATCCCCACACGGATGAGTCTTTGTGGGACACCCGAGCCGCCACGTTTTCGCAAAACATGGCCAGGGCGCTCGATGCCCAACAGTACCCAGCGCGCGTGGCCGATTGCCGCCATGTGCTGGACCTGAGCTTGCGCGACGCCGGGCTCTCGAAGTGGATCGATCCGCGTCGGATCGGGGCAGCCGGTCATTCCTACGGGGCGCTTACCGTGCAAGCGCTCGTCGGACAAGCCGGTGCCAGCCAGCGCGATGAGCGCATCCGAGCAGCGATGGCGCTCTCGCCGGGCGCCGCCAGCCGAGACAGTGCAGCACGCATGAAGACGGTCAAGCTGCCTTTTTTGTCTGTGACCGGCAGCCACGACGGGCGGGTCGACTTTATTGACGGGTCGCAGCGCATTCGGCTGGGCATTCCCGTGGCGCAGCGGCACTGGATCCATGAGGCCATGCCCGCCGGGCAGCGTTTCTTGGTGGCGCTCCACCCGGCCGATCACATGAGTTTTGCTGGGGAAACAGTCAACCGCCCCATCGTGCGGTTCAGCCGCGACGTGCCCGAATCGGATGCTGCCGATCGCCAGATATGGGATCGGGTCAGTGCGATCAGCACGCGGTTTTTTCAGGCGAGCCTGGCGGTCCCTGGAGCATCCGGTTCGGCGCAAAGCACGGCGCTCGATGGGGTGGCCCTGCGTGATGCCTTGAGGGCGCAACTGGGCCCTGAGGATCAACTCAAGAGCGACCTGCCCTAGGGACAGTCTGCACAGGTCCGTTTTGTCATTGCGAGCAAAGCGTGGCAATCCAAAAAACGTCGATCAATCGGAGGCTTACGGATCGCCACGTCGCAAGCTCCTCGCGATGACTGGGCTTTGCACACCTACCCTAAGCCAGATCGTTGACTGCCGCTTCCAGCGCAGCCTCGCGATGACTGGGTTTTGCAGACCTGCCCTAAGGCGGCTCATCATCGAGGCCGCAAGACGTCAGGTTTTGAGGTACTGCGGCAGCCAGATCGACAGCTGCGGAACATAAGTGAGCAGCATCAGCGCCCCAATCAGCGCAGCGATAAAGGGGCCGATCTCCTTGACGATCAATCCCAGGTGGGTTTTCGACACTGAACTGGCCACGAACATCAAGACCCCGACAGGCGGCGTGATTTGTCCTATCACCAGGTTGACCAGCAGCACGATGCCAAAGTGCACGAGGTTGATCTGCAGTTCGTTGAGAAGCGGAATCAGGATGGGCACCAAGATGATCATGATGGCCAGGGTCTCCATGAACATGCCGGCCACCAGCAAGGCGATGTTGAGGATCAGCAAGATCACCCAGGGCTCTTTGGAGATGGCGGTGAGCATTTCTGCTACCTGCTGAGGCGCTTGTTCGACACCCAGTATCCAGCCGAAGGGGGCCGCACCCGCAGCGATGACCAAGATGGCCGCCGTTTCACGACCTGTGGTCAGCAAGATTGCGGGCAAGCCTTTCCAGCTCAAGGTGCGGTAGACAAACAGCCCGACGAACAGCGAATAGGCGCAGGCCACAGCCGCAATCTCGGTGGCCGTGAAGACGCCGATGCGAAAGCCCACCAAGATCAGGATGGGCATTGCCAAAGCCCACAAGGCCTCTTTGAAGGCATGCCAGAGCTTGTCGACGCCAAAAGCTGCATCCTTCGGAAACCCCCGCCGGTGGGCCGTGATGCCGATAACCAGCATCATCGCCACAGCCATGATGACGCCGGGGATCAGCCCCGCGATGAACAAATCGCCCAGCGAGACGTTGGCCTGCCAGGCATAAATGACCATCAGGATGGAGGGCGGGATGATGGGGCCGAGCGTGGCGGCAGCAGCGCACACCGCCGCGGCAAATCCTTGACCGTAGCCCGCCTGTGTCAGCTGCGGCACAAACACGCGCGAGGTAGCGGCGCAGTCAGCGACCGAAGAACCGGATATGCCCGACAGAAACACGTTGCCCACAATGGCGGTCTGTGCCAGTCCGCCGCGGATATGCCCGACAAAGGCGCGCGTGAAATTGAACAAGCGCTCGCTGATGCCCGATTCGTTCATGAGGGCGCCGGCCAAGGTAAACAAGGGCACGGCCAGCAAGGGAAATGACTGCACGCTGGTGGCCACACGCTGCGCCACCACCGACACCGGGATGCCCTCGAGGCCGATGACCAGCATCGAGGCGCCGAGCATGGCAAAGCCGATGGGCACGCCGAACAAAAGCAGCCCGACGAAGACACACAGGAGCAAAGTCAACATGAGGTACTTAGACGGGGGCTGAGTCGATCACGGTCTCGGTCGCGTTTTGAAAGACCCGTTCAGGTCCTTCCTCCATCAGCATCATGCTGCCGTGAAAAAGCGTCAAGGCGAAACCCACAGGCATGGCCAAAAAGATCCATCCCATTGAAAAGCCCAGCATGGGCGTCTGGCTGCTCCACACGCCCACGGTGTGGGCATAGCCGGCATAGACGGCTGCGCACATGATCACCAGGCCCGCCAGGCAGGCAATACCCCCCACAATCCTGCGCGCCGTGTGAGACAGGCGCAGGATCATGACGTCAATGCGGATGTGCATGCGCGAACGCAAGGCCGAGGGCACGCCGAGCATCACCGACCACACGAACAGCGTGACGACAAACTCTTCTGACCAAGTCAGCGGATTGTTGAACACATAGCGCAGCACCACCCCAAGGCCTAAAAGGCTTGCGATCATGGCCACCATGGCCATGATCAACAGGTCCTCTAACTGGGCAAGGCGTTTGTCGAGCGATCGCAAAAACGCCAGCATGGTGGGCTTTTACTTGCCGCTTCGCATGCGGTCGATTTCGGCGCGAACGCGCTTCCAGTGCTCCGAGCCCCAGCGCGCTTCCAGGCGCTGATAGACAGGGGTCATTCTGGCGGCAAACGCATCACGGTCCGGGTTGTCGATGATCTTGATCCGACCAGACTTGCGGATGTCTTCGAGCATCGAGACTTCACGGGCCTGCTGCATCTCGGAATTTTTGGCCGATGCGGCCGCCGCTTCATCAATCAGCAGCTTTTGCAGCTCGGGCTTGAGCTTTTCCATGCTGTTCTTGTTGATCAAGATGGTGTTGTTTTGCAGCATGTGGCGGCTCATCGACAGCACGCCCTGCACCTCGTAGAACTTGCGCGAAAAAATCGTCGGAATGGGGTTTTCTTGTCCATCCACGGTTTTTTGCTGCAAGGCGGTGTAAACCTCGCCAAACGGGATGGGGGTCGGTGCGGCGCCGAATCCGCGCACCATCTCGACCCAAATCGGCGACTCGGGCACGCGCACCTTCAGGCCCGCCATGTCTTCAGGCCTTCTGACCTCTTTGGTGCCAAAGGTGAAGTTGCGCCAGCCCCAGTACCAGATCTTGGTCAGTGGAACGATGTTGTGCCTATCTCTCAATTCGTTCCAGATGGGCTCCATGGCCGGACCGCGGATGACGGTTTCGGCCTCCTTCCAGTCTCTCCAGAGGAAGGGTGCGCTGGGCATTTCAAAGGCCGGCACCATCGAGTTGAGCGTGGGCATGGAGGGTGACGAGATGTCCAGCGCGCCCGACTTCAACTGCTGCAGCAGGTCGACTTCTTTGCCCAGTTGCTCGGACGGAAAGACACGCACTGTCAATTGACCGCCCGACTTGCGGGTCACGTTGTCTGCAAATTCCTTGTACAGGTCGTGGGCGATTTCACCCGGGCTGTTGGCGTGTCCGAAACGCAAAACAGTTTGCGCTGCAGCACCCGTGGTCAAGAAGGCTGCAAGCAAGGCCGTGAGCAAAGCCGGTACAGAGCGTGTCAATCGCATGTCAACTCCTGTTGCAAAGAGTTAATAGTCCTCTATCCTATAGGCCCATTCAAGTTGGTGCTTTCCCTTAGGGGAGGTCAGCGCAGGAGGAGACCCGTATGAGTCGTATCAAGTCGATCGAGATCGTTGATTTTCAGTTTGACTCCCCCAACAAGGAGCGCACTGGCGTGGGCCAGTTGATCACCTACAAGAAAGGCGCTTCGATACGCGCGACAAAAAATGCGATCGCCATCACCACCGACGATGGCCACCGCGGAGAGTACGTCACCAACTGGGTGGCCAGCCCGGCCACTCGCGGCGAGATGGACATGCTGGCGCCTTTCATGATTGGTCGCGATGCCATGGCGCGCGAAGAGATTTACGACGACCTCAAACGCGAGATCAGGCAGTGGTCGGGTATGGGCCATGGCCCGCTCGACATCGCGCTGTGGGACTTGGCGGGCAAAAAGTACAACGCCTCCATCTCGGAGTTGCTGGGCGGCTACCGCAAGCGGCTGCCGGTGTATGCCTCGACCTATCTGGGCGATGACAAGGCGGGTCTCAATTGCAAAGAGGCCTATGCTGACTTTGCCGAGGAATGCTACGCCTTGGGTTACCGGGCCTACAAAATTCACGGCTGGAATGATGGTGACGCCCGCAAGGAAGCGCAGAACGTGCTCCATGTGGCCCAGGTGGTGGGCGATCGCATGACCTTGATGCTCGATCCGGCCAACCAGCTTCGCAAGTTTTCAGACGCGCTGTATGTGGGCCGGGCTTGCGATGAAGGCAACTACTTCTGGTACGAAGACCCGATGCGCGACAACGGCAAGTCGGCCTTCATGCACCAAAAGCTCAGGAGCATGATCAAGACGCCCTTGTTGATCACCGAATATGTGCGCGGCATTGAGCCCAAGGCTGATTTTGTGATGGCCGGTGGCACCGATTTCTTGCGCGTCGACCCTGAATACGACCACGGCATCACCGGCAGCTTGAGGATCGCTCACCTGGGTGAGGCCCTCGGGCTCGATGTCGAAGTCCATGCCTGCGGCCCGGCGCACCGGCACCTGATGTCAGCCATGCGAAACAGCAACTACTACGAGCTCGCGCTGGTGGGCCCTGACTGCCCCAACATGGTGGCGCCGGTCTACACCTGCGGCTACACCGACCAACTTGACTGCTGCGGCGCCGATGGTTGTGTGGAGGTGCCCTCGGGCCCTGGGCTGGGCGTGACGTACGACTGGGACTTCATCCGCAAAAATGCCATTGCCAGCCGAATCTATGACTGACACCGCCGTGCGACCGCCCGCAATTGGCTACATGGGCGTGGGCTTCATGGGGCATGGCGCGGCCAAGAACATTCTGGAAAAAGGCTACGCCCTGACCGTGCTCGGCCATCGCAACCGCGAGCCGGTTGAAGATCTGCTCAGGCGCGGCGCCCAGGAGGCCCACACGCCAGCTGAGCTGGCTTCGCGCTGCGACATGGTGTTCATGTGCTTGCCCTCGACCGGCCATGTCGAGCAAGCGGTGTTCGGGCCGTCTGGCATTTTGTCTGTGGCTCGGCCCGGTTTTGTGCTGATCGACTCGACCACCTCAGAGCCCGAGTCCACGCGGCGCATAGGCGCGGCGCTGCGCGAAAAAGGCGCGGACATGATTGATGCGCCCTTCGGCCGAACGCCCAAAGAGGCCGAACTGGGGACCTTGAGCACTTTCGTGGGCGGCGAGCCCGAGGTGCTGCAGCGTGTCATGCCTGTGATCCGAACCTATGCCAGCACCATCATTGAAACCGGCGCGCTGGGCACTGGCCATACCATCAAGCTGGTGAACAATTTTCTGGCGCTGGCCACCAGTGCCGTGGTGGGAGAGGCGCTGTCCACAGCGCTGCGACTGGGCCTGGATATGCGGGTCTTGAAGGAAGTGGTTGACAGCTCTGGAGGCAACAGCGTGATGTTCCAGCGCTTCATGAAGTGGACACTCGAGGGCGACGACTCAGACTTCAAGGCCTTGATGAGCATTGCCGTCAAAGACCTGCGCTACTACCGCACCCTCGCAGCGCCCGGTGGCGGCGTGACCCACCTGGCCGATGCCGCCGCCCAGGTTTACCAACTCGCCAACCACCTCGGCCACGAGCGGCAGTTCATGCCCGTTCTGTCCACCATCCTGGCCAATTTTGTCGACGGCAAAGACAGGCCGCTGCCTGATCGCTGAAGCGTGGGGATCTGACGCCTTGCCTAGTCGGTGAGTGCCGTTTCTCCCTTATGGGCCTTCTCGGAAAGTGAAGAAGCCGGTCAGGCTGGTACTCTCCCATGGCACCTGGGCGCCTTTGGTTTCTCCGCTGACGTTGCGCCGGACCTCCTTGAAGACCTCTTCAATCGGCAAGTTTGGCTTGAGCATGGCCCGAAGCAAATGCTTGGTAAACGGGCTGTTGCGTTCACCGCGCACGCCATCGTCTGCGAATCTGCCCGGCGATGTGGAGTAGGATAAAAACGTCCCGGTCGGTGCATCCATGCGACCTAGACCGCGTCCCATGCTTCTTGCGCCGATGAGCCTGTTGTCGCGGCAGGCGTCCAGAATCACGATGTTGACCCGGTTGGTGTTGCTCGATTTGATGTTCTCAAACATGTCCAGCCATATGCCCGCGTCGTAGGCTTGGTCCGATAGCTCGTATTCAAACTTCAAGTCGGCGTCAACCGGGATCATGTAATTTTTTCGGTTCGACTCGACGCCGTGACCGGCAAAATAAATCAGCGCCACATCCGCCGAGCTGAGCTGGTCGGCAAATCGCCGAGTGGCTTCACGCATTTGGCCCAAGCTGGCATTTCTGACCAGGATAGTCCGAAATCCCAGCCCTCTGAGGGCTTGGTCAATGTCGGTGGCGTCGTTGACCGGATTATCCAAGGGGCTTCTTCGGTAGGCTGCATTGCCTATGACAAGCGCAATGCGCTTTTCATTTCTGCTCGATGCGGGCCTGTTGGGCTGGAGCCGTGTGCGCTCGCGCGCCTCAACGGCCAATCTTTCGCGCTCTTTCTCCTCCAGAGCCAAGCGTTCTTGCAACTCCTGCTGAACGCGGCGCGCCTCTTGGGCTTGGGCAGCCAGCTTTTCACGCTCTCGGGCCTCCGTTTCAAGCCGTCGCTCGAGTTCCTGCTGGGCTTTGAGGGCCGCCTCTGTTTGCGCTTGCTGTAGCTGCTGCTGGCGGCGCGCCTCTTGGGCCTCTGCCGCCAACCGGCTGCGCTCCCGTGCTTCGGTGGCCAACTGTTGCTCAAGTGCTTTTTGCGCCAGACGGGCTGCCTGTGCCTCGGCGCTCAGGCGATCGCGCTCCATCTGTAGCTGGTCGGGCGCTGGCTGCGCGGCCGCAGTCGCAGCTGCCGGCTGGCTCGCCGCAGCGGTCAGCGGCGGAGGGGCGAATGGGAAGCGCCGGCTGTCGATCAAAAAAGAGCGCACCAGCTCATCATTGGCCCATCTGCCCTGGAGAAAGACGGACCCGTCGGGCAAATAAACGATGCCTTGCCCCTCACGCCTGTTGTTTCTGTACTCGCCGACGTATTTGTGTCCATCGGCATAGGTGTAGAGGCCCACGCCATTGAAACGCCCCTCGTCAAAACGCCCCAAGTACTGCTCGCCATTGGGAAAGCGAAGGCTGCCCAGGCACTTGTCCCATTGCCCGCTCGAGCCGGGCGGGCAAGGCTTCAAGGCAGACAGGGCCATCAGGGGTTCTTGCGCCAGCGGGGGTTGGCCACCCGCATCGGCCGATGCGCCGGTCTGAGCCGTCGCAGCGCCCGGACTTGCCTGGGGGGCTGGGGCTGCATCGACTCGGGCAGATCGTTGGTCATGGACGGGGACATCTGAAAGCTTCACCGTGCCGCAGCCTGCCAGAGGCAGCAGACAGATCATCAACCTCATCCAGGAGTACATAGCTGAAAACTCTCGTGTCAGTAGGGCGGCGGGCGATGCCGCAAGGCCGGCGAGCCCGTGGCGGCATTTTCAGAGCCGCTGATCGAAACACAGGCCCATGTGAAGTCTCTTTGTTTACCGCGTCTGCACGCCGGACCTGGGTTCGAGCTGCTTTCTGATTTCTGCAACCTGCGCCCGCAAGGTGCGGAGTTCGTCCTCTAGTGCACGGCGTTCGACCTGGAGTTCGGCCGCGGCCCCTTGCAGCAGGGCCATATCGTCTTGGGTCCGCTCTTGTAGCCGCTTCAGGGCCGCCAACTCGGCCCGGTGTTGCCGGCTCAATTGATCGAAGCCTTGGGCGAGCGACAGGGTGAGCTTCTTTTCTGCCTCCAGCTCTAGCTTCACGCTTGCCATTTCTGACCTCAGGCGCTCCATTTCCTGTTCAACCTGACGCATACGGTTGGCGACCCAGGCCGCCAGCTCGGCCGTCCCGAGGACCCCGCCCAGCGGCAAGTTCATGCCTTGAGCATGGGCACTCAAGCCCAAACAAGCCAGCGCCGCGCCCAATGCGATGCCCCTGAAGGCTTTTGGAAGATTCATATGATGTGCCTCGTTGTCGATCAGCGCGGCTCAAGAGCCATAAAACACGCCACGGTCGTAGAAATTGAGAGGCGGTCCCAGATGGACCGGCCAAGCCGGGACCGGGATGTGCAATCCTATCCACAATTGCGATGAACTGCAGAGGTGCAACAGAAGTCAGGGCCGGCGCCCGTTTCTTCGGCGGCACGCTCTGGCCGGCCCTCGCCGGCCTACTTGAGGATCTGAAACAGGTTGTTGAAGCTGTCGGTCCAGATCCGCAGGCCGGGCAGCTCTTCGATCGCTGCTTGTCCGCGTGAGATGTCAGGGCGCTTGAGCAAATCGGCATCTCGGCTGATCAGCATCCAGTCGGTGGTGGCCAGGTCGGTGCCTTTGGCGTCGTCGTCGATCAAGATCGCGTGCAGGCCTTGGTCTTGCGCAAGCTGCTTGACCACTGGGCCCAGCCGCAAGAAGCGGTTGGTGATGTGTATCGCGAGCACACCGCCGGGCTTGAGGTGCCGCAGGTAGACCGCCATCGCTTCGCGCGTGACCAGGTGAACCGGGATCGAGTCGCTGGAGAAAGCGTCGATGGCCAGCACGTCGTATTGCTGTGGCGCCTCACGCTCCATGGCCAGACGGGCGTCGCCCAGCACGGTTTCGACCTTGGCCTGGCTGTCGCTGAGAAAGAAGAACTCCTTGCGCGCCGCGTCGATCACCTGCGGGTTGATTTCGTAGAAGCGGTAGGTGTCACCCGGACGGCCGTAGGCGGCCAGCGTGCCCACCCCCAGACCCACCACGCCCACGCGAATCGGCCCCGAGGGCTGCAACGCGGTGATGGCCTGGCCCACGCCAGAGGTGGCGCCATAGTACGACGTGGCTTCCTTGCGGCGCGGGCCCAGGTGCTGTTCGCCGTGCATGATCATGCCGTGCAGCATGCGCCGCATGGTCTCCGGATCGTTCTCGGGGCCGGTGTCCTTGACGCGCAGGGTGCCGTAGAAGTTGCGCTCCATCACCCGGGTGTTGGCCGACAGCGAATCGAAGTGCAGGGACACGTAGTAGCCGGTGGTGCCCAGCGCGGCCAGCGCGGCCAGCGGCACCAGCTTGTTCGACCTTCGCGTGAGGTAGGCCGCCAGTGCCAGTGTGATCAGCAGACCCAGGCCAAATTCATAGTAGGCCTTGAAGACCTTGGGCGCAAAGAAGCCCACGGCCAGCCCGCCGAGCGCGCCGCCGAGTGAGACCATGAGATAAAAGCCGGTCAGGTAGCGCGGCGAGGGCTTCATGGCGGCCAGCTCGCCATGAAAGAACATGCACATGAGGAACAAGCCGACCGAAAACAAGGGCAGGGCTTCTTTGACGTCGACGATGCCCCTCTCGTGGTAGACCGACCATGCCATTGCCGCAACGGCCACCAGCATCGGCCCGAGGAACCAGCTGCGTCGGTACCAGCCTCGCCCCTGTCGGCCTTCGAAGCACAGGATGAAGGTCAGCAGGTAGAGCGTCAGCGGCAAGATCCACAGAAAAGGCACCGAGGCGATATCGTGGGCGATGTGGTTGCTCACCGCCAGCAGCATGAAGGAGCCCATGCCGGCCAGCAGCAGCCACGTTGCATAGTCACCGGTGCTCGGTGCAGGGCCTTGGGCAGCAGGCGTGGCCGCTGCCGTCACGGCTGCCGGTACGGTGCGGGCGCTGTAGATGGCAGAGCCGGTGCAAAGCAGGGCGAAGACGACGTAGCCTACGCTCCAAGTCCACGATTGCTCGCTGGTGTTGATCCAGGGTTCAATGACAAAGGGGTAGGCCACCAGGGACAGCAGCGAGCCGAAATTGGACAGCGCAAAAAGCCGGTACACGGTGGCAGTTGGAAAGCTGCGTGCAAACCAGGCCTGCAGCAGCGGGCCGGTGGTCGAGAGCAAGAAGTAGGGCAGCCCGATGGTCAGCGTCAACAGGCCCAGGATGCGCCAGGTCGGGTCTTCGTCGCCGGCAGGCTTCCAGGCCGCATCCGCAATGATGGGCAGGGTGATCAGGCTGATGGCCAGCAGCGCAATGTGGATCAGCGCCTGGCGCCGCGCATGGAGCTGGCGCGTGGTCCAGTCGGCATAGGCATAGCCAAACAGCAGCAGGAACTGAAAAAACACCAGGCAGGTGGTCCACACTGCAGCCGATCCGCCAAACCACGGCAGGATTTGCTTGGCCACAATGGGTTGCACCAGGAACAGCAGCACGGCGCTGATGAAGATGGTCAGGGCGTAGAGGGCCATAGAACGCGACACCGTGCACTTCTTGACCCTGCAAGGCAGGCTCAGGGGCGCACCGTTTAAAAAATTTTGACGCGCGATTGTAGGGGGCTTGGTTAGATTGCGCCCTGGTCGTCGAGCACCCTCGTCATCGCGTGCCCACTCCGTCATCGCGAGGAACGAAGCGATCCATCGGCGGTTGCATGAAAGCCTGGATTGCCGCGGCGCTGCGCGCCTCGCAGCGGCCAGCGATTCCAACCCTTGCCGACCTATCAAGCGCTACGCGCTGCGCCGTGCCATGGCCAGGTAGGCCCCCAGGCCGATCAGGGTCAGGCCCGAGCCTCGCCTGAGCCAACGTGCCCGTGCACCACCTGTACCACCTGCGCCACCTGCGCCGTCCGAGGCCAGCAGGCGCTCGGCCGCAAAGACGGCCGCCACATCAGCGAGCGTGTTGAACGTCACGCACAAGGCTCCCATCAGCAGCAGTTGCAGCGTGACCGGTACATCGCTAGAGACGAACTGCGGCAGGAAGGCCACGAAAAACAGGGCGGTCTTGATGTTCAGTGCCTCGACCACAACCCCCTCGATCAGGGCGCGGCGCGAGCCCTGAGCCGGCAGCGGCCCGCCTGCTGGCGGCTTGGCCTTGCGCAGCAGCAGCACCAGGCCCAGGTAGACCAAATAGGCCGCTCCGAGGTACTTGACCCAGGTGAACACCAGCGCCGACTGCGCCAGCAGCAGCGACAGCCCCAGGGCCGATGCCACCACATGCACCATGCCGCCCAGCCCGGTGCCCAGACAGGAGGCCAGGCCCTCGGCGCGCCCGCCTGCGGCAGTGCGGGCCACGACGTAGGCCATGCCGGGTCCGGGCGTGATGGCCAGAACAAGGGCTGCGATGAGAAATGGCACGAGCGTCACAGTCATGATTATCGAGCCGCCGTGACCCACGGGATCAAGGCCAGCGGCTTGCACGCAAGTGCTCGGCCCACCCGTTTGACGCGAGAGCGCACAATCGAGTTGTCGAAATGGGACTCTGACCCCAATTAAATCCAATCGAGTTGTCGAAATGGGACTCTGACCCCAATTAAATCTGCCAGTTAATCTGCCCCCAGTTGATCCGCGCCGTGAAAGCCCATCTCCTCATCGCCGGTGGCGGCATCGGCGCACTCGCCACAGCGCTTGCTGCCTGCCGCGCCGGTTGCTCGGTGCAGCTTTTCGAGCAGACTGCGGCCTTCTCGGAGGTGGGGGCGGGCTTGCAGCTCGGGCCCAATGCCACCCGCATCCTGCAGGCCTGGGGCCTGGGGGCAGCGCTCGACGGCGTGGCCGCCTTCCCAGAGCGCATCGTCGCGCGCAGCAGCACCAGCGGGCGCGAGCTCGCTTGCCTGCCCCAGCAGGCGCTGCAGCGCTATGGCGCGCCCTATGCCACGCTGCATCGGCGCGATCTGCACGCGATCTTGTTGCAGGCGGTGCAGACGCAAGCCGCTGCCCAGTTGCATCTGGGCAGCGCAGTCGACCGGTTTGAGGAGTCGGTGCAGGCGGTACAGCTTCAATTGATGGACGGCCGCCAGGCCCAGGGCGATGCGCTGATCGGCGCCGACGGCCTGTGGAGCCGGGTGCGCGAGCAGGCTCTGGCCGATGGCCGCGCCCAGCCCACCGGCCACCTGGCCTACCGCACCCTGATCGCCCGCGCCGATCTGCCCGCCGCGCTACGCGCCCACGAGGTGTCGGTCTGGCTTGGCGTGCGCCAGCATGTGGTGGCCTACCCGGTGCGCGGTGGGCAATGGCTCAATTTGGTGGTCATCGTTCAGGGCGCAGCCTCACAAGAGCTGCCGGGCTGGGACGATGTGGGCGCGGCGGCCGATGTGCGGCAGGCCTTGGCGAACTGCTGCAGCACTTTGCAGGCTCTGGCCGAGGCCGCGCCGTCCTGGGGCCGGTGGTCTTTGTACGACCGCGCGCCGCTTTCAAGCGCGGCGCAGATGGCAGGCGGCCGCATCGCGCTGCTGGGCGACGCAGCGCACCCCATGCGGCCGTTTCTGGCGCAGGGTGCGGCCATGGCGATAGAAGACGCGACCGAACTGGGGGCAGCCCTTGCCATGCAGCGAGCCGGTCAGGTCGACATCACCGCAGCGCTGGCCCACTACGCCCAGCAGCGCTGGCAGCGAGCCGCCCGGGTGCAGGCGCGCGCGCGGCGCAACGGACAGATTTTTCACCTGGCTGGCCCCTTGCGCCTGGCCCGCAACACCGCCTTGCAGCTTGCCGGCTCGCGCCTGATGGACTTGCCCTGGCTCTACGGACACGGGCGGTGACGGCTGCCAGCTCCTCGGCGAGCATCTAGGGTCCATCGCGCCAGCGCGGCAGGGCCTGCACGGCCCATCGTGCCTGGCGTGGCGGTGGGCTCAGAGTCTGCCGAGCAGCAGGAACTCCATCAGGGCCTTTTGCACATGCAGCCGGTTCTCGGCTTCGTCCCAGACCACCGACTGTGGCCCGTCGATGACGTCGGCGGCCACTTCTTCGCCGCGGTGGGCCGGCAGGCAGTGCATGAACAGGGCGTCGGGCTGGGCCGCGGCCATCATCTCGGTGCTGACGCACCAGTTGGCAAAGGCTTTTTTGCGCGCTTCGTTTTCGGCCTCGAAACCCATGCTGGTCCACACATCGGTGGTCACCAGGTCGGCGCCTTCGCAGGCTTGCATGGGGTCGGCAAAGACCTTGTAGCTTTGGCCCGAGCGGATGCCGGCGACGCTTTGGTCGACCTCGTAGCCGCTGGGCGTGCTCAGGTGCACGGTAAAGCCCAGCAACTCGGCCGCTTGCAGCCAGGTGTTGGCCATGTTGTTGCCATCGCCCACC
>Ga0164292_10001775_pt1 | contig 17582 bp, 14 predicted proteins | sample GEODES117metaG_FD_111486 | JGI IMG/M metagenome (GOLD analysis project Ga0164292, IMG submission 111486) | Eutrophic lake water microbial communities from Lake Mendota, Wisconsin, USA - GEODES117 metaG | ecosystem: Environmental > Aquatic > Freshwater > Lake | place: USA: Lake Mendota...
AACTGGTGCTGCAGGACCTGCTGGTGCGCAAGGTGCTGCAGGACCTGCAGGCACTACGGGAGCGGCTGGTTCGCAAGGCGCTCAAGGCGAGAAGGGTGACAAGGGAGATAAAGGAGAAACGGGCAACACTGGTGCAACTGGTCCAACGGGAGCAACTGGTCCGACGGGAGCGACTGGTCCCATAGGACCATCAAGTATTCAAGTTGTCACCTTGGACTCGTTTGTCGTCGGGTTGTCTACAACTACCAGTTACCAGAGTGCTCATTTTGGCTCACTTGAGCAGGGGAAGAAGTATCACTTCGAAGTTCTATTGCAGGGTGATGTTGGGTCAATCATTGGACATGACAAGCTTTATGGCATAACCATGTCGTCAAATCCTGCCGGATTGTCGATTGAATACACCCCAACCATCACTCAAACAGTTATGGCAATCAATGGGCAAGAGACGGTGCTCTACCTTTTTAGAATTCTTGGCACGGTGGCAAGCGTTGCGTCAACAACTTCTCTCCGGGTTTCTATTTCACATCTGGATGGAAGTCGCTCAATGACCGTTACCGGAAAGGCCTATATTCGGGAAGTTGCCAATGTGACGTGATAGGTCCATTGCCAATTCTGGAGCGGATGACGGGAATCGAACCCGCATAGCCAGCTTGGAAGGCTGGAGCTCTACCATTGAGCTACATCCGCATGGTCCGGGATCTTGGATCACCGGCTTACCGGAATGAGGGACCTAAGGTATCGGCTCGGGTGAAGTCTTGAGAATTTGTCCTCTAGACTCACCACCTGCGCCGCGGGGCGTAGCGTAGTGGCTAGCGCGTCTGCTTTGGGAGCAGAAGATCGAGAGTTCGAGTCTCTCCGCCCCGACCAGAATTCCTACACCCGTTCCGAGGAGCCCTTTGTGAAGAGTGCAGTCGAAACTCTTAGTCCAACTCGCGTTCGTCTCTCGATCGAAGTCAGTTTCGATGAACTCACTCCACATATCTCCAAGGCATATCGATCGATTGCCGAGAAGGTAGTCATCCCAGGTTTCCGCAAAGGGAAAGTACCACCAGCGATGATTGATCAACGCGTAGGTCGGGGCGCTGTCCTTGATGAGGCGATCAACGAAGCGCTTCCCGAGTTCTATGGCGAAGCGACGAGAGAGCATGATGTCTCCGTCATCGGACGTCCAACCGTCGACATCAAGGAACTCAAGGATAACGAGCTACTGTCCTTCACTGTAGAAGTCGATATCCGACCTGAGATCACATTGCCTGACTTCAGTTCGATCTCTATCGAAGTAGATGATGTGAAGCTGACAGACGAAGAAGTAGCTGAGCAAGTAGATGCACTTCGTATTCGTTTTGGCACTCTTTCCGAGGTAGAGAAGGTCGTAGAGACCGGTGACTTCGTCGCAATCGACCTGCAGGCCACCGTCGGTGGCAAGGAAGTAGAAGGTGGAGAGGCGAAGAACGTCTCCTATGAGGTCGGCAAGAACAACATGATCGATGGTCTCGATGAAGCCCTTGTCGGAATGAATAAGGGTGAGAGCAAGAAATTCGAGGCACCACTACAAGGCGCATCGGAAGGTGAGATCGGTGAGATCGAAGTGACCCTCATCGCGGTCAAACGCCGAGATCTACCTACTCTTGATGATGACTTTGCAAAGAAAGCAAGTGAGTTTGAGACTCTCGCTGAGTTGAACGCTGATGTCCGTGAGCGCTTACTTCGACTGAAGCAGTTGGAGCAGGGTGCACAGGCTCGGGATAAACTCGTTGAACACTTGATGCAGTCGGTAGAGGTCGTCGTTCCCGAGTCATTAGTGAGCGATGGGGTCCACGATCATCTTGAGAAGGAAGGACGCCTCGAAGACGATGTACATCGCACAGAGGTAAGTGATGAGATGACCCTCTCCTTCAAGCATGACTTCTTGATGGATGCGATCGTGAAGGCTGAGCAAGTCCAGGTGAGCGAATCAGAGTTGAGCGAGTACATCGTCCGTACCGCATCTCGTTATGGCATGGCTCCACGTGACTTCGCAAATGAGATCGCGAAGGCGGGACAGATCGGATCGATCTTCGCCGATGTCGCGCGCGCCAAGGCACTCGCAGTGGTTCTTGAGCGAATCGACGTGAAGGATGCCTCTGGCAAGAAGGTGGACCTGACAGAGCTCCGCCCGAAGAGCGCAATCCAAGATCCAGAGCCCAACGAGTAGTTGTTGCGCCCTGAGCGAACAGGGCGGTTTTGTGACGCTCCTGGTCGTTATCGGGAAGCATCCGTCAAAAAAGGTTGTTAGGGTCTCTACATAGCCAAAAGCATCACCCACAGTAAATAAAGAGGAGCCCCTCGTGGAACTCATTACCCCACAACTTGCCGCGCCGAGCGCTGCAGGTGGCCTCGACGACCAGGTCTACAACCGACTCCTGAAGGAGCGGATCATCTTCCTAGGTTCCGTGGTCGAAGACTCGATGGCGAATGCGATCGCCGCTCAGATGCTCCTCCTTGCTGCTGAGGATCCGGATAAGGACATCTTCCTCTACATCAACTCACCAGGTGGATCAGTCACCGCAGGTATGGCGATCTACGACACGATGCAATACATCAAGAACGATGTCGCAACGGTCGCAATGGGTCTTGCTGCTTCGATGGGTCAATTCCTTCTTTGTGCGGGTGCTCCAGGAAAGCGTTATGCCCTTCCACACGCTCGCATCATGATGCACCAGCCATCAGGCGGAATCGGTGGAACAGCGAGCGATATCAGGATTCAAGCCGAACAGATGGCCCACACCAAGAAGACGATGGCTGATCTGATCGCACATCACACCGGCCAGAAGGTTGAGACGATCACTTCTGACTCTGATCGTGATCGATGGTTCACCGCAGATGAAGCGAAGAAGTACGGATTCGTCGATCATGTCGTCAAGTCCGCCGGACAGGTTTCAGGTAGCGGAGGGACAGCACGCTAATGAGAGAAGAATTCATGCCCAACAAGATCCAATCCCGATATGTGCTTCCTACTATCGAAGAGCGCACCTCTTATGGCTACAAGCGCCTTGATCCCTACACGAAGCTCTTCGAAGAGCGGATCATCTTCCTCGGACAGGCGATTGATGACACCGTCGCAAACGATGTGATGGCACAGATCCTCACTCTTGAGTCGATGGATCCTGATCGCGACATCATCATGTACATCAACTCCCCAGGTGGATCATTCACCGCACTCACTGCGATCTATGACACGATGCAATTCGTCCGTCCCGATGTGATGACGATCTGTCTCGGTCAGGCAGCATCCGCAGCAGCGGTCTTGCTCGCAGGTGGAACTAAGGGCAAGCGTTACGCACTCGAGCACTCTCGAATCCTCATCCACCAGCCATATAGCGAGGGTGGCGGACAGGGATCCGATATCGAGATCCAGGCGAGAGAGATCCTCCGTATGCGAACTCTCCTTGAGGAACTCTTGGCGCGTCACTCATCTAGGTCTATCGACGATATTGGCAAGGACATCGAGCGCGACAAGATTCTCACTGCACAAGAGGCGGTTGAGTACGGTCTGATTGATCAGATCCTCTCCACGCGTAAAGCGAAGAAGTAGTTCCTCAGACTTCTCGACGCTGACCTGACGTGACCGAGACGAAGCTCCTAGAGCATCGCGACTTCGTCTTGCTCTGGTTATCGGGGCTTCTCGTCGTCATCGGTTCCTCTGCCTTTCCAATCGCACTCGCAGTCACCATTCTTGATGCTGGTGGCACTGCGACGACCCTCGGTCTGATCCTTGCCTCACGCGTTCTTTCGTCAGTGATCCTTGCCCTCGCAGGTGGCGTCTGGGCTGATCGATACAAACGCAAATACATCATGATCTCTGCGGATCTCTTGCGCGCAATTCTCACCGTCGTCTTGGTATTCGTCACCGTCACGGATCTTCCGACATGGATGATCGCTCTCGTCGTCTTCATGATGGGAGCAGGAGAGGCGCTTGGATTCCCGGCATCTGGTGCGATCCTGCCTTCGATACTTCCTGATCGTCTCCTACCTGAAGGCAATGCTTGGCGCGCAGTCACTGCTCGCGTCGGTGCGATCCTGGGACCTGCCCTTGGCGGTGCAATGGTCGCCCTCATCGGTAGTGAGTGGACCTTCCTTGTAACGGCGGCATTCTTCGTCGTCGGAACCATCTTGCTCTTTCCGATTCAAGAGACCGACTTCGAGCGGACGCTGACAGAGAACACCTTCGTCCGTGAGCTTCGCGAAGGACTTTCCGCGGTACGACGGATGCCATGGGTGATGTGGTTGATCATCATGGCAAGCCTGCAGTTGATGGTCGTCGTTGGAGCGGAAGTCGTCCTCTTACCTGTCGTCACCCGCGAAGAATTTGGCGGAAACTTCGTCTACGCCGCCGCCTCTGTTGCAGCAGGTCTCGGTGGCGGAATCTCCGCACTCTTCTGGGCGAAGATCAAAGTCCCTCGACCCGGACTCTGGTCGGTTCTCTCGTGGATGCTCTTCTCGCTCTCACTTCTCGTTCTCGTCTTCCCGGTCCACCCCTGGCTAGTCATCGGTGTCTACTTCATCGTCGGTCTTTCAACTGAACCCTTTGGCGTCTACTGGCCGACCGCGATCCAGCGAGAAGTTCCGCGTGAGTTGCAAGCGCGGGTCTTTAGCGTCGATCACATGGGCTCACTTGCCTTGATGCCACTCGGAATGGCGCTCGTCGGTCCGATCACAGAGTGGGTCGGCATGACCGAATTCCTGATCTTCGCCGTCCTCTTCCATGTCGTCACCTGCATCATCGTCCTCTTCGTCCCGGGAGTCATCGACCTCAAGTCGCCGATCAAAGACCCTGAGAATTCCTCTCAGGGCGAACAGAATCAGCCAGCCACCTCGAAGTGAGCGATTTATCCTTTTGCCCTATGGATGTGAGTGTGGAACTCCACTCCCGCATCCCTTCCCCAAGCCTTCCCCGAGAGAAGAGGACCTGTCGTGACGCGCATCGGTGAGAGCGGCGATCTACTCAAGTGTTCCTTCTGCGGTAAGACGCAGAAGCAGGTCAAGAAGTTGATCGCAGGACCAGGCGTCTATATTTGCGATGAATGCATCGACCTCTGCAATGAGATCCTCGAAGACGAATTGGCGGAAGCCTCATCCTTAGGTCTTCAAGAACTTCCAAAGCCGGCTGAGATCTATCAGTTCCTCGACCAATATGTGATCGGTCAAGAGCGCGCGAAGAAGTCACTCTCGGTCGCGGTCTACAACCATTACAAGCGAATCAAGGGAGATGGCGCTCGCCGCGATAGCGATATCGAGATCGCAAAGAGCAACATCCTCTTACTCGGACCTACCGGATGTGGCAAGACTCTCCTCGCACAGACTTTGGCGCGAATCCTCAATGTGCCATTTGCCATCGCTGATGCGACCGCACTGACTGAGGCTGGATACGTCGGTGAGGATGTCGAGAACATTCTGCTCAAACTCCTACAGGCTGCTGACTTTGATGTGAAGAAGGCCGAGCAGGGGATCATCTACATTGATGAGATCGACAAGGTTGCACGTAAGAGTGAGAACCCATCGATCACTCGTGATGTCTCCGGTGAGGGAGTACAGCAAGCGCTCTTAAAGATCCTCGAAGGCACGACAGCATCCGTTCCACCACAAGGTGGCAGGAAGCATCCGCACCAGGAGTTCATCCAGTTGGATACTTCCAACATCCTCTTCATCGTCGGTGGAGCCTTCGCAGGACTTGAGAAGATCATCGAGGGACGCAAAGGCAAGGCAGGCGTCGGATTCAATGCCGAGCTCAAGACGGTGGAAGATCGCAAGAAAGAAGATCCATTCGCCGATGTCATGCCTGAGGATCTATTGAAGTTCGGCATGATCCCTGAATTCATCGGACGTCTTCCTGTCGTGACGAGCGTTGAGAACCTCGATCGAGCAGCGCTCCTGCAGATATTGACCGAACCGAAGAACGCGCTGGTCAAGCAATATGGCCATCTCCTTGAGATGGATGATGTAGAACTTGAGATCGAACCTGCTGCCCTAGAGGTAGTCGCCGATCAAGCAATCGAGCGCGGCACTGGCGCACGTGGACTTCGCGCCATCATGGAGGAGATCCTCCTTGGCGTGATGTATGAGGTGCCGAGCAAGAAGGATGTCGGTCGCGTGGTGATCACTCCTGAGGTGGTCACTGAAAGAGCCGCGCCTCGATACATCGAGCGAAGTGCGAATGCACCGAAGCGAGTGAAACCAGAGCGAAAGACCGAAGAGAAGAGCGCCTAACCGCTCAACTATGATGCGCTCCATCATGCGCGAGTTGGCATCCACCTTCGATCCGAAAGAACTCGAAGGTCCGCTCTATAAGAAGTGGCTCGATGCCGGGTACTTCATCGCGGATCCTGACTCGACGAAGCTCCCATTCACCATCGTCATCCCACCGCCTAATGTGACCGGATCCCTTCACATGGGACACGCCCTCGATCACACCTTGCAAGATGCCTTGATCCGTATGAAGCGGATGAAAGGTTTCGAAGCGCTCTGGCTTCCAGGGATGGACCATGCTGGAATCGCGACCCAAAATGTCGTCGAGAAGAAGTTAGCGAGCGAAGGTAAGTCGCGACATGATCTTGGCCGCGAAGAGTTCGTCAAGCGAGTCTGGCAATGGAAAGCAGAGTCTGGTGGCGCGATCCTCAGTCAGATGAAACGCCTAGGGGATAGCGTCGATTGGTCGCGAGAGCGGTTCACTCTCGATGAAGGCCTCTCACGTGCGGTACTGGAGATATTCAAGCGACTCTACGAGAAGGAGTTGATCTATCGCGCAGAGCGGATCATCAATTGGTGTCCACGCTGCCTCACTGCACTCTCGGATATAGAAGTCGAACATAGTGATGATGAGGGAGAGTTCGTCCAGATCCGTTACGGTGATGACGAGATCTCGATTACGGTCGCCACCACTCGCGCCGAGACGATGCTCGGTGATGGTGCGGTCGCCGTCCATCCAGGAGATCCTCGCTATCAGCACCTTGTCGGCAAGAAAGTCTTCCTTCCGCTCGTCAATCGTTATATCCCGATCGTCGAAGATGAATTGGTCGATCCCGAGTTCGGAACTGGCGCAGTCAAGGTAACTGCCGCCCACGATCCAAATGACTTCGAGATGGGCAAGCGCCATAACGTCGAGATGATCGTGATCATGGATGAGCATGGTGTGATGCGAGGAACCGGCACCGAATTCGATGGCATGGATCGATTCGATGCACGTAAGGCAGTGGTTGAGGAGTTGAGACGACAAGGCCGCGTCGTCGCAGAGAAGCGTCCTTATGTGCATGCTGTTGGACACTGCCAACGATGTGACACCACGGTCGAACCGCGACTATCACTGCAGTGGTTCGTCAAAGTAGGACCGCTTGCCAAAGCTGCGGCAGATGCGGTGCGACAAGGCAAGGTGAGGATCGAACCTGAGAGCCTTGCGCCACGCTATTTCGATTGGGTCGATGAGATGCACGATTGGTGCATATCGCGCCAACTCTGGTGGGGCCATCGCATCCCGGTCTGGTACGGACCGGATGGCGAGATGATCGTGCTCGGACCAGATGAAAAGGCTCCGGATGGATATGTACAAGATCCTGATGTGCTCGATACCTGGTTCTCTTCCGCGCTCTGGCCCTTCTCCACTTTGGGGTGGCCGGATGAGACGAAGGATCTGAAGAAGTTCTATCCGACCAGTGTCTTGGTCACTGGCTACGACATCCTCTTCTTCTGGGTAGCGAGGATGATGATGTTCGGTCTCTTCGCGATGGATGGCGTGCCACCATTTCACATCATCGCGCTCCATGGACTAGTCCGTGACAAGCACGGGAAGAAGATGAGCAAGTCACGCGGTAACACGATCGATCCAATCGAATTCATGGACAAGTACGGATCCGATGCGATGCGCTTCACCCTAGCTCGCGGGTCGAACCCAGGTGCTGATCAAGCGCTGGCTGAAGAGTGGGTGGCAGGCTCTAGGAACTTTGCAACGAAACTATGGAACGCGACCAGATTCGCCCTCCTCAACGGTGCGCATGTCGATGGTGACTTACCGCCACGCGCTGAGATGAACGCAGTAGATCTCTGGATACTCGACCTGCTCAATGAGACGCTTCGCGAAGTCGACTCCGCACTCGAGGGATTCGAATTCGCCAAGGCGACCGAAGCGCTCTATCACTTCGCCTGGGATGACCTCTGCGATTGGTATGTGGAACTTTCCAAGTCAGCACTTGCTGAGGATGGAGAGAGTGCAAAGGTCACACGACGAGTCCTTGGTGAGGTCCTCGACCTCCTCCTTCGAGCTCTCCATCCCTTCATGCCTTTCATCACCGAGGAGCTTTGGACCACGCTCACCTCGGGCGAATCGCTCGTCATCGCACAATGGCCGAAGATCGAGAGGCGCGAGAGCGATGCGGTGGCTAGGCGAAAGGTCGAGGATCTCAAGATCCTCGTCACTGAGATCCGACGATTCCGCAACGACCAAGGCGTGAAGAGTTCCGCTCGCGTCGCAGCCAGGATCACTGGTCTTGCCGAACGCGATCTGGATGGCTTCGAGGATTCGTTGCGATTCCTAGTCCGTCTCGACCCTCCCGCGGATTCATTCACCACGAGCGGTCGAATCGAAGTTGCATCGTTCGCTGTCGAGTTCGACCTCACCGGAAGTGTCGATGTTGCTGCCGAACGTGCACGACTGCTCAAGGACCTTGCGACGATCGAGAAGGACCTCGCAACCGCGAAGGTGAAACTCGAGAATGAGAACTTCATGGCAAAGGCGCCCTTGAGCGTCGTCGATGAGATCCGTGCTCGTCACGATCACTGCATCGCTGAGATCGAACGGATCAACTCTCAACTCGCCTCGTTGCCGACAACTTGATCGGATCCTTGAATTCATGAGCGGGGCAGATGATCTTGAGCGGATGAACTTCGTCGAGCAGGAGTTGCTACGACGATGGCCAGAGTCTCGACTTGAACCCTCCCTTGAGCGGATCGCATATCTTTGTGACGCACTTGGATCACCACAGCTCTCATATCCCACCATCCACATCACAGGCACCAACGGCAAGACCACTACATCTCGGATGATCGATGCACTTCTCTATCAACTCGGCTATCGCACCGGCAGGTTCACCAGCCCCCATCTTGAGAGCATCACGGAGCGGATCGCGATCAATGGCGAACCGATCTCACCGGAAGGATTTGTCGCCACCTTTGACGATATCGCCCTCTATCTCGAGATGGTCGATTCACGGATGTCGCACCCACTCTCATTCTTCGAAGCGATCTGTGCCATGGCTTTTGTGGCTTTTGCTGAGTATCCGATCGATGTTGGAGTGATCGAAGTCGGCATGGGCGGCGAGTGGGACGCGACAAATGTGGTCAATGGTGCAGTCAATGTGATCACTCCGATTGGTTTCGATCATATGGAGTACTTGGGATCGACCATCGAAGCGATCGCATCGACCAAGGCTGGAATCATCAAATCTGGCTCGATCACAGTCCTTGCAGCCCAAGAGATGGCCGCAGCGAAGGTCTTGCTGGAGCGGTGTATCGCCATGGAATCCGCCCCGATACGAGAGGGAATCGAGTTCTCACTCACTTCGCGCGAGATCGCACTCGGCGGTCAGATGATCTCCATCGATGGCGTCAACGGAAAGTACCGTGACATCTTCTTGCCACTCCACGGATTGCATCAGGCCCACAATGCCGCTGTCGCACTCGCCTCGGTCGAGGCATTCATCGGTGAGAAGACGCTCGACGAGGAAGTGGTCCGAGAGGCCTTCGCGCTCGTCAAATCTCCGGGGCGGCTCGAAGTGGTCTTGCGCGATCCAACGGTGATCCTTGATGCAGCACATAATCCCCATGGGATGAATTCCCTTCGCGAGACTCTCGCGCACGAATTCGACTTCACACATCGGATCGCAGTCTTCGCTCCGATGGGAGATAAGGATGTCGATGGGATGCTTGAGTTGATGAAGGAGACCTTTGACACTCTCATCGTTACGCGGAACTCCTCGCAACGCGCCTTGGATGTCGACCGACTCGCGGAGATGGCCAAGGTTCAGTTTGATGCCGCTCGTGTCATCACCTCATCTGATCTTCCAGCCGCCCTCGAGACGGCAATCCAACGCGCCAATGAACGGAATCTCAGTGAAGCAAGTAGCGCGGCTGTCGTCGTCACTGGCTCCGTCGTCACTGTCGGTGAGGCGAGACTTTTGATGCGAAGAAGGCGAGGCCTCAACTCATGAAGATCCTGGGTCGAAGCGTCCTTGTGATGGAGGCGATCACTCTTGGTTTCGCACTCCTTCTCGTCCGTCTTGAGAACGATCGAAATGACTTGCTCATCGGGATCGTCATCATGGTCCTCTTGCTTCTCAACTCAGGATTACTGCGGATGTCATTCGGTTGGTACCTCGGATGGATCCTGCAGGGAGCGACGATTCTCTATGGGTTGGTCATCCCGTCGATGTTCTTCATGGGAGCGATATTCGCGGCACTCTGGATGGCCGCCATCTACTTCGGTCGAAAGGGCGAGGCGATCAGAGCGTCATTGATCGCGGAGCGGGAGTCCGGTGGAGCAGCGAGTGATGGAGAGGGCAAGAAGTAACCCCTCCGCTCTCAGGATTTAGCTGCTCTTGCCCGCACGACTACAATCACGCCTTGTGACTTCTCCGATGCAGCGCACTCTTGTCCTGATCAAACCCGATGGCGTGAAGCGACGTCTCATCGGCGAGATCATCGCGCGCATCGAGCGAAAGGGTTATGAGGTCGTCGCCTTGAAGACGATGCGCGCTGATCGTGCGATCCTGGAGCAACATTACGGTGAACACAAAGGCAAGCCTTTCTATGAGCCGTTACTTGAGTTCATGCTCTCCGGTCCGATCGTCGCCATGGTCGTGGAGGGTCAGCGAGTGATCGAAGGTTTCCGTTCCATCGCTGGCGCCACTGATCCGACCGTTGCAGATCCGGGCTCGATCCGCGGTGATTTGGCGAGGGATCAAGGCACGAAGGTGGTCCAGAATCTCGTGCATGGTTCGGATTCTGAGGAGTCTGCGGCGAGGGAGATGGGGATCTTCTTCCCCGAGCTTCGTTAGGACTCCAGAGAGAACCAACTGAATTTCGAGCACGTGAATACAGGCAAGTGAATACAAAGAGGCAAGTGAGATAGATAGGGAAGAGATGAGCACAACGAACAAGTTCAGCTTCGTCGGTCGCGACATGGCCGTCGACCTTGGTACTGCGAACACCTTGGTCTATGTCCGTGGCCGAGGCATCGTGCTCAACGAACCCTCCGTCGTCGCGGTCAATCAGGATAACGGCGCCATCCTCGCAGTCGGCTCAGAAGCGAAGAAGATGATCGGTCGCACCCCTGGCAACATCGTCGCGATCCGTCCGTTGAAGGATGGTGTCATCGCTGACTTCGATACCACTGAGCGGATGCTTCGATACTTCATCCAGAAGGTCCATCGCAGGAGATATCTTGCAAAACCTCGCATCGTGGTTTGCGTCCCATCCGGTATCACCGGTGTCGAGCAGCGTGCGGTCAAGGATGCCGGGTATGCAGCGGGCGCGCGCAAGGTCTACATCATCGAAGAGCCGATGGCAGCAGCGATCGGAGCTGGTCTTCCGATCCACGAGCCGACCGGCAACATGGTCGTCGATATCGGTGGCGGAACTACAGAGGTCGCAGTCATCTCACTCGGAGGCATCGTCGTCGCACAGTCGATCCGTACTGGTGGTGACGAGTTGGATCAGGCGATCATCAACTGGGTGAAGCGTGAATTCTCGCTACTTCTCGGTGAGCGGACCGCAGAGGAGATCAAGATGGCGATCGGATCTGCTTGCCGACTCCCTGACGATGTCGATGCAGAGATCCGCGGTCGCGATCTGGCGACGGGACTTCCAAAGACGATATTGGTTTCGGCCGATGACATCCGTAAGGCGCTCGAGGAGCCGGTCAACGCGATCGTCAATGCGGTCAAGAGCACCCTCGACAAGACCCCACCAGAGCTCGCCAGTGATCTCATGGATCGCGGCATCGTCCTTACCGGTGGTGGCGCACTACTTCGTGGCCTCGATGAACGACTTCGACAAGAGACGAATATGCCGATCCACATCGCAGAGCAACCACTCAATGCGGTCGCGATCGGTTCTGGAAAGTGCATCGAAGAGTTCGAAGCGCTTGAGAAGGTCTTGATCTCCGAACCAAGACGCTGAAGGTCTTCGGTCGGAGAGACGGCTCGGTAGAACTAGAAGAAGTAGTGGAGCGATAAGGATCAAAGGTAGGTAGAGGCAATGGCGCAACGTGGTTCAGGTAGAACACGGTTGCTCCTGGTCTCACTCCTGGTCACTGCACTCTTTCTGATCACGCTCGATCTCCGTGGCGTTAGTCTCCTTGCCTCTGCTCGCTCAGCGATGCAGACCGTCGCAAAACCGTTCCAGAGCGCGGCCAACTTCCTCTTCTCTCCGATAGGAAACTTCTTCGGCGACATCGCCAATATCGGTCAGGCGAACGAGCGACTCGATCAATTGAAGGAAGAGAACAAAGCGTTGCAAGAGAAGATCGCGACCTTGAAGGACATGCGTGGTGAGCTCCGCCAACTCAAATCGGTCCTCGATCTTGCAGGACGGGCGCGATATGAGGTTGTCGCAGCCCGCGTGATCGCCTTCGGGCCGGAGTCGAGTTTCGAACGTACCGTCACGCTCGATGTCGGCAGTACGAGTGGAATCCAACGCGATATGGCCGTCATCTCTGGTGCTGGGGTGGTCGGTGTGGTCAAGACCGTCACTGCTCGATCAGCGATCGTCCAACTCGTCAGTGATCCTGCCTTCCGAATGGGAGTACGTATCGCTGGTCGCCAGACGATGGGAATCCTCTCCGGGAAGGGTTCGAGTTACTTTGACTTGGAACTTCTCGATGCGCGAGACACCATCAAGCAGGACGATGTCCTTCTCTCTCGTGGAAGTAGCGGTAACCGTCCCTTCGCACCAGGCATCCCGGTAGGAACCGTCGTCTCGGTCGATGATTCGATCGGTGCCCTGACCAAGCGCGCTGAGGTGCGGCCATTCGCTGAGTTGAGCTCTTTGGGTGTGGTCGCAGTCATCCTCTCCGAGGAGGCGATCGATCCGCGAGATTCGTTGATACCGAAGGCTCCAGTGGCGATACCGACGCCAACCGTCACCGTCTTCGTTACGCCAACACCATCGCCTTCTGCGAAAACTTCCACCAAGAAGTCCACCGGCGAATAGTTCGATTGGTCATCCGATGAGCATCTATCGAACCTCGGTGACGATCTCATTCTTCCTTGCCATATTCCTGATCCAAGAATCGCTTGTCAATCGGATCGACTTCTTCATTGGAGGGTTCTCGCTCTATCTCGCTCTTCTCTTCAGTTGGCTCGCCACCGAAGAGAAGGGCGAGGCATTCATCTCGGCATTCATCGCCGGCATCATCCTCGACCTCACGCCTTCATTCGACACCCCAGTAGGTCTCTGGACTGCGACTTTGCTCCTCTTCTCCTATCTGGTCTCGACCTATCGGGAGAGTCTCGGTGACCTTGATGAGCGACCTATCACTGCCGCGCTCTATCTCGTAGTCGGCACATCGCTCTCGATTCTCGTCTATGTGATCCTCTCTGGAGTCCTCGGCAATTCCATCCCACCTTTCTTCACCGTCGTACGTGAGATCGCAGGGAATGGTCTTTGGACCTTGCTCTTCACGCCGATCTACTTCCCGCTCGTCAATCGGATGAAGATCCGACTCTTCGCACTTCGGAGTACGCCATGAAGGATCGCTCCCGCCTCACCATGATCGTGGTGCAGGTCCTGATCGCATCTGTGATGGTGGCGCTCCTTGGTCGGCTTTATTACATGCAGGTCGTCGACGGTGAGCGCTATCGCGAAGCAGCGCTCGATGTACAGAGCCGCGACATCGTCACGCCCGCCAATCGCGGACTCATCGTCGATAACACCGGCGTTCCGCTGGCGATCAACCGCGCTGGTCTTGAGATCACGGTCGATCGAAGCATCATCGACAAATTGCCGGATCGTGGCGCATCCACACTCCGTAGGGTCGCTGCGATCTTGAAGTTGGAGTACCAAGATGTCTTCAATCGAACGCGGCTCTGTCCAGAGCTCGAGGTAGGGGAGCGAGCCGGGTGTTGGAACGGGACTCGTTATCAACCGATTCCGATCACCAAGTCTGCGACCGAGCGACAGGCATTCGCGATCATCGAACGATCCGATCAATTCCCGGGCGTCGATGCCTCACCGGTATCGATTCGTTACTACCCGTCGATCGCTGACGAGAATGCTGCCCATCTGCTCGGCTACATCGGTCCTGTCACCGAAGAGGACCTCAATCTCGCCTCGGAGGAGTCAGCTGAGCGGCCTAAGTTCTATCGAAACGAATTGATCGGTAAGGCCGGAATCGAATTGCAGTATGACGATCAATTGCGTGGTGTACCCGGAGTTCGCACCGTGATCGTCGATCGACGAGAGTCTGTGACTCGGCAATCGCGTGATCTCTCTCCGAGACCGGGGAACAACCTCGTCCTCAACATCAATGCGAAGATCCAGGCTGCAGTGGAGCGTGAACTTGCAGCATCGATCCAACGCGGTAAATCCTTGGGAAGAAGGTCAGACTCCGGCGCTGCCATCGTGATGGATATGCAGGGGCGCGTCGTCGCGATCGCTTCGTATCCGACCTACGATCCCAACATCTGGGAGAACGGCATCACCGTCGCTCAAGCAAGACGTCTCTATAGTGAGGCTGCTGCGGTACCAGCGCTCTCTCGCGCGACACAAGGCGCATTCGCGCCAGCATCTACCTTCAAAGTGGTCTCCACCGCAGCTGCGATCCGTGCCGGTTATCGGCTCGATCAGAGGTTCAACTGTCCATCGGAGGTCCAGATCGGAACGCGAACCTTCCGTAACTTCGACAGTAAGGCGCTCGGCGTGATCGGCTTCGAGCGCTCTCTCGCTCTCTCTTGCGACTCGATGTGGTACCAGATCGCGTACGACGAATGGGTCCGCGATGGTGGCCTGAGACCAAAGGAGAATCCGAACGATCACTTCTTCACCACCGCACGCCTCTTCGGCTTCGGCCAGAAGACCGGCATCGACCTTCCGTCGGAGATCGCGGGACGTTTACCGGATCGCGATTGGAAAGAGGCTTGGTACCAGGAGAATAAGGACTTCTACTGCAACTACCGCGAGCGCGCGAAGAAGTCACAATTGACCCCACTTTTGATCGAGATCGCACGCGAGAATTGTCTTGATGGCAACAAGGTCCGCGCCGGTGATGCGGTCAACTTCTCCATCGGACAGGGCGACCTTCTCGCAACACCACTTCAGATCGCGATGATGTATGCCGCGCTCGGAAACGGTGGCACGCTCTATCGTCCACAGATTGCCAGGGCCATCGTGGACCCAGAGGGGAAAGTGATCCGCGAGTTCACTCCTGAGGCAATCGGGACCTTGCCGGTCAACAAGCGCACCTTGAGAAGTATCCAAGTTGGTCTGCGACAAGTGGTCACAGCTGGAACAGCGACTGGTGCTTTCGCAGGTCTTCGAACTGAAGTGAGTGGAAAGACTGGAACTGGACAGGTCTTCGGTCGCAATCTTGATGGATCTGCGAAAGACGACACCTCATGGTTCGCTTCCTATGCGCCGACGAAAAAGCCGGTCTACACCGTCGTCATGATGGTCAGCCAAGGTGGATTCGGTGGCAGCACTTCAGGTGTCGGTGTTCGCCGGATCTATGAGCAGATCTTCGGCGAGGCTGGTAAGCGTGCCGTCACTCCGCGCGGTGTGCCAGATAGGCTTCCAACGATCGATGTAACGCGGTCGTTGAAGCAAGCTACGACAGAAGCTGATCAGAGCAACATGGGGGGTGCGGATGACAACTGATTTCGCACTCCGCCGAAGAGCCCGTCGATCATCGATACGGGATTGGGATCTTCTCCTCACCTTCGCAGTGGCATCTCTCTTGGTGCTTGGGATACTCCTGGTCTATGCAGCGACCCGCGATTGGTTCGCAGCGAACAATCTTGATCCTGAGTACTACTTGAAGCGCCACACCATCAATGTCCTGATCGGAATCCTCTTGGCTTGGGCTGCGACGCTGATCGATTACCGAATGATCCGCGCCTTTGCTCCGATCGTCTGGGGACTTGGCGTTCTGGGTCTGATCTTGGTCTTGGTGCCTGGTATCGGGGCAACGGTCAACGGTGCTCGCGCATGGATCGCGCTCCCTGGCGGATTCCAGATTCAGCCTGCCGAGTTGGCGAAGATCTCCATCATCGTCGGTATGGCCTTGATCCTCTCCGAGTTACAGGGCAACCAAGAACATCCTCAACACCACGATGTCTTGAAGGCACTCGCCGTCGCTGCGGTTCCCATCCTGCTCATCGTCGCGCAACCGGATCTCGGCACGATTCTCATCATCTCTGCTTCGGTCGTCACCATCATCGCAGTATCAGGTGCTGCGAGTAGATGGGTCTTTGGATTGATCGCGGTAGCGATCCTCGGCGGGTTCGTGGCAGTGCAGACCGGAGTGGTCAGTGATTATCAGGTCAAACGTCTCGAGTCTTTCATCGATCCCAATGCGGATCCGCTCTACACCGGGTATCAATTGCGACAGTCACGCATCACGATCGGATCCGGTGGGCTGACCGGAACTGGACTCTTCGATGGACCACAGACAAGCGGTCGCTTCGTCCCCGAGCAACAGACTGACTTCATCTTCACCGTCGCTGGAGAACAACTCGGATTCCTTGGATCTGGTTCGATCATCTTGCTCTACACCATCATCATCTTCCGAGGCTTTGCGATCGCACGACGGAGTGAGGACATGTTCGGTCGTTTGGTCTCAATTGGTGTGGTTGCTTGGTTCGCATTCCAAACCTTCGAGAACATCGGTATGACAATGGGATTGATGCCGATGACTGGTGTGCCACTGCCGTTCCTCTCCTATGGCGGATCGAGCATGTTCGCCTGCCTGATCGGATTCGGCCTGCTGCAGAACATCCACCTCCGATCCAGTCGATAACACGCCTGTTTTGCAGGCGATTGGGCAAGCGCGCCCAACCTCTGCCATAATTCGCCCAGCGCAGATGCGCACAGGTTTTCTGGATTCGATTCTCCATCGTTGGATGAAGCGATCTCTAGGTGAAGCTGGTACCGCTCTTGGAACGTGCGGTCGCTTCGAGTTTGTGCATATCGCGGCTAGCGAGATCAGTCACTGGACCGATCCATACGAGATTTTTTTGAGATTAGAGGTTTGAGAGATGGCTACAGAGCCAACTGAGAAGAAGGTTCGCGTGCGCCGAAAGAAGGCAGCTGCGAGCGAAGAGACGACTCCAAGCACTACGACACCGAGCGAGAAGCCGAAGCGTGCCGCCAAGGCGATCCCAGTCCCGATGTTCCAAGCGCCAGCAGTCACGAAGACAAGCGCAAGCGATAGTGATGAGCGAAAGCCTTCACCGCGTGGCAAGCGCCGTGACGAGAGTGAGAGCGACTCCGAGAGCCGCGACCCGCGGAGGCGACGACGCCGACGAGGCGGACGAAACCGCCATCGCGACGGGGACTCTTCA
>Ga0164292_10001776_pt1 | contig 17560 bp, 14 predicted proteins | sample GEODES117metaG_FD_111486 | JGI IMG/M metagenome (GOLD analysis project Ga0164292, IMG submission 111486) | Eutrophic lake water microbial communities from Lake Mendota, Wisconsin, USA - GEODES117 metaG | ecosystem: Environmental > Aquatic > Freshwater > Lake | place: USA: Lake Mendota...
GCTCTAGCCAAGTACATATCGTTTCGCTACAGAATTGGAAGAATCTAGCTCAGGAGCTACAACGCTCATTCTCAATGACGGAAAGCTCTAGTGCGGCTACGGGCAGGGAGTTTTATGAACGTTATGATTGGAAGATGGTAGCAGAACGATTCCTCATTGTTCATGTATCCATTGACTCTGATGATTAATTTGCCACTATGAATAACACAGTTACAATACACTCTACAGCCATTGTAGACGAAGGGGCTGTCATCGGCGAGGGCAGCCGCATTTGGCACTGGGCCCATGTGTGCGGTGGTGCCCGCATCGGCAAGGGCGTATCCCTTGGACAAAACGTGTTCGTGGGAAACAAGGTCTCAATCGGAGACAAGTGCAAGGTGCAGAACAACGTTTCGATCTACGACAACGTTTACCTCGAAGACGGCGTGTTCTGCGGTCCGAGCATGGTCTTTACGAATGTCTACAATCCACGGGCTCTTATCGAGCGCAAGAGTGAGTATCGCGATACGTTTGTGAAGCGCGGTGCTACGCTCGGGGCAAACTGCACTATCGTCTGCGGAATAACGATAGGGGAGTTTGCCTTCATTGGTGCTGGTGCCGTTGTGAACGCTGACGTGAAACCATATGCCTTAATGGTGGGCGTCCCGGCTCGTCAGATCGGCTGGATGAGTGAGTACGGGGAGCAGATCCCTCTGCCGGTCCAAGGCGAGGGTGAATATGTGTGTCCGCATACAGGACACGTTTATCGTTTAACAGATCGACAATTACATCGCATCGATGCAGCATGATCCCATTTATCGACCTTAAATCTCAGTATCGCGCACTGCAACCAAACATTCAAGAGCGTATAGATCGTGTTCTTGAACACGGTCAGTACATCATGGGTCCCGAGGTACGCGAGCTTGAGGAACGTCTCCAAGACTACACCGGCTCGAAGCACTGCATCACGGTAGCGAGCGGAACAGAAGCACTACTTATAAGCCTCATGGCACTGGGGATCGAACCCGGTGACGAGATCATTACAACGCCTTTTACCTTTGTCGCCACGGCGGAGACCATCGTCCTGTTGGGCGCGAAGCCAGTCTTCGTGGACATCGAACCCGACACATGCAACATCGATGCATCGAAGATCGAAGCAAAGATCACGAGTCGCACCAAGGCTATCATGCCTGTGAGCTTGTATGGTCAGCCTGCCGACATGGACGAAATCAACGCAGTCGCCGCGCGTCATGGCAACATCCCGGTTATCGAAGATGCGGCGCAGAGTTTTGGTGCCGAGTACAAGGGCAAGAAAAGCTGCAACCTTTCGACGATTGGCTGCACGAGCTTTTTTCCGAGTAAACCACTAGGCTGCTACGGTGATGGGGGAGCAATCTTCACGAACGACGACGCCATCGCGCAAGCATGCCGTGAGATCCGCGTGCACGGGCAGAGTCAGCGCTACGTGCACACCCGCATTGGTGTTGGCGGACGCATGGACACACTACAGTGCGCCATCGTCTTGGCAAAAATGGACCAGTTAGAATGGGAGATCGAAAAACGTATAGAGATCGGTGCGCGGTACAACGTACTCTGCGATTCGGCTGGCATTGAGCGTGTGCATCAGCGCTCAGACCGCACGAGCGTGTTTGCACAGTACACGATCTTCTCGGCGCAACGTGAGCTACTTCAAAAACACTTGCAGGACAACGGCATTCCAACAGCTGTGCACTATCCTGTGCCTCTTAACGAACAACCTGCATACCAGCATCATTGTTGTCCAGACTGTACACCACTTGCAAGCGAAGCTGCGAAGCGAGTAATGAGCTTGCCGATGGGGCCGTATCTCGATGAAGCCACGCAGGATCTCATTGTTGCATGTGTGGCCTCAGCATGAGCACAACTCTGAAGTTAGGTGCCTGATACGAGGAGTGAGGCGACACGTTCTCCGGCATGGCCATCACCGAATATAGTGGGTGATGTTACCGGTGGTATGAAGTCTGACGTCCTCTGAATTATGTCTGATGGATTTGCCGCTCCAACGAGAACGTTCCAGCCACTTTCAACGAGCTCTACCCACTCGGTTTGATCGCGGGTGATCACGCACGGCTTGCCAAAGAAGTATGCCTCTTTTTGCAGTCCACCGCTGTCAGTTACCACGACCTCACAGTTTTGAAGCAGCCACAACATTTCAAGGTATCCAACAGGGTCGAGAACAGTGATCGACCCAAGGTCAAGGCCCATTGCTGTAGCGCGGCTACGGGTGCGCGGATGAAGAGGAAGAACAACGCAAGTTTCCTGTGCAATCTCATTCAAAGCCTGCACGATAGCGCGTAACCGAGAAGTGTCGTCTGTATTTTCTGCACGATGAATTGTAGCCAATACAAACGGGCTATCGTCGGTAACTCCAGCAGGTTTCTTTGCTTTATCCTTGTAGAACAAGGCTGCATCGTACATAACATCACCTACTTCAACTACCCGCTCAAATGGTATGCCTTCAGAATGTAGGTTGCGTGTTGCTGTAGCTGTTGGTGTAAGCAGTAAAGAGGCAACGTGGTCAGTTAGCACACGATTGATCTCTTCAGGCATACGGCGATTATAGGAACGTAAACCTGCCTCGACGTGCGCGACAGGAATATGTAGCTTAGTAGCCGCAAGCGCACCTGCTAGTGTAGAATCGGTGTCGCCATATACAAGGACCCAATCAGGTCGCTCGTTCAACAAAACCTGTTCTATACCTTCAAGCATGCGACCCGTATTCTGTCCGTGGGTTCCGCCACCAATGCCGAGATGATATCCCGGCTTTGGTATATCAAGTTCATCAAAGAATACATCGCTCATGTTAGCATCATAGTGCTGTCCTGTATGGATGATTACTTCGCGTTTGTCGGGATGTAGTTCTCGCAGTGCCCTCGATACAACTGCGGCCTTAATAAATTGCGGACGGGCACCGATAACTGTAGCTATTGTAATTCTCTTGTCGTTCATTGCAATTGCCACCACCTACAGTAGTTAATCAGTGCCCAGGCACTATGGGAAAAACGTATTCGCCCAGTTAAAGAGGCGGTCACAAATTTGTCGACTTCAGAATGGTTAAGAAATGGAATCTCACGTGCAGATTGAAGCCAATTCGATATTTCTGGTTGATGGCCTGAAAGCCATACACGCTCAGGAGTTTCAAAGCCGATTTTATCCTTGCGATCAAGAATCGCATCAGGCACTATTCCACGCATTGCTGCACGAAAAATGTGCTTTGTCTCCCCTTGAGGAGACAGAAGAAATGATTCAGGAAGTGTTAGCAGGAACTCTGCAAGTTCTGTGGTCAGAAAAGGGACCCTACTCTCTATCGACCACCTCATCGAATTCCTGTCGCCATGCCTCAGCAACGACTGGAGTCCATTGCCAGTGAGCGCCTCACGCAACTGTTCTACTAACCGCCGCCCCTGCCCTTCCGGAGAATGAGTGGGTAGTTTAGGAGGGCTTACTGTAACACCCTTAGAAGCGACGTATTTAGAATTCAACCATGGAGGTGATGAGCTTTGACCTACCAGATGATATGCGATATGTCTCGCCCAGTGCGGCGTGACTATCATTCCAATGTGCAATAGCGCGAGTCTTATGCTTCGCCCTGGCCAAGTGGACCAGCTGAGGATGAATTTCAATAACTGGCCATACTGGCCTTTATCGAGCAAGCTACGAATATATCCAGACGGGTATCCATGGTAACCAGCCAACAGCTCGTCGGCTCCTTGACCATCTAGAGTTACTGTTATCCCTGCTTCTTTTGCTGCCTTAAAAACACGATACTGTGCATAGATGCTAGTGCTGCCAAATGGCTCACCTTGAGCGCGGATCATGTCGTCTACGTCCGCAGTTAAATCCTCAGGCGCTATAACAACCTTGTGCGCTATTGCTCCAACATGGTTGTTGACAATATCAACCCAGCGCTCTTCGTCAATCTCGGTACCTCGTGCAACATAGCTAAAAGTATGAATTGGCATATCTGGTTCCAGATGGCGCATCGCGCAGACAACTGCAGATGAATCGAGGCCACCAGACAATGCAGCACCAAGGGGCACATCGCTGCGTAAGTGTAGCCTAACGCTCTTCAAAAAGAGTTCGCGGAGTTGAGTGGCTGCTTCGTCGAAACTTAGATCTTTACGCTCATGAATACTTGGCCACCACCATCTATGTGGCTTACCTGCTTCGCCTGTGCGTAAGTCTACCTGCATCCAATGGCCAGGGAGAAGTTGTTCAACTCCCGAGATAAATGTGCGTGACCCAAAATCATATCGCCCGAATACCAAATAATCATATGCTGCCTGGACGTCAATCGCTTTCGACCTGTCAACTAGTTCGAGTAGAGCAGGTAGCTCAGATGCAAAATGAAACTCATCCGAGCCTTGTGAGTAGAATAGAGGTTTGATACCGAAAGCATCTCTTGCCAAAAACAGAGTGTGTTCTTGCTTGTCGTATAACCCAAATGCAAACATACCCGTGAGTTTTTGTAGGCACCCTACTCCCCATTGACTCCAAGCTGCTAATAGCACTTCTGTATCCGTATCTGAACTGAAAGTATGCCTGCAATCGGCTAACTCCGAACGGATCTCTAGGTAATTGTATATCTCACCATTAAATACCAAAGTGTAGCGCCCGCCGTGGCTTTGCATGGGCTGGCGTCCGGCTTCTGAAAGGTCTATGATTGAGAGTCGGGCGTGCCCCAGAATCAGCGATCTGCCATAAATATCAAAAAACTCACATCCATTAGCATCCGGACCGCGTTGTTGCATCAAACGCAACGCCTCGTTCACACGGGACATGCCCGAAGCTATGGGGCCATGTGAAACAGATCCGATAATGCCACACATTGTTATTGGTTCTCCAATGAAGCTTCGATGTCGTCTTTTATCCTCTGAGCGATTGCAAGAGGGTCGTGCCATTTCTCGACAAACATTCTACTGGCCTTTGCTCGCAGGAACAGATCTTCTCTGCGCATACAAATCACTGATTCTAAGACAGTGTAGATTGTCGATGGTTCAGCCCTAATAATAGGCAATTCGTCGCGCATCTGTTCGGGAATGTGCACAAGATCATCGTCGCGGATGAAGGCAACAACTGGTTTTCCGAGGGCCATTGCCTCGACTGCAAGACCACCGTACCAGCCAGCAAAAAGCTGATCTACAAGCACATCTAGGGTCTTGTACACCTCCATTGCTGCATCGTTACTTAGGCCCTCAATAACTACAAACTCAAATGAATGGCCGTCCCCCTTGAGTCTGTTTATTGCATCAATGATTAACTGCGTGCCCTTTACACCTCTGTGCGATGGTGCATGACCAATCCGCAATGGTTTGGTGTCTAATTGGGTGTATACAGGATCCCACTGCTCTAGTGAGATATGACAGTAAGGCATAAACTCAGCTTCCTGGGGTAGCACGTCTAATAGGTCAGGGTTTAGCGCGTAGGTTTTGACACATCGCCTTGTAAGGAGGTCGATCTGCTTGCGCTTAAATTTATTCGATTCGACAGAGTAGTATTCAGCCTCTACATTGTTAGCAATAGAGACTCGATACTTTGCACGGCACACATCGCCCTGGCGTGCATCGTCACCCTGATAGAACACGAACAGCTTCCGTCTAAGCAGCTTGAGAAGCGAAAGCTCGATGAATTGCATGACATTCGTATACGATCGCCACAATGGGTAAAAATTATGCAACACCCCGTACTTTTCCCGACTCGGCGGTGTTGGAGTTGGATAGTACAGCGTGCTGCCGTAGTTAAAGAGAATTACTTGGTAACGAAACACATACGTCAAGGCGACGATCTTCTTTAACTCTGTTGTTATCAAATTGTCGCTATCGCTTGAAACTATCTTATCAGCACTATATCGAAAGTAATTCTGCTGCAAGATCATCGTTGTGCTATTTAAGCCAAGCAAAGTCAGGTGGCGACTCAGCCCCTGTGGGTTTCCACCTACTGCAGTGGGCAGGTGAAGAATCTTCAATTGATGCAGCTGCAAATTGCTGTATTTAGGGATCGTTGGCAGGATATCGTTGAGCATGCGAAGCAGATAACGTATTATGTTGCACGGAGTAAGACGTCCCATCAACCCGTACAGCTCTCGTGACAAAACTCAGGTTAATACATCGGGCAGCGAATCGGTAAGCCGTAGCTCGGGGTTATGTAGCATAGACCGCATTATTGAAATGTCAGCGATCAAGTCGTTTGATCCGCCGACCGTACTGTGAATCACCGGGATCTTCCCGACGTGTTGCCCCATTGCTGTGACAATTTCTCTAATTGAAAGTACCTCAGGGCCAGCAATGTTGGCCGTAAAACTTTTTGACACGCTCAACGCAGCTACAACTGCCTTGCCCGCGTCATTGACATGGACCGGGTTTATCCGAATTCCATCAAAGCCATTTATTGTGATAGGTCGCTCCGCAATGACAGAGTCCAGTAATCGTGGGATGAGCATATCCCTGTTTTGTCCAGGTCCGTACATGAAAAAAGGGCGAAGTATCGCAATGTTAAACATCGACAAGTAGCTTTTGACTAATACTTCCGATGCAGTCTTGGTACCCAGATAAAAGCCATGATCACCAGTAGCAACGATTTCTTGTGACTCAGTCAAAGGTATCTGGCCGTTCCCATATACCCCACCAGATGACGTATATATAAACTGTCGTGCCCCGGCTCTCAATGCATAATCAAGCAGCAATGCAGTCGAATCAAGGTTGACTTTATAAACATCAATGGCTCGAGTGGGGAACTCTCTGAAATGCTGTGACTGTGCAAGATGGATAACTACATCGATAGTGAGTGGTAAGTCAGCACAATCCCAATTAGAGGCAAAGTCTATTGACTTGTATACCACACAGTCAGCAACGGCTGTCGGCATTACACGTGATATGGCGACAACCGAGTGCCCAGTTCTTGCAAGCAATGGAATCAGTGTCCTGCCAAGCAGCCCGTTCGCCCCGGTAACGAGAACAGATGTCATATCAAGTTATCTTGCGTATGTAGTGGTACAATCCGCCAACAGATTGCTAAAAGTATACAAAACACCAGCAGCTTAACAAGAACATTGTAAAGTTCAACCGAATAGGTCACGGAGTTTAGTGCAATTAATAATGCAACTAGCGTCAACACCATTAGTCTTACCAACCTCAGTCTATTGAGCTTCAATGGGTGAAGCCGCTGCGTATAATAGATATAACCCGAAGTCATAAGAATTTGTGAGAACAGAGTTGCCCAAGCTGCCCCTGAGGGACCAAAGTGTGGAATCAGCAGCCAGTTCCCAAGCAGATTTACACTCGCGGCTAACCAGGCTAGGTAGGCAAGTAGTCTTGTCTTTTTCTCGAGCGAGATCCCAATGGCGGTGACCTGCTGCGTAGCTTGAATAACTACGGTAAAGCACAAAATGATTAAGGGATTGGCGCTAGCATAGTATTCTCGAGGCATTGTCAATGCGATAAACTCACCAGCAAACAATGATATGAATAGTGCACCAATAAGCACCACCGCCCAGATCAAAAGAAGAACGTGCCCATAGATTGCACGATAAGATCCGGGCTTTTCTTCGCGAATCTTAAATGCCATAGGGCTCCACGCCTGTCCGAAGGCAGTTGAGACGAACATGACGATCGATGAAAAACGTAATGCAACGGAGTAAATCCCAACCTCAGCAACACCACTCAGTGATACTAGCATCCAGCGATCCATTGAGAGCAACATCCAGAATGCTAGACCAGCTGAAATAAATGGATGCCCAAAACTAATAAGTTCTTTGATCCACCGTAGATTTATGGCCTTATAGCTAAGATCGTTCCTAATCAGGAACAAGCCAATCGGTAGACAACACGCCAGTACTAGCGCTTCTGAAATTAATATTCCCTGAACACCCAGCCCATAGGTAACTACCGCAACTGCGCCTGCAAGAACGGAGCCCACACGTGCTAGGGATGCCAAGAAAAAATAGTGCCATGCAGCAAAGTGCAGACGTGTGACATCGAGTATGTATTGAATAATTTGATTAAGCACCATCGAGGACAAGCCCGCCACAATGGTCCAACCTGATATGTGTAAGCCGATCGAGGTGTTAGCGCCTGTGACTAATGTAATGATTGGGGTGCAAAACAGAACTATAGCAAACCCGAAGGAAGCTAAGCTAAATAAGCCAGAGCTGACGATCTGAGACTGTGAGATGGAATCGTTGCCAACATCCCAATAGAATCGCTGAACACTATTATTCAGTCCGCAATTCTGAACGATTCCCAAGAACATCGTGATCGAAAGTAGCAACTCGAGTTTCCCGAACTCGCTTGGAGCAATTACGGAGGCTACAAGCGGAAAGGTCAGGAATCCTGCTGCCTTCGATATAATATCTGCTCCCGCATAGACAAAAGATTTGACCGCTAGATCACGATAATACATCAGGTCTCGATAAGCAGTGTGGTTTTGAAGTTTTCTGCATTTCAACTACATAGAGACTTTTGATCATGGTGCTCAGGCTCACAGTCATCGGAGTGAAACAGTAAATCATTTAGGTTGTCAACTTGCGTGCGCTGTTTGGTAAGTTGTTTATTGCGGACCAACCCAATGTGATGTCAAACATTTGATAATCAAAACTATGGACGTCGTAGGCCAAGCTTTGAATTGATTTTGTTGAACATATCACCAACGACCTCCAATGAATGATGCCGCTTGATGAATTCTCTGCCCTTTCGTCCAATTTCAATGCGTTTTGCAGCGTCCCAAACGAGTTCACGAATGACATCTTCTACATTTTCAGGCGAGCATTTTACAATCGGCAGCTCACCATGTTTTATCAAGCCCGCCCTGATGTATAGCTGCTCTAAGTCTTCCCTAATATAGCACAGCACAGGTTTAGCTCTATTCATACCCTCGAGTGCAAACATTGCATACCAACCGATTACCAATTGATCTGCAACGATATCTGCTTCATCAATCAGTGCCAACACTTGTTCATTTGATATACCTTGAATCTCAACCAACTCTACTGGAACCCCATCGGCTTGGAGCCTCATTATTGCTAGTTTGAAAAATCTAGATCCCTTGATCTCTTTATGGTTGGGGGCATGTAGTACTTTGATTTTGCGGCCATCGACTGCTGTAGGGTGGCTTCTGCGCATCCGACTCTCTTGCTCGATATGATGCACATAATCAGGCTTGCTATTCTCGTCGACAGCAAAATGCGACAAGCATAGCGTGTCCCAGTGATTCATGTAATCCACCCAGTCGCAACCCGAAATCACATGGTTCGCCCATCTAGACCATAGAGCCACTTGGGTTGTGATTCTTAGTCTGCGTCGATAGTGTATTCGATAATCAGAATCTACCGCGTGTTTGAAAAACAACTCTCGAGATTTATGGGTGTCCTGAACATCAGATCCGTAAGGCATCACCACAACCTTAGTTCCCGCAATTCGATACAGGAATGGTTCAATCAGCCACAGTGCTATTGACTGATAAAGGCCCCCGCCGTTAAAATAAATGTAGAGGCAACGGTAACGAAACAGTGCAAAGAAGTATGTCGTAAAGAAAAGCCGCGAAATCTTGTTTAGTAACTCGCTGCTACAACTCAAATTGTAATCAAATTGACTAGTGATGAAGTAAGTATGATCTACAAATGTTTCTGCGCTCCAATGAAATCTGCGCAGCGCGCGCGCGTGGTATACGTTGTTTATCAGCGGCTCTGGGCCAATTCCGACGTCGATAGCTCTTCTGGTAAATCTTGCAACAATTGCAGCAGTGATAACGACGGGAAGTATTGCAAATTCCACGATTAGCCGCATGACAATTACTACAATTCGTTTTTGCGGGCTCATGGGTGGCCTCCTGGTCGATTTAGTGTTGTAGTGGAGGGAATCTGAACATGAACACCCGGATGGCTTTTAGCAGCGGCAGTATTCTCACGCTGGTAATCACAGGACACCCTCGACAAACTGATCAAAACTAAGCAAAGACCATATCAAAAGTCTTCGATTTTGAATGCCGGCAAGATGCTCATCGACCAGTTGGTGTGTTATGCCCGAATCTAAAAATGAATAGATCTTGCTTTCACGATTCTTGATACTACGTTTGACGAAATCTATGCTCTCCCCCTTAAACCAACTTGAATCAGGTGACGAGAATCCCTGCTTGACTCCCGATAGTATTGTGCTCGGCACATAGCGCGACATTGCATCACGCATTATCTGTTTGCCATCACTCGTGCGTTCGAAATAAACACTAGTCTTTACGCCAGGGTCATTTTCATTTATTCGCACAGCCTCATTCAAATTATTGAGTTTAAGACTTACTGGACATTGCATTGCGAAGTCAACGAGATCGTTATCCATAAAAGGGACGCGAGATTCGAGACTGTGAGCCATTGACAGTTTATCCTCCACCACAAATAGACCGTGAAGGAAAGTCTTGGCCTCAAAGTACAGCGAGTGATTGATGTAATCCTCTGGCCGGTCGAGGTCGTTGTCGTGCGTTGCAAAGACATCTCTGAAAATGTCGCGCGTCCAAACATGCTCAACTTCGCTCCAAACAGGCGCAAACATTTGCTTCAGCTGTGTGTTGCTAACTAATCGCTGCCAATAGCGGTAGTACTCGTCTATATACTCCTCGAAACTCTTACTGGTGGCGCCGCGGTAGTATCGCCATGGATAGCCGCCAAACAGCTCGTCGCCTCCAGCGCCAGAGAGGACAACTTTTACAAACTTACTGGCAAGTTTGGCCGCATAGAAGTTAGGATAGCTCTGACCAACTCGCGGTTCTTCGAGATGCCATGCAAGGGATGGCATACATCGTTCCATGTCGCCAGCTTTGAGCACCATTTCGTAATGTTCCGTTTTAAATCTAGCCGACATCGCCTCAGCCTTGGTTCGCTCGTCGAACGCCAATTCGATTCCTGATGCAGAACTCAGGTCAAAGCCACATGTGAATGTCTTGAGATAGGGAAAATGATGAGCAGCGATGGCAGTAATTGAACCCGAATCCATGCCACCACTGAGATACGCACCGAGTTCAACATCACTTACAAGTTGACGTTTCACTGCCTGACGAAACAGTCTATCAAGCTCCTCAATATACTCTTGCCTGTCTGCCTTCTGTTCGGGCTCGCGAAACCTGTAATCCCAGTATCGAGAGCGTTTTACTACTCCCGTGTCGGAATCAACAAGAGCAAAGTGACCAGCTGGAAGTAAAGTCAAATCTAGTAGTAGCGTCTGGTCGGTGAAGATGTTCTGAAAGGTGAAATACTCGAGTAACGCCGGCTTGTTCAGCTTTCGCTGGAAATCAGGCATGGCCATTATTGCCTTTTGTTCGGAACCAAAGGCGAACACGTTGTTTTGCGTGGAATAGTATAATGGCTTTATGCCGTAACGGTCACGAGCAAGAAGTAACGTTTTTGTCCTTCTATCCCATAACGACAGGGCGAACATACCATTAAATTTGATCAGTGCACTGTCACCCCAGTGAGCTAATGCATACAAGACAACTTCGCTGTCGGTGTTGCTACTAAACCAATAACCATATGACTCAAGTTCTCTTCTAAGTTCATTGTAGTTATACACTTCGCCATTGTAACTTAGCACGTAGCGATGATCTGCACTGATCATAGGTTGACTTCCAGCAGGACTCAAGTCAATGATGGAAAGACGCCTATGTCCAATCGCGACATTGTCCTCAACCCAATGGCCCTCGCCATCTGGACCACGGTGCGCAATTGCATCTGTCATCTGTTTCAAAATGCCATAGGATGCAGATTGACGCTTTAAATCGATGTAGCCGGCAATACCGCACATATTGTAGGTATCCAAATTGATAGGTTTAGAACTTGTCTTTAACGGCGAACTCGGCTATTGCCAACGAGGCCGTTGCCCCTGGTGATGGTGCATTGAGCACGTGAATCTGGTTGATTTCCCGCTGGATATTGAAGTCCATAAGAAGTTTCCCCTGAGGTGACATTGCCTGCGCTCTTACGCCAGCCGTGCCTCTGACAAACATACTACTTTCGACCTCAGGTATGAGTGATTGGGCTTTCGCGATGAAGGCCCTTTGGGACAATGAAGATGCAAACTCTCCTATGGCGAACCTGAAATTGGCCTTCAAGAAATTTATGAAGCCGACGTACGTGAGGCTCTCAAATGCATCAGCGATGCTGATATCCGTGTTTGCATAGCCCTCGCGCTTTAACGCAAGCACTGCATTCGGGCCTACCTCACGCTCAGCTGTGATCATCCGCGTAAAGTGAACACCTAGGAACGGGTATTTTACATCGGGGACGGGGTATATGAGATGGTTTACAAGCTCGCTATACTCCGGCTTAAGGGTCAAGTACTCGCCTCGAAACGGCACGATTTTGAGTGGACTCTGCTTGCCAGTAAATGATCTGTAGGTTCTATCAGTGTGCAACCCAGTGCAGTTGATGATAAGGTCGAACACATGCTCACCTTGCTGCGTGTCAACGATTACTTCTCCAGCGTGAGTTTGGCGAATCGTGGTAACCGGTGAACTAAAGAATACCTGGCCGCCTCGATCACAAATGAGGTCTACAAGCTTGTGCATTACGGTTTTGTAGTCAACGATACCCTCTTCGGGGACAAGCAATGCCTCAAGGGCCCGCACATGTGGTTCTCGTGCACGCAATTCAGCCTGTGTTAGGAATTTCAGCCCCGTTAACCCGTTTGCCTTGCCCCTTGCAGCGAGTTCATGTAGTGTGGCTACCTGCTGTTCGCTCGTGGCAACAACGACCTTGCCGCAGATGTCGTGCGGGATCTCATGGTCGCGGCAGAACTGCGTCATCTCGCGGATGCCTTCGACAGCAAGGCGCGCTTTCAGGGAGCCTGGCTGGTAATAGAGGCCGCAATGCAAAACGCCGCTATTTCTACCAGATTGGTGCTGACCCGGTCCAGACTCCTTTTCGAACAGTTCTACGTGCAGGCTTGGGTTCTTCAGCAAAAGCTTGTACGCCGTTGCCAAACCAATAATCCCACCTCCAATGACGGCGATGCGTTTCACAGCAACCCTATCCCTTGTCAACACCAGTAGCGATGCGCCAATTGATCAGCTTTCGCAAGCCATCACGCAAGTTGTACTTGTATCGAAATCCCAACTCTCTCTCTGCTTTTTCACGTGATCCAATTCGGTTTTGAACGAGTGCGCGAGCATCGTCGGCTGAATAAGGTCTATAGGTTACCTGTAGATCCGATTTCTTGAGTTCAAGAATTAGGTCGCAAAGTTCCTTAATGGACGTCTGAACTTCCGTACCAACGTTGTACATGCCGAAGGTAGTTTCTGACTTCAAGGCATCTACATTGCAACGGGCAACATCTTCAACGTAGATAAAATCGTACGCTTGACTTCCATCGCCGTTGATCACGGGCGACTCGCCAGCTTCGATTTTGTTGAGCATGATGGGCACAACGCCTGTATAGGCGGCAGTCTGATCCTGATGAGGACCGTATACGTTCATATAACGCAGTCCGATAACCGGTAATCCGCAGCGATCATTAAAAGCGGTAGCCATTGCTTCACCAGCGATCTTCGTTGCTCCGTAGAAGTTCTTGTTGTTGAACGGATGCGATTCCGTCATGGGGATCTCTACTGCGTCACCGTAGACTGATGCAGAAGACGACCACACTAACTTCTTTACACCATGACGTGCACATGCTTCGAGTACATTGAATGTGCCGGCAATGTTGACCTCAAAAGCCGTGCGCGGAAAATCTTTACAGTGCAGAAGCCACATGGCAGCTAGGCATACGACGTAGTCTTTGCCTTGAACGGCAGCGTCGAGTATGTCAACATCGCGTATATCTCCACCAATAGGAAAGATCGAGCAGCGAGGATCTTTGAGCTGTTCGGTTAGATAGGAGCGCTCGCCACGAGCGAAATTGTCATAAACGACGACTTCTGCAACTTGTTCTTTGAGGAGTTCTGCAACGACGAAGCTGCCAATGAAGCCAGCCCCACCAATCACAAGAATCCTCGTATTCGTTAGATCCATAGTCTCTGCTTAACCTTGGTTTGAGTATTTGTAAATCCGTTCAATGATCTCGACAACCTTGAGACCCTCTAATGCATTCGTAGAAATTGATGCGCGATTGTTGAGTACGTTAACAACATTGTCGATCACGAAGTTGTGGTTCTGTGCAGAGCCCTTGTAGGCCCCGTAGTCATTCCCAGGATTCGTGGGCGCAAGATCAGGCATTGTGTAGTCTTTGATGTGACAATACTCAACCTTGTCCATGTATTGTCCGCCGACCTTGACCGAGCCATTCTCTGCGATGATGGTCATGCTGCTTTCGAGGTTGGCATCCCACACGGCAGTTGAGAAGTTGAGGATACCGCTGCCCCCGTCGATAAAATCAAAACTCACGATTCCCGAATCTTCGAAGTCCGTTACACCATTATGATTGAAATCGTAAAAACGACTCTTGATGTTATGGATATCTCCAAAGAGCCAGTACATAATGTCGATAAAATGCGAGAACTGCGTGAACAACGTGCCACCATCGAGGGCCTTGTTTCCATGCCAGCTTCCAGGCTTATAATACCGGTGGTCACGGTTCCAATAACAATTCAGCTGAACCATGTAGATCTTACCAAGACGTCCCGACGATACGAGATCCTTGATCCACGTTGAAGGAGGGGAGTAGCGGTTCTGCATTACAGCGAAAACCTGACGATGCACTTGAAGCGCCTTGTAGATCACCTTTTCGGCATCAGCCTTTGTGAGCGCCATAGGCTTCTCGATTACCACGTGCTTGTGTGCCTCGAGTGCTCGGATGGAATGTTCCACATGCAGTCCATTTGGGGTGGCAATATTTACCACCTGGATACCGGAGTGGACCGATAGCATCTCATCAAGAGTGGGATACACCGGCACGTCATCGTATCCAAGCCCAAGTTGATCGATGGGTAGAACATCGCACAGGGCTACAAGATCGGCCTCGGGATTACGACGAATCATTTCGGCATGACGTTTGCCAATATGACCACAGCCGATGACAGCAAATTTTATTCGCAATGTTTCCATGGGCGGAACTGACTTGGGGTTCATAAAACGGTCGCGTGTGCCTGTGTCGAAACTATACATAACTAGACTGCTCGAGTAGGTCTGTGGATCTGAATCACTTTAACGCCCCTTGTGATGCAATTCGAAACATGATCTCCGCCTTGTTCTTGCGTGTAAACCGATGTAAATATTCGTTGTCTGGCACGACAGGTCTTTTCAATCCACGTTCGAGAATCGATCGCAACTCAGCTGCAATCAGGTCAACATTATTCGCGAAATGCTTACCAGTGTTGCTCTTTTGAATGAGTTCGGCAACAGAAACGTCGTTGGCACCTCCAATGGCCCAAATCTCCGTTCCTGATGACATGTATTCGAAAATTTTGCCACTAAAAAGGCCTTGTTGACCATTGGACTTCCACTCGAGAAACAGTAGAATGTCAGCGTCTCTCTGAATCTGGAGTGCAGTCGAGCGTGTAACCACCCCAACTTGACGCACATACTGTTCAATGTCAAAGTGTGAGGCCAGCTCTCGAACTGCATCGGTAGGCGGCCCAACAAACAATACCTCTAAGCCTAGCGGGGCTGATTGGTAGGCAGTTCTTCGCTCAGATTCCAAAGTTCGAATAGCGGCAAATAGCGGCGAAGGATCCCTGAGCCCCCACTGTATCCAGCCTGTATAAACGATACGAATAATCCCATCCTCTGGGAAAAATCGGTGCTCACTTAGGGTCGATAAATCTTCCGGTTCAAAGCCATTTTCCACGGTAAAAACGGGAAGGTTCGGATATCGATCCTGTAGTGTTTTGGCAAGTGGCGCACTGACGGTGGTCGCTGCATCAGCTTTTCTGAGCAGCTTTTTCTCCAGCCAATCTTCGTACAGATTAAATGGCCATAATCCGGAGTATGGGTAGTTGTCTGTCCAAAGATCTCTGTAGTCTGCAATCCAACGTTTTGTCAAACCTTTTTTCTTTAAATGATATGCAATGCTGTGCGAAGCCGATGGTCCGTGCGTGCTAATGACAAAATCCCAAGTGGAACGTTGACCTAAAACACGTTTTGCGTTGTACTCCCAAAGAAAAAAGAGGTCAGGACGCCTCTGCGCGAGGAAAATGCCATACCTCCCTTGTATTGATGTGACAACTGTCAATAGGGAGTTAACAATTCGTTTTACAAATCGAACAGCAGCAGATTGCCTCGCTCTCTCGGCCCCTTCAACCCCACGAACATTTAGTTTCTGAATCTGTTGCGGTAGCCAATAGGCAGTCAGAACCTTGAAGCCGCTGCAATCGTAGGTTGAGTCGTCGAACGACGGCACCTTTTCAGTTGTAAAGACTGTTACATCGTGACCTGCGTCACTCCAGTATTTCGCCCAGCTATAGGGACGATGCGACGCCACCGCATTCTTTGGCGGAAAAAAGGCAGCAATGATTAGGATTCGCATGTTGTCGAGAAACTTCGTTCTATGGTTATAAACTGTACTGTTGCCGACAAGATATGCCAACAACTATCAAGCTGGACACTCTCTGGATCATGTTACGGATTGAAAGACAAACGGCCGCATCAGCATGTGCAGCTGGTGCGACCGCTCAACAAACATGCGATCAACTATTCAACGTCCGCAGCAGGTGAAGCAACTTGAAAGTACTGTGTCGCATCACCCCACTTCCCACGTTGCAGATTGAGTCTCGGTTCTGCTGTCGCAATCAAAACAGACTCAAGGACATTCAACATGTGTTCAATTTCACCATGGACTGCTGCTGTATCGGCTGAAAGTACATGTTGCTGGGTTACCCATTGCGTGCCAAACCAAGAAAATCGATCCCACCGATCTGCTAGGTGGTCCGACAGATGGTCTCGCAATCGTTCAAACAATCGTTTGCTGCCAGCGCCAGTCTGGCCAATGTAAACAATGTCAAAACCAGCACCGAGGACGTAGATGCCTCTTTGTTTTCTGAAGTCCACAGGATGCGCTTTCGACGATAAACTAGCTGCACCCAATAGGCTCCCGGCACGATTCTGATGGCCCCAGGCAACTTTGTCTGCACGCCAGTGGAGCCCGTATGATCGTATCATTTTACACCTCTGCAATGATGATAATGAAGAAGTTGAACACGTATAAGGCTCCTGAAGATAAAGAAAACCCAATCAACTGAGCGGTAAGTATAGGGTATGGCAGCGTCGACATGTGCCGAGGAATGACCACAGTCTGGAAGGCTTGTGCAGGCATACGTTACAACTAGTTAGTACCGCACCTCCACCTTGTGCTGCCCCGCCGTCAATGCAAAGCCAATGAAGCCGATGTTGGCAACCGTGGTTGGCGTTTGCTTGCCGTCAACAGTAACGGTGAGGTTCTCGTCGTAGGGGATTTGGATTACAACAATGCCGTCTCGCTTGAGATCGATGGTGGCATCGAGGCCGCCCTTGGTAGGCTTAGTAGAGACCTGCATCATAGAGGTGCGTTCTGCGGCGGCAAGCGCAAAGTCTGCGGAGCGCACGTTGCGGACGGTGTCTGTGCTGAGGTTGTAGTGCGCCGCAGAGCCAACGTTA
>Ga0164292_10001778_pt1 | contig 17554 bp, 13 predicted proteins | sample GEODES117metaG_FD_111486 | JGI IMG/M metagenome (GOLD analysis project Ga0164292, IMG submission 111486) | Eutrophic lake water microbial communities from Lake Mendota, Wisconsin, USA - GEODES117 metaG | ecosystem: Environmental > Aquatic > Freshwater > Lake | place: USA: Lake Mendota...
CCAGGCGCTTGGCAACAGCGGCCGCACCGTCGTTCGGAAACCCAAGCCGATTGATAAGCGCGCGATCGCGCGGTAGTCGAAACACGTTCGGCGCGGGGTTGGGCTCTTGGGCCACGGCAGTTACCGTGCCGAGCTCAAGAAATCCAAACCCGAGCGCTGCCAGCGCCCGCGCACGCTCCGCATTTTTGTCCAGCCCCCCAGCCAGCCCCACAGGCGAAGGGAACTGCAGCCCCATCGTGCTAACGCTCAAGCGCGGATCGCTGACCCGCAACGCTCCGGTCATCAGGGCTCGCAACGCCGCGATATGCTCCATAGGGGCAAGGGATGCCATGGCCACGCCGTGCGCGCGCGCGGGCTCTAACGAAAAAAGCAAAGGTCGCAAAAGCGTGTACATAACATCTATCTCGCGTAATTTCCCCAACAGGGCGATGCGTGATTCTGCACCCCCTTTCGCGAGGTCATAGCTCGTTCCATCGAACAGCTCAAAAAAGCGCCCCACCGAGCGCCACTTCCGCCGCAGCGGCGGTGATTGGCGCGGCCTTCAAAGGCGTCGTCGCCACGCGCAAGCGGGAGTAGGGTTACGCCATGCTCCCACGTCGCGAACGTCTCACCGCCGCCATCACGCTTTCGCTGTGCGCCATCGGCGCCGTGGCTGGCTGCGATTCGGAAAAAGCCGATCCCGCGCCTGTCGCCCCCACCCCAGCCGAGACAGCCCCCACCTTCGCGGGCACGGTCGAATCGATTCTCCAAAACAAGTGCCAAGGATGTCACTCCGCGGGTGGCGTCGCGCCATTTCCGCTCGTGACTTACGACGATATTCGAACGCACAGCGCCGCAGCCAAAGCCGCCGTGCTCGCGAAAACAATGCCGCCTTGGGGCGCATTCGATGACGATAGCTGCAAAATGCAACACCCTTTCAAAGAAGACTTGCGCCTAACGGACGACGAGCAGGCCAAACTTCTGCGCTGGATCGATGAAGGCATGGCCCCAGGCGATGACGCACGGCGTCCGCCGCCACGCTCGTTTAGTCGCATCGGGCTCGAGGGTAAGACCGACTCGTTTGCGATGGCGTCTCCCTATCCCGTGGCCTCAACAGGCCGCGATGAGATTCGCTGTTTTCCAATCGACCCCAAGTTCACGGACGATCAATGGATAAGCGCCGCGCACGTAGCCCCCGGCAACCCGCAAGTGGTTCACCACGTCATCGTGTACGTCGACCCAAAACGCGAATCGATTGCCAAGGCCGCGGGCACGGGTAGCTATCCGTGCTTCGGTGGCCCCGAGACATCCACCCCTTCACTGCTCGTTGCGTGGGCGCCGGGCGCGACCCCCATCGCATTCGACGAGGGGACTGCTTTAAAGATTCCTAAAGACGCAATGCTTGTTATGCAAGTTCATTATCACGCGACAGGCGTCGACCCCACGACCGACCAATCAGCGGTCGAGATCCGCCGGGCTGCGTCGACTCCGGTGCGCACCGCACGGGTTATTCTCGCAGGAAACGCAGCGAGTCGAAACGGTCTTATATCCCTGCAGCCAGGGCCGGCCGATCCTCCGTCTGGGCCGGAATTCTTTATCCCTGCGAACGCGCCGAACCACACCGAATCAATGACGTTTACTGTCCCTGCATTCGTGCAGATTCCGGAACAACGCCTGCTCAGCGTTGGAGCGCATATGCACTGGGCGGGAGTCGATATGAAAATCGAAATCGAACGGGCCAGTCCATCGCCAAGTCAACCTGCAAAAGAATGCCTCCTCAGCACCCCAAAGTACGACTTTAATTGGCAGCGCAGTTACACCTATGACGCGCCCATCGACAAAGTCCCCACGATCAACGCGGGAGATAAGCTTCGCTTTACATGCACGTACAACAACACAAAAGCGAACAAAAACGTCAACAAAGCCCTTCTCGAAAGCCGTCTGCCGGACCCAGTCGACATTCGTCTCGGCGAGCAAACAACCGACGAAATGTGCCTCGGAGTACTCGTGACGTCGCAATTGCGCTCATACTTGGACTAGTCGCAAAAAGCGCCGCGTCGGACATACCGACACTCAGGGCAGCGTGACGCGTCACACGATCGCGCCACTTCGGGACGTTGACACCTCGACGAAAAAAAACCCTTCAAGTAGAGTCCGCGCCCGTTCGGTTTTTTGAAATGAAATCGAATAGTCAAAGGAGAATGCTGTGATTATCGGAGTGCCTAAGGAAATCAAAACACGCGAATACCGAGTTGGCATGACCCCAGCAGGCGTGCGTAGCCTGACGGCCCGCGGTCACCGCGTGCTTGTTGAGCGAGGCGCAGGCGAAGGCGCCAGCATCCCCGATGGCGATTACATCGCGTCGGGCGCGCAAATCGTGGCGACTGCCGCCGAGGCGTGGGGCGCGGAAATGGTTGTAAAAGTCAAAGAGCCGCTCCCCTCGGAATATGGCTACTTCCGAGAAAATCTAATCCTGTACACTTACTTGCATCTTGCACCCGAACCGGAACTCACCCGTCAGCTGACAGCCAAGAAGGTGTGCGGTGTCGCGTATGAAACGATCGAAGCCGATGATGGTAGCCTTCCGCTTCTTCGACCGATGAGCGAAGTCGCCGGGCGCATGGCCGTTCAAGTCGGCGCGAGCGTGCTGCAGAAAGAGCACGGCGGCAAAGGCGTACTGCTCGGCGGCGTGCCAGGCACTCGACGCGGCCGCGTAACGATTTTGGGCGGCGGCGTCGTGGGCCGAAATGCCGCCACGATTGCGATCGGCATGGGCGCCCAGGTCACGGTACTCGACGTTTCTGCGTCCACGATGGCCTACCTCGATGACATGTTCGGCGGCGCGATCGAGACCCTCTACGCCAACCCCTTCAACATCGAGGCAGCCGTCCTCCGCGCCGACCTCGTGATCGGTGCCGTGCTCGTCACCGGTGCCCGCGCACCGAAGCTCGTCTCCAAAGACATGATTGCCAAAATGGAGCAAGGCAGCGTCGTCGTCGATGTCGCGGTCGACCAAGGCGGTTGCATCGAAACGTGCCGCCCAACAACGCACGACAATCCCACGTACGAAGTCGATGGCGTCGTCCACTATTGCGTCGCGAACATGCCCGGAGCCGTTGCGCAAACGAGCACGTGGGCGCTCACGAACACAACGATGGCTTACGCGCTAAAAATTGCGGACCAAGGCATCATTGCCGCTGCTCGCGGTGACCGTTCGCTCCTCAAGGGCATCAACACGTTCGCCGGAAGCGTCACGTGCGAGCCGGTCGCCGCGGCCCACAAGGTCGATTACACCCCAATCAGCCGATTCATCGCCTAGCGAGAACGCAGCCCGGCATTCGGAAATACCGCCGCGACGCTGCCTCTGGAGGACCGAGACAGCGTCGCGCCTGGCTCCGAAGCCGGCTTTCCATTGGCGTTTTTCTCGCCAACCCATCGAACAGCAGCGCAGCGGCGACGGGCGCGCTCGTTTCACGCTACCGTTGGCTCTCGCCTTCGGTACTTTTCCGAATAGCATTTATCGCGTCTCCGCAGGCATCGCGGAGTTCCTCATCAAGGAGCTCCTGCGGGGCCGCGACCGGCAGCACAAGGTCGATATCGCACGCCATCACCGTTGTGGCTGGGCTGTCAGATGCAGGCCTCACGGTAAATACGATTTGCATATCTTTGATATTGCCTTTAACGAATCGCCCCTCAATCACTTCGCCGCCATCAGGCAACCGAAATGGAGATTCGAAGCGCGTCACATACCAAATCGTGACAATGCCCTTCATAATCGGAAGCTGAAAGTACACATCGGTCGTGCTTGCCGACTTATCGACGACCGTTACTTTCTTAAAGCGCGGCCCTGCCAATTCCTTGTACTTTGCATAGTCTGCGAGCCGCGCCTTCACCCGCTCGGCCGAGCTGAACACAATGCCCTCGGCATGGCCGTAGCGGTCAGCCTTGCCTGGTGGTGTCCAATTGGTTCGGACAATCGCGCCATCTTGACGAAGGCGGTCGACCTTTGCGCGAAGGTCTGCGTCGGAACCTTCCACCGACCGAGGCCAGGCTACCTGCCTGCCTTCGCCATCACGCACGGCCGCGGCGGCACCGCGTGGGTCTTTTCCGAAGCCTTCAGCGGCGGGAGCAGCCGCAGGCAACTCCGATGCGGATGCGATCGCATGGCCTGGCACCACCGTCGCGGGCTGCCGACTCGGAGCACTGCACCCGGCAATGGCGATAAGCGCCACACTACGTTGCATGGTCACATAAACCGAAGCACTCGCGATTCGCTTTGCGAAACCCATCGTGCCTCCAAGCGTACATCACGTTTCGCGGTCATGCCTGATCGCAATCGTTGGACGAGGATGGTGGGCATTTCACCGTCCATGGATCACTTTTTCATCACGACAGCTCTTCTTCTCGCGCGCTATCTCTTGGCCGATCCCATGCGTTCTCTTCGCTTACTCCACACAACCATGTACAGCGCATCATTTTTGCTCGCCGCGGGATGCGCATCCGTTCACGACGATGACAATGCCGCCCCAGGCGGTGCAAGCGCCCTGAGCGATACGGACGTTACGGCTGTGCATATCGGCCTTATCTCCGTCGACCAATTACCGAATTCGCCTCCGGCGCTCGCCGCGAGTGTCCTTGATTCGCTCGTGCGCGATAACGTTGTTTCCGAGGATCACGTTGAGCTCTCGCTCGAGGGCAGCGTTTCAAAAGACCTCCACAGCGGCCTCGTCGGCGAAGCCGGCCTAACGCAGTGGTACGGTCAGGCCAAGCAGGGCGGCGTCGTCCGCGTTGATGGCTACTTCATGAAGGCTGACTTCAAGCCCGTTCGGAGTGCATCGAGCGGCCCCAGCGGCGCGCTGACATTTCCCTTCGCGGCAGCAGCAGGATCGCGCGTTGAGTTCGCCAAGGTTTATGCGAATGCCGAGCAAGCGCGAGCGGCTGCGCGTCCCAGCTTGTGGTCGATTCCCGCCGATGCCACCCGCGCTTTGGCCCTCTCCGAAGGAACCTACGTCACGATTCCAATGACAGGCGAGCTGAACACACGGGTGGACGGCTCGTTTCTAACGAAAGCCGCGGCGACAACGATTGCACTCCGCAATCGTTTGAGTGCGTCTGCGACGGGTAGCCTGTCCGCGAAGGTCCAAGGCGCGCTTGTTGCTCGGGGCAACTTCGTATTCGAGATCATACGTTTGAAGGGCAACTTCGTCCGCCTGCGCGTGGGCAACCAACGTACCCTCACGGCATCGGGCAAACTCGACGTTGCCGCCCGATCAAACGAATTCAAATTTATCCCCGCAACAACCCTGGAACGCGCAAGGTCGTTTCGTTCGGTGTTCGCGCGCAGTGCCCAGGCGCAAGCCCCCACGGACACACCCGACGTTGCGAGCCGCATAAGCGCGTTGACCAAAACACTGTCGCCGCCTCTGAAGTCACTCCTCGCGGATACGAGCGTGATTGGCGTCGACAATCCCGCCCTCAAAAGCGCCCTCGAGCAAGCCCTCCGCACGACCGACCCGGCCATTGCGTTGGCGCAAGGCGCGAGCTCTAATCCCAACGAACTCGAGACGCGGACCCAGCTCGCTGTCGATGGAATGCTCGCAAACACCGATGCCAAAGTACGTGCATCTATCAAGATTCCAGCGCCCCAGCTTCGACGCTTCACCGATAGCACCGTGTCGATAGGCGCCGCGGTCGACCTTTCGGGTGAAGTAACTCAACAAGTGCAATCGCTTGGCGACTACATCTTTGATCTATCGACAATCGAAGGCCGCGAAGCTTACGAGCACGCAATTTCGGGGCGCGCGCTGTGGGCCGGAAGCCGCGATATCGCGGGTGCCGGTTGGTCGATTCGCGGTCGAACGTTGGCCGACCTCACGTTTGCCGAAGCCCTCGCCGAGGAAGATCAAGGCAAGTCGTCCCCGCGTGTCGTGCGCGTGGCAAACATTGACCAGTCCTTGCGACGCAGCGCGATTGGGATCACGTTTTCCGGTCTGGGCGCGCGCACATCGTTCAATCGAAAAGGCGCACAGCAAACGTTGACGACCGTCGACAGTGCGGGCAACCGGTCGACGCGTCGTGCAGAACTCGCCGAATTTTCCCACGACCAGCGCCTCATTGGCTCAAGTCGTAGCGAGACCCTCGCAAGCGGCTTCACAAGCGTTGTCGGCGATGCGGCCGCGCCCTCGCTGGCTTCCTATTGGTTTCGCTGGGAGCAAAACTTGCGATCTACAAGCGATCCGCTCGGCTCATCGCTCGCGACGGCGCTGAATTTTCTCGGACCTCGCGGGGCTCGCATTGGCATTCCGATGCTTTACGCCACGTCCGAATCGGCGACAGGTTCAATCAAGGCGTCTCTCGATGTTGTGATTGAAGAAAAGGCCCTTCGTTCCTTTTTCAACGCACCTCTCGAAACGCTGTGGACCTCTCTTGGGCGTATGGCAGAAACGTACGATAACCAATTCGGTCTTCCGCACATTGGCAAGTTCGCCCCCAACGACGACGTCCCCGAAGCCAACAGCGAAAAAGCGTCGTGCGCCAAAGTCGCTAAAGCATGGGGCGACGCCTATTGCGGGTACTTCCGCGCGCGGTTCGCGGAGCTGCCGACCATCGCGCCCGAAAAGCGTGTCGATTACCTGAAGAAGTACTACGAAGCCTCCCTCCTCGCGAACCCGATTGGGTCGAAGGTCCTCGTGCGTCTTTTGAACCAGGTGCTGAGCGCCCAAGGAGTGACCGAAGGCGTCTACGTTCGACTGGCGCTTGAGCAGCCGAAAAACCCATCGAGTTCAGCCGCCCCGGGGCTTGAGGTCGGCGCAAGCGAGGAGGCGGCTGTTGCCTTGTCGGCGCTTGAGGCGCTTCGCTAGGTCAGCCTCGGCGCTTCGCGATTGTGCCCCGACGCCAAGCGCCGTTCCCGCGTTTTCGCGCGGCGCTTACGGCCGCCGCATGGTCCCGGTAAAGGACGTCATCTGGCGCGCGATCCCGTCGTGCGCCCGAGCGACATCTTCCGCGCGCGACACCGCCGCTAGCAGATGGCTCGTACTGTCGGCATGAGACTTGTAGCTTGCATTCAATTCGGCGACTTTCGCCGATATCGCGGCCACCGCCTCGGCGACATGCCGACCGCCTCGCGCTTGCTCCAGCGCCGTTCGCTCCGCCGCTTGCGTAATGTGGCGCATCTTCTCGGCACTGCGCATCATCAGCTCCGAGCCTCGCGCTTGCTGGGCCGTCGCTGCGGCGATTTGCTGCACCGTCTCGGCGAGGCGCCCGATCGCATCGGTCACTTGTTTTGAGCCCTTTGCTTGCTCGACCGTTGCCCGAGCGATGGCTCGCACCATGTTCGTCGACTTGCGACTTGATTCCAGAATCTTTTTGAGTGCCTGCTCGGCATCATTCGAAACTTGCACGCCTCGATCGACGTTATGCGCACCGCGCTCAACCGCCGAAATGGCATTACGGCTTTCGCCCTGCACTGTTTTAATGAGGTCGGTAATCTCCCTCGTGCTAGCTCCCGCACGTTCGGCAAGGTCTTTGATTTCATCGGCAACAACGGCAAAGCCCTTCCCCTGCTCTCCCGCCTGCGCCGCAATAATCGCCGCGTTTAGTGCCAAAAGATTCGTTTGCTCTGCGACATCATCAATGACATTGACGATTTGGCCAATCGCATCAATTCGAGTTCCGAGTGCTGCAATAGCCATAACGGCTTCTTGGGAGCTTTCCCGAATTCGGTTAATCTCCCCAAGGGTCTTCAGGATGGCCTCTGCACCGCGTTCGGCATCGACCGCAACTTCCTCCGACAAGCGCGCGGTTTCATTCGCGTTCGACTGAACCTGATCGATCGAGATATCCATTTCGTTCATCGACGAGCTTGTCTCTTCAGCGGTGAGCGAGAGAGCATCCACGTTCTTGGCGACTTCTTTGATCGAGTACGCCATCTCTTCCATCGAACTCACCGTTTCGCGCACGCTGGTCGACAGCTCCCCAAGGTTGGTCGCCACCGCAGCGCTTGTGCTGGTCATCTCGACGATCGCGGCACTCGATTCCGAAGCGTTCGCCGACAGCCATTCCACGCTCGAGGCGAACTCCCGCATCATTGAAACCATCTGCCTCGTCAGCCGAGACGTCTCCTCCGCGGCCGACGACTGCTGAACAAGTCCATCGTGAAGCTTCGCGAGCAATGCATCGAGTTCATCGCCGGCTTTTTTCGTGCCGCGAGAGCGCGATTCTTCATCATCCACGATGCGCGCAAGTTCATCAAAGATGCGTGATGTGGCAGCCGTCGCCCCAGCCGGGGGCTCAGGACGCTCGCCTCGCCGAGCACGCCGAAGGCCCTCAACAACAGCCGCGGAATCCTGCGCAGTCGCGCCAGACACTGCGAGCAAAACGCCGACGAGGCCGCCTGCCCCGGCGATCAAAGCCGCCTGCGTCGAATCGTGCCCCACCCACGCCGCAAGGCCTGTGCTCGCGCCGATGACAGTCGCCCCAAGTACAACGCTTTGATAGTTTCGAATCATGTGCGCGTGCTCCGCATTGAGCAGCGTACGCGATCACTCCCGATGCGGGATAATGTTCTGCGAGCCGTCGCCCACGCTCGAGAGCGGTACGCCCGCGCGCTCCAGGCGACCTAGCGCGGTTTTCACCGCCACATCGCTTGCATCAATGCCGACAAACCGACGGCCAAGCTGCGCCGCGACCGCCAACGTGGTGCCGCTACCGGCGTACGGATCGAGCACAACGTCGTTCTCATCGCTAAGCGCCCTCACCACGCGACCAAGCAACGCTTCCGGCTTCTGCGTCGGATACCCCGTGCGCTCTTTCGAAATCGGAGCAATCACACCAATGTCCCACACATCGCCAAGCGGAACCCCTTGCGAGGCCTGCGACGTGGTCACTGAGCGCGCACGCCGACCGTCGCTTTTGAACACCGCGCGCTGCTTATTGGTTCCCCACGTTGCGACAGTGGAAGGAGCGAGCGGTTCGTACAGCTGACAAAAGCGCGGGGAGGTCTCGACGCTTTTGCGCCAGCGCAAGAGCACATCATGAACGCGCTGAAAATTAGCGGTTTTTGCGGGCCATCGGCGGTACCGCCACACAATCTCACTCGCAAAGCACTCTTCGCCAAAGATCTCATCCCCCAGCACTTTCACGTAATGGCTCACGCGCGAATCGAGATGCACGACGACCGATCCGTACGGCGCGAGAAGCTCGCGAATAACCACGAGCCTCATTCGAATTGATTCCAAATACTCACCACGACTCGACCAGCGATCATCAAACGCGACCGCCTTCGGCCGCTGATGCAAAGGTCCGCCTTGTTCGCTTGATTTCGAATCACGCGGTCGCACGAGCGCCTGGTGAACGACGTTCGTGAAATAAGGAGGATCGAGATACACAAGCGCGACGCGCTCACGAAGCTGCCGCGCATGCGCAACGTATTGCAGGCCAATGGCATTATCACCATGAATCAACGTATGGCGCTTGTGTGCATCTTCGAAGATTCGAAGCGAACCGAAATCACGGGCATCTTGCATACAACCGGATTCCTGTCCTTTACCCGGCCACTCGAGGCGCACGACGTCGCTCACTGACTTACTCACGGGGACCGAGACTATAGGTAACGCCGCACGCGATGCATCAGGCAAGTCGCGCAGGAGTCGACACCAGCGCGCACCAAACTGCTACTATGCGCGGCCGTGAGCCGTTCGAATTCCGACTCCCCCGCTTCTTCGTCTCCCGCTTCTGCCTCCGATGCGTCGTTGTTGTCGTCGCCATCGGACAAGAGCGCTGCAGCGTCATGCAGCCAAGGCACCTCCAGGCCACGCGTTTTTTCGGGCATTCAACCCACAGGGGAACTGCACCTTGGCAATTACCTCGGTGCCGTCCGCACGTGGCGCGAACAGGTCAACGACGGGACGGACGAGACCATGTTTTGCATCGTCGATGCGCACGCGATCACGGTTCCCTACGACCCGCTCACGCTACGCCAAAATATCGATTCATTCGCCATTGACCTCATCGCTTGCGGCATCGATCCCGATAAGACAACGTTATTCGTCCAGAGCGATGTTCGCGAGCACACCGAACTCGCATGGTACCTCGCCAGCGTCACGCCCATGGGCGACTTGCAGCGAATGACGCAATTCAAAGACAAGGGTGAGGGAAAAGACTTCGTTTCCACGGGTCTATTCACCTACCCCGTACTCATGAGTGCCGATATTCTTCTCTACAAAGCCACCATTGTGCCCGTGGGCGAAGATCAGCTGCAGCATCTCGAGCTCGCTCGCGAGACTGCGCGAAGGTTCAATCATCGATTCAAGTCCCCGAGCGGACAAGAAATCATGCTGGAGCCCAAACCGAGGCTCTCCCCGACGCCGCGAATCATGGGGCTCGACGGGGATTCGAAAATGTCCAAGTCGAAAGGCAATACGATCTTGCTGTTCGAAGACCCAAAAGCGTTTTGGGAAAAACTCAAGCGAGCGTTCACCGACCCGCAGCGACTCAAGCTTAGCGATCCAGGGCGCCCCGATGTTTGCAACATCTTCACAATGCACAAGGGCGTAAGTCCAAGTGAAACGGTCGCGGAAGTGCGCGCCAACTGCACCGGCGCCAAATGGGGATGCGTTGCGTGCAAGCAAGTCCTCTTCGAGAACTTCACGAAAGAGATCGTTCCGCTTCGCACGAAGCGCGAACAGCTGTCGATCGACCGCGTCCGCGAGGCCCTCGGCGACGGCGCGTCCAAAGCACGCCGCATCGCGCAAGAGACCATGAAAGAAGTGCGCGAAGCGATGGGCATCGGAAGCGGAGCCGCGCGCTCCATCGATGCTCGATGAGTTTCGTGGGACGGCAGCTCCTCACTCACGACCACGACCGAGCATCGATGCGTCGTGCGGCACCCCCGAGCAAACTCTGGCGATTCGCGTGGGACGTGCGTCTGGTCGCGATCGGCCTGCTCAGCCTGCATTGCTCGCGCCCCGCCGTTGATGCGAGCCCCGAAGGCGCGCTCCTTGCCCTCATCGACCAGCTCGAACACGCCAGCACCGACGGGTCCGCGCTCCGCGATGCGTACGAGCTGCTCGGACCACAAGCCCAAGCCAATCTGACGCAGCGCGCGGCGCGCGCAAGCCGCAGCCTCGGTCGTCGTTACGAGCCACACGAGATGCTCGCCGACGGTCTATTTACAGTCCACTTCACCCCCAAAATTCTCACCGCCCGCGCAGGCGCCGCGCAGCCCGATGAGGCGTGGGTTGAAGCAACCGGGCACGTGCCCTCCGCTCATGCGACGGTGCGATGCGTTCGCGTGAGCGGGCGCTGGCGCGTCGAGCCCGAACTTGCGCCCGTCATCGCGCCAGCTCAACGCTCCGACGCGACGCCGTAAGCGCCGTAAGCGCCGCGTCCTAACGCGATTCGGTATCGCGTTAGACAAGGCTGTTGCGCGCGACGCGGGCGCCAGCACATGATTGCAAAACGCAAGCAACTGATTGCACTTTACACCATTGACAACGAGCGAACGTCCGGGGTGCGAACGAGGTCGTGGCTCTATCGCGCTAGCGGCAACCCCTTTTTTTCGGTGGAAGAGCCAAGGGAATCGAAGAAATTATTCCCCTTGTCATCGACAACAATAAACGCCGGAAAATCCACAACGTTGATCTTCCACACCGCTTCCATCCCGAGCTCAGGATACTCGAGCACCTCGACACTTCGAATACAATCCTGAGCCAAGCGCGCCGCAGATCCGCCAATGGATCCCAAGTAGAAACCTCCGTGCATCTTGCATGAATGAGTCACCACGTCGGACCGATTTCCCTTGGCGAGCATCACCATGCTTCCGCCGTGTTTTTGGAAAAGCTCAACATACGAGTCCATGCGCCCTGCGGTGGTCGGACCGAACGCTCCAGACGCCATTCCCTCCGGGGTTTTCGCCGGACCTGCGTAGTACACAGCGAAGTCTTTCATATACGAAGGAAGACCATCCCCCGCGTCCAACCGCTCTTTGATCTTCGCGTGGGCAATGTCTCGAGCCACAATCATGGGGCCCGTTAGCGACAGTCGCGTCTTGATTGGATACTTCGACAGCGTGTCACGAATCACGTTCATTGGCTGATGCAGGTCAATGCTCACAACATCACCCGAGAGCGAATCGAGAGACACGTCCGGCAAGTATTTCGCCGGGTCCGTTTCCAATTGTTCAATAAAGATTCCCTCGCGCGTGATCTTCCCGAGCACTTGCCTGTCGGCCGAACAAGACACCGCAATCGCAACCGGACACGATGCCCCATGGCGAGGCAAGCGCACGACCCGTACATCGTGACAGAAGTACTTGCCACCGAATTGCGCGCCGATTCCGAGGCTTTGCGTCATGGCCAACACCTCTTGCTCAAGGCCAAGATCCCGGAACCCACGCCCGAGCTCATTGCCGGACGCTGGCAGCGAGTCGAGATACCGAGCCGACGCGAGCTTCGCCGCCTTTAAGGCAAACTCCGCAGACGTCCCGCCAATCACAATGGCGAGGTGATAAGGCGGACACGCTGAGGTACCAATACTTTTAATTTTCGATTGCAAAAAAGCCATCAAGCTTGATGGGTTAAGCAAAGCTTTCGTCTCCTGGTAGAGGAAACTCTTATTCGCCGAACCGCCACCTTTGGCCATAAAAAGAAACGAGTAAGCATCGCCATCTGTGGCGTATAGCTCAATTTGCGCGGGGAGATTCGACCGCGTGTTGACCTCACGATAAACATCGAGTGGCGCCAACTGCGAATATCGCAAGTTTCCCTGCTGATAAGCATCAAAAATGCCTCGTGAGATAGCTTCTTCGTCGCGTCCTTCGGTCAAAACGCGCTGACCGCGTTTACCCATCACGATTGCCGTGCCGGTATCCTGACACATGGGCAAAACGCCACTTGCAGCGATATTGGCATTTTTGAGCAAATCGAGTGCCACAAACTTATCATTTGGCGAAGCCTCGGGGTCATCGAGAATGTGCCGCAACTGAGCGAGGTGTCCCGGCCGAAGCCAGTGCGCGACATCACGCATGGCTTGATGCGCCAAAAGCGTTAAGCCTTCGGGAGCAACGCGTACAAACGAATGCGAACCGACATTTAACTCCGATACGTGATCGCGCGTGAGAAGTCGGTACGGCGACGTCGATGAGTGGCCCAATTCGAGGATTTCTTGAAACTGAAAAGAAGCGGCGGTCATGTCAGCGACGAACCATAGTCAACTTTGGACCAAAGCGATGCCTCCCGGTTGCTCTGGCACCGCCCCGCGTTTCGCCTCGCGTCTCGAGCCCGCACGCCCCAGCACCCGCGACCGAGCGCATGACTACGTCGGTTCGCGTGCGGCGGCCGCGGCGTCGTGGTGCGCGATGTCCGCCCGACGATCGCGCCGCACAGTGGTATACGCACCGCATGCAGGCCTCCTATCGATCGCTCTATCCCGAAATCGAACCCTTCGATACCCGACGTCTCCAGGTCCCAGGCGGACACGAAATCTACATCGAGCAAAGTGGTAATCCACACGGCAAGCCCGTTGTGTTTCTCCACGGCGGACCAGGCGGCGGCACCGACCCGAAACACCGGCGCTACTTCGATCCGAGTGCCTACCGAATCGTACTTTTCGACCAACGAGGTTGCGGCAAAAGCACGCCGTTCGCCTCGTTAGAGTCAAACACGACGTGGGATCTCGTCGCCGATATCGAGCGAATTCGCGCGGCGCTCGAGATCGACCGCTGGCAAGTGTTCGGCGGCTCTTGGGGCTCAACGCTCGCCTTGGCCTACGCGCAAACCCATCCCGAACGCGTCACCGAACTCGTTTTGCGCGGGATATTTCTGCTCCGCAAAGAAGAAATCGATTGGTTTTACCAAGAAGGTGCAAGCTGGATTTTCCCCGATGCCTGGGAATCATTTTTAGCACCGATTCCCGCCCATGAGCGTGACGACCTTCTTCGTGCATACTACACAAGACTCACATCTTCCGATGCTTCGGTTCGGCTTGAGGCCGCGAAGGCGTGGAGCGTATGGGAGGGCCGCACGAGCTGCCTTTTTCCAAACGAAGATCTTATCGCCCGCACCGCCGGCGATGAATTCGCATTGGCGTTTGCCCGTATCGAGTGCCACTACTTTACCAACGGAGGTTGGTTGGACGGCGGTCGCCACCTGCTTGCGCCGGCAAACATTGCAAAGATCCAATCGATTCCCGGAGTCATTGTGCAAGGCCGCTACGATGTCGTGTGCCCGGCGAAAAGCGCTTGGGATCTACACAAGGCCTGGCCTGAAGCCGACTTGCGAATCGTGGCCGATGCCGGTCATGCCGCGAGCGAACCGGGGATTGTGCATCAATTAGTCTCCGCGACCGACAAGTTCCGGCCCTGAGCCCCGCAAGCACCCACTGTTTTTTCGAGCTGCCCCGGCCATTGGCCTTCGCGCTGGCAGCGGCGGCTCGTTCTTCCCTTTCGCGGGCTGCCGCGGTACACGCCAGGGTGTCCCATGGCCGAAAACACGACCGCCCATGATCCGTCCTTGCCGACTTCGCCTTCGCCCGCTGCTTCTGCCGCGGCTCAACCCGGCCTATCTGCGGCCGAGCAGGCGCTGCTCGATGCTCGCCGCGCGAAAGCCAATCGGCTGCGTGATCGCAACGAAAACCCGTTCGCCAACGACGTCACCCCGCGCGCCGGGGGCACGACCTACGACACCGCAGAGGTTCGCGCGATCGCTGTGAGTGCACGCGCACCCGACGGGAAGTACGACGAGGCCAAAGTGCGCGAGCTTGCGCACAACTCAGTGCTGCACGTGCGCGGGCGAGTCACCGCTTTTCGTTCCACCGGCGGGCTGTCATTTCTACGCCTGCGTGACCGAACGGGCGAAATTCAGCTCCTTCTTAGCGAAGCCAAAATGGGTGCAGAGTACATCCGACTCGATGACATCGATCTTGGCGATATCATCGAAACCGAGGGCACTCTTGCCGCCTCGAAACGGGGCGAATTGTCCATCGAGCCGATGAGAATTCGCATTCTGACCAAGTCGATGCGTCCACCCCCAGAGAAGTGGCACGGGCTGCAAGACGTCGAGACCCGTTATCGTCAGCGCTACGTTGACCTCATCGCCAATCCTCTCGTGGCCGAGGTGTTTCGCGCACGCAGCGCCATCATCCGCGCCACGCGCAAAGTTCTCGACCGGCAGGGATTCATCGAGGTCGAGACGCCGACGCTAACCCCGCTCGTCGGCGGCGCCGTCGCACGACCGTTCGAGACGCACCACAATGCACTCGGAATGGACCTTTTTATGCGCATTGCCCCCGAGCTGTACCTGAAGCGGCTGCTCGTCGGGGGTCTTGAGCGCGTGTACGAAATCGGTCGCTGTTACCGCAACGAGGGAATCTCAACGCGGCACAATCCCGAATTCACAATGCTTGAGTATTACTGGTCTTACGTAACATGCGAAGACCTGATGGGATTCACCGAAACAATGCTTCGAGCCATTGATGCCGATTTGGCACAATCGCTTCCCGAATCGCACGCACGCTGGACGGCCGAGAGGCCCTTTACCCTCAACGAACCTTTCGCACGCGTACCGATGGCCGAGGCTGTGATTCGCGGCGCGAAGGTCGCGCAAGTTCCTGCCTGGCTCAACGCCATCGAAACAGGCGGCGCAGGCGAGCTCGTCGCAATGTTGAAGTCTGAAGACTTCGGCGGCCGCATGAAAGAATGGTCGAAGTCGTCGGCTCGAGCAAAAGCGATCGATTGGGGCAATTTCCGCAAAGGCTGGCTAAAGTGCGATAACGACGGCGAGCGCTTATTCGCAGCCTACGAATATCTATCGGAGCCTTTCCTCACAGAGGATTATCGTTCGTCGTGCGGCACGAAGAGTTTGCCCGTATTGATTACCGAATACCCCTTCGAAACGTCGCCCCTGGCCCGACGCAACGATACGCGTCCCCACCTGGTCGACAGATTCGAGCTATTCGTACACGGTCGCGAACTGTGCAACGCGTTCAGTGAGCTCAACGATCCGGAAGACCAGGCCGAGCGCTTCCGCGAGCAAGTTCGCAAAAAGGCTGCTGGCGCGGAAGAGACGATGGACTTCGATGAGGATTACATCCGTGCCCTTGAGCACGGGATGCCGCCCGCGGCAGGATTCGGCATGGGGATGGATCGTCTCGCCATGATGCTCACCAACTCTGCGTCAATTCGCGATGTCATCCTCTTTCCGCTGCTCAGGCCGGATACATGATGAAGCAGCCACGACGAACACGGAAAGTCGCCAAAATCGCGTTCGCAATTCTTACGTGTTCATTCGCAGCGCTTTGCGTATGGCTTCAACGACTCCCGTCCCCCTCCGCATTGGCATGGAGCGTGCGCGATGCCGCGATTCGTATCGGCGCTATCGTGTCAGGGGTGGGCGCGGTGCTTGTGGCCGTTGCCTTGCTGCTGCCGACCGTTCTCAATGCACTAGAGTCGCGAGGGTTTACATCGTTCGTCGCCGCCCGCCACGTGCGGTCTCAGAAGAGCGGTTTTCTCACGATCATCAGCGTTCTGTCGATCTGCGGAATCGCGATTTCGTCGTGTGCGCTCTCGAGCGTCGTAAGCGTCATGGGCGGGTTTTCTCAAGATCTGAAACGCAAGATCCTTGGCAACAACGCGCACATCGTCATTGACACCACCGCGGGTACAAACTTCGCTGATTTTGAGTCTGCCTTGTCTCGCGTGCGCGAGATTCCAGGCATCGTTGGCGCAACCGGGGTTGTCCGCGGCGAGGTCTTGGCCTCAAGTTCGACGAGCAACACCGGCGTCATCGTGACAGGCATTGACCCTGCGACCGTTAGTTCTGTCATCGACATTCAAGGGACTCTTGAAGCGGGCAAGCTCTCGTATCTTGAACATCCGGAGTCACTGCTCAACCTTCCGCCGGATGAAGTCATCGGAATTGGCCCCGGCGGCCTTCCCTTTGTGAAGGGAGCACCGCTCACATCGACGTTGCTTGGTGATGATTCGGCGATCCCAACGCGCGTGCCGTCGGCGTCCGAAAAGCCCGTTCGCCCCGGGATTATCGTGGGCCGCGAAAGCGCCAAAACGCTACACGTCTACGTCGGCGACGAAATCACCCTTGTTTCGCCTCTCGGAGACCTTGGTCCCATGGGCGTTATGCCGCGAACAAAGAAGTTCCGGGTCGCCGGCATCTTCTACAGCGCCATGTACGAATACGATTCGACCTGTGTTTACACACTACTAGGCACCGCTCAGGAATATTTCCAAACTCAAAACAAGATTTCTGCGATCGAAATCAAAGTCAAAGACGCAGAGGAGAGTCAGCTGTTTGCCGAGCCCATCAGCGCAGCTGTCCGTCGCCCTGAACTGCGGTTGCGCGACTGGCGTGACATCAACAAAAATCTTTTTTCCGCCCTTCAAGCGGAACACTTTGCCGCTTTCCTGATTCTCTCGATCGCGATCGTTGTGGCAAGCTTCTGCATTGTTTGCACACTCCTTCTTATGGTGACCGAGAAAGGAAAAGAGATCGCCATCCTCAAAGCCTTAGGAGCGAGCGATAGCGCAATTCGTCGGACCTTCATGAAAGAGGGAATGATTTTGGGC
>Ga0164292_10001779_pt1 | contig 17553 bp, 15 predicted proteins | sample GEODES117metaG_FD_111486 | JGI IMG/M metagenome (GOLD analysis project Ga0164292, IMG submission 111486) | Eutrophic lake water microbial communities from Lake Mendota, Wisconsin, USA - GEODES117 metaG | ecosystem: Environmental > Aquatic > Freshwater > Lake | place: USA: Lake Mendota...
GTAGGCATCAATTTCACCCCGGCTGATACCACCTTCTTCGTCTGAGCCATGCGGCACGCGCAAGGCGACAACACGACCGCCTTTCATGTTGGCTGCGCCCGAGAAGACTTTGAAGTCCACGTCACCCATGACGTCTGTCAATTCGGTGAGTTCTAACTTGACCCGCAAATCGGGCTTGTCAGAACCATACCGATGCATGGCATCGGCATAAGCCATGATGGGGAATTCACCCAACTCCACGTTCATGGTGCTGGCAAACACGCCTTTGATCATCTCTTGGAACATGGCGCGAATTTCTTCTTCGCCCAAAAATGAAGTTTCAATATCGATCTGCGTGAATTCGGGTTGGCGGTCTGCACGCAAGTCTTCGTCACGGAAACATTTGGTGATTTGGTAATAGCGGTCAAAACCGGCCACCATCAGCAACTGTTTGAACAACTGCGGCGACTGCGGCAACGCAAAGAAATGACCATCGTGGACACGGCTGGGCACCAAGTAGTCGCGAGCGCCTTCCGGCGTGCTTTTGGTCAGCATGGGGGTTTCAATGTCGACAAAGCCGTTGTCATCCAGGAAACGACGCACCGCCATCGACACTTTGTAGCGCAGCATCAGGTTTTTCTGCATGTAGGGTCGGCGCAGATCCAAAACGCGGTGCGTCAAGCGGGTGGTCTCCGACAAGTTGTCGTCATCCAATTGGAAAGGCGGCGTGACCGACGCGTTGAGCACGGTCAACTCGTGGCACAGCACTTCAATCTTGCCGCTCTTCAAGTTGTCGTTCGTGGTGCCTTCAGGGCGAGCACGCACCAACCCCTTGACTTGAATACAAAACTCGTTGCGAACATCTTCAGCCACCTTGAACATCTCAGGGCGATCAGGATCACAAACAACTTGGACAGAGCCCTCACGATCGCGCAAATCGATGAAGATCACGCCACCGTGATCACGGCGACGGTTGACCCAGCCACACAAACTGACGGTTGCACCTTGTATTTGCTCAGTAACCAAGCCGCAGTAATGAGTTCGCATCGCCATGGTGATTTTTTCTTTCTGTCTGATGTAAGAGGAAGGTGAAACTTGGTGCCCTTGGCACCGGAGTTCAAGTCGCTTTAGGAGCAGGCGACAAAGACGAAGTTGGTGAGACAGCACCCATGGAGATCACATAGGTGAGCGCCTCGTCCACACTCATGTCAAGCACCACCACATCCTGACTTGGCACCAGCAAAAAGAAACCACTGGTGGGGTTGGGCGTGGTGGGTACATAGACACTGATGAAACCCTCACCAAGATGCTGCGCGACTTCCCCTGAAGGCGTGCCGGTTTGAAAAGCGATGGTCCAAGCACCTTGGCGTGGATATTGAATCAGCAGGGCTTGACGAAATGCATTGCCATTGCTTGAAAACAAGGTGTCCGAGACTTTTTTGACACTGGTGTAAATGGACTTGACGATGGGAATGTGGGTGAATAATTTGTCCCATTGCTTGACCAACCAATTGCCAAAAACATTGGAGGCGAAAGCTCCAGTCATCACAAGTACCAAAAACACCAATATGACGCCCAAGCCTCGAATGTCTCTTAAATGTGCAAAAGAATCATTGAATCCTTGGGGTAAAAAATTCCCCAGACCCTGTAAGACGTTGGCAAAGATGCCGTCCAATACGCCGATCAACCAACTCAACACCCAAAGGGTGATGGCCAGGGGAAGCCAAACCAAAAGTCCAGCAAAAATGTATTTTTTCAAGTTCATGGGCGACTCAATGGCAAGCGCATGAAGGCGCACATGCAGCAGCACTGGTGGCGGCCACTGCGGTGTCGGCACCGGCCGCAGGCGCTGCGGGGCTGGTGTCCTTCGTGTCTGTGGCAGGGGCGGGGGCGGGGGCAGCGGCGGGGGAGCCACCGCCCTTGAAATCGGTGGCGTACCAACCAGAGCCTTTCAGCTGAAAGCCAGCAGCAGTCAATTGCTTGCTGAAGCTGTCTTGACCGCAAGACGGGCAAATATGCAAAGCCGGATCAGACATTTTTTGCAAAACATCTTTCGCGAAGCCGCAAGATCCGCATTTATAGGCATAAATTGGCATGGTGTTGTCGCAAATTCAAAGGAGCACTCAAAAGCCTTGGATTGTAAGCTTTTTATCACTTTGAACTGACATTTTTTGTATGGTTACTGCAAGACTCCATATACTACGACTCTGGCTCGGGTATGAGCCTTTTTCAAACCAGTCCTTCACCCTTCACTTATGGAGTTTTTGCCATCATGAATAAACGTCTTTTGTGGGTAGTCATGGCGTCGCTGGCCGTTGTGGCTTGCGGCAAAAAAGAAGAACCAGCTGCTGTTGCACCGGTACCGGCTGCAGTTGTGAATGCCGAAGAAAAAGTACTTAATGTTTACAACTGGCCCGACTATATTGCGCAAGACATGATTGCGAACTTTGAAAAAGAAACCGGCATCAAGGTCAATTACCAAACCTTTGAAAACAATGAGGCATTGCAAGCCAAATTGGTCGCAGGCAATTCTGGCTACGACATCGTGGTGCCAGGCTCAACCTTTGTCAAAGCGCAAGTGGAAGCAGGCTTGTTGAAGAAACTCGACAAGTCTCAAATCCCAAATTACAAAAACCTAGACCCTGACTTGATGAGCAAGTTGGTGGGCGTTGACCCGAACAACGAACATGTGTTGCCTTGGGCATGGAGTTTCACCACCGTGGGCATCAACAAAGCCAAAGTGGCCAAAGCCCTTGGCAGCACGCCCATGCCAGAAAACGCTTGGGACCTGGTGTTCAACCCCACCTACACCTCCAAGCTGAAATCTTGTGGCATTGCCTACCTCGATTCCCCCACGGAAGTTTTGCCGCCAGCACTGCACTACATCGGCAAGAACGCTTATTCAGATGATGCTGCTGACCACAAAGCCGCTGGTGAAATGCTGGCCAAAGTGCGCAAAGACATTCGCTTGTTCTCCAGCACCATGATTGACGACTTGGCAGGTGGCAAAGCTTGTGTCGCCTTGGGCTGGGCTGGCGACATCAACATCGCCATGACCCGTTCTAAAGAAAACAACAGTGGCCACGAGCTGGAGGCTTTGCTGCCCAAAACCGGCGGACTGATTTTCTTTGACACGCTGGCCGTCCCTGCGGATGCGAAGCACCCCAACAACGCCATGATCTTCATCAATTACTTCTTGAAGCCTGAAGTGTCTGCCGCGTTGACCAACGAGTTGAGCTATCCCACAGCCAACAAAGCCAGTTTGGCCAATGTCAACGCCGACATGGCACAAAACAAAACGGTCTTCCCTGACCAAGCCACGTTGGCCGCCATGGTGCCGCCTGCTGCTTTGGGCAATGCAGCGCGTGAATCCATGACCGCTGTTTACACCAGCTTCAAAAAAGGTAAGTGAAGCCATTTCTGAATCAATGGTTGCAACAGCGCGGGCGCTCGCTCGTGCTGGGCATCCCTTGGTTTTGGTTGCTGCTTTTTTTCGCAGTTCCTTTTCTCATTCTGTTGCGCATCAGCGTGACAGACATGGGTGAAGGTCTGGATCCATTTGCACCGCTGGTCCAAACCAATGATGGTGAAGTCACCCTTCACCTGAAGTTTTCCAACTATGTGTCTTTGCTATTGGACGCCGATGCTGGCTGGGGTCAGACGCTGTATGTCGAGTCCTATGTTTTATCGGTCAAGTACGCCTTTTGGACCACGGTCCTTTGCCTCTTCTTTGGTTACCCCTTTGCCTATTTTTTAGCCCGCAGCGCACCCCATCTGCGCCCATTGCTGCTGCTGCTGGTGATGCTGCCGTTTTGGACCTCTTTCTTGTTGCGTGTCTATGCTTGGAAAGGCCTGCTGGCCGACCAAGGTGTCATCAACAACATCTTGATGTCCTTGGGGCTGACGCAAGAGCCGATTCAAATGCTCTACACCGATGTGTCGATGCTGGTGGGCATGACCTATGTGTACCTGCCCTTCATGGTGTTACCCCTGTATGCCAACTTGGTCAAGATGGACAACCGTCTGCTGGAGGCCTCGCAAGACCTTGGGGCCACGCCTTGGCAGACTTTTTGGCTGATCACGGTTCCCTTGAGCCGCTCCGGTATTGTGGCCGGTTCCATTCTGGTCTTTATTCCTTGCTTGGGGGAATTTGTCATCCCTTCCTTGTTGGGCGGCGCAGAGAATCTGATGATTGGGCGCGTGGTCTGGGACGAGATGTTCAGCAGCAACAACTGGCCGCGCGCGAGTGCGCTGTCGGTGTTCATGATTGTCGGCGTGGTGCTGCCACTGGCTTGGTACAACCAATACGTGGCCCGCAAAGTTGAGCAGGAGCGCTTGGGATGAACGGACTGGGCTGGCGACGACACTTTGGCACGGGTTGGCTCTTGGGCGTGTTCGCCTTTTTTTACCTGCCTCTCTTCTTCTTGGTTGTGTTTTCTTTCAACAGTACTCGCCAAGACAGTGTGTTCACCGGTTTTTCATTGCGCTGGTACCAAGCCCTCTTGAATGACACACGCTTGGTCGAGGGCTTCATGCTGTCTTTGAACGTGGCCTTCCTCAGTGCGACATTGGCCACCATCTTGGCCACCATGGCCGCTTTTGTGCTCATTCGATTTGGCCGATTCAAGGGTCGCACTTTGTTCAACGCGATGCTGAGTTCGCCACTGGTCATGCCCGAGGTCATCATTGGCCTGTCTTTGCTGCTGTTGTTTGTGGGTGTCGAACGCATGATTGGTTGGCCCGAACGCGGCACGCTGACCATCGTGTTGGGCCATGCGCTCTTGGGCATGGCGTATGCCAGTGTGGTGGTTCAATCGCGCTTGAAAGAAATGGACCGCTCGATTGAAGAGGCCGCCATCGACTTGGGCTGCCGCCCCTTTCAAGTGTTTTTCTTGATCACCTTGCCCAATATTTCTCAGGCCCTGATCGCCGCCTGGTTGCTCACCTTCACCCTCTCATTTGATGATGTGGTGATTTCAGAGTTTTTATCCGGCCCAGGTGTCACCACGCTGCCGCAAGTGATTTTCAGCTACGCACGACGTGGCGTGAACCCCTCTGTTTATGCGGCTGCCACCTTGCTGATGCTGGTGGTGACCTTGGCCGTGGTGGCTTATGGCGTTTACACCGCACGACAAATGCGACAAGGGCAACCGCAGCGCAGTGCTTAATGACTGATGCTGATCACGCCTAACACGGCCGTGATGATGATGCCCGCAAAGAAACCCAAGGCCAGCAGCAAAATGGTTTGCAGGGTTTGATTGGTTTTGTGTTGCGCTTGTAACAAGGCCAACATTTCTTTGCGATCGCTCTCTGGGTCACGTTGCAGATACGCATAGACCATGCGAGGCAACTGCGGCAACATCTTGGCAAAATGCGGCGCCTCGGTCTTCAGTTGTTGCCACAAACGTTGCGGCCCGACTTGCTCGAGCATCCATCGTTCTAAAAATGGTTTGGCCGTGCTCCACAGGTCCAAATCAGGGTCGAGTTGTCTACCCAAACCTTCAATATTGAGCAAGGTTTTTTGCAACAACACCAGCTGGGGTTGTATTTCTACTTGGAACCGCCTTGAGGTTTGAAACAAGCGCATGAGCACCAAGCCCAAGGAAATTTCTTTCAAGGGCCGGTCAAAGTAAGGCTCACACACGGAGCGAATGGCCGACTCCAATTCATCAACGCGGGTGTGGGCAGGCACCCAACCCGACTCGATGTGCAACTCGGCCACGCGCTTGTAATCGCGGCGAAAAAAGGCGGTGAAGTTTTGAGCCAAGTACTCTTTGTCGAACTCGGTGAGCGTGCCCACGATGCCAAAGTCGAGCGATACGTATTGGCCGAAGGTGGCTGGTGCCACACTGACCTGGATGTTGCCAGGGTGCATATCGGCATGGAAAAAACCATCGCGAAACACCTGTGTGAAAAAGATGGTCACGCCGTCCCGCGCCAGCTTGGGAATATCCACACCCGCTTGGCGCAGCGCATCGACTTGGCTGATCGGCAAGCCGTGCATGCGCTCCATCACGATCACTTCTTGGGTGCAGTAGTCCCAAATCATCTCGGGGATCAAGACCAAATTCAAGCCCGCCATGTTGCGACGCAATTGCGTGGCATTCGAAGCTTCACGCACCAAATCCAGCTCGTCATGCAAGTACTTGTCAAATTCGGCCACCACCTCGCGCGGCTTGAGTCGTTTGCCATCTGAGGACAGCCTGTCCAGCCACCGCGCCATGGTGTGCATCAACTCCAAGTCTTTGTTGATCACTTTGAGCATGCCGGGACGCAAGACTTTGACGGCCACTTCACGCTCAACGCCTTGGGTGTTTTTCAACTTGGCAAAGTGCACCTGCGCAATCGACGCGCTGGCGATGGGTGTGCGATCGAACTGGCTGAAGATCTCATCGACGGGGCGCCCAAAAGCACGCTCAATCGATGCCACGGCCACCTCTGAGGGAAACGGTGGCACTTGGTCTTGCAGTTTGGCCAGTTCATCGGCAATGTCATTGGGAAGCAGGTCGCGGCGGGTGGATAGCACCTGCCCAAGCTTGACAAAAATAGGCCCCAAATGCTCGAGCGCCTGACGCAAACGCTGCCCCCGTGGAGCGCTCAGATTGCGGCCAAGGGTCAGGATGCGCGTGACAGGACGCAACCACCCCTGCTTGAAACCTGACAACAACAGTTCATCCAGGCCAAACCGAAGAACAATCCAGAGGATAAAAACACCACGGTAGAGGCGTGTCATTGGCGGCTGAACTCACTCAGCGCTTTGAAAACTCGTTTGGCCAAGCCCACCAATTTGTGGGCCCACGCGTCACCCACCAAACGTGACAAGTCTTCTTCGGCATCCCAGCGCACATGATCGACCAACCAATTGAGTTCGGCTGCCAGCATGACGTCTCCCTCGACGCGCATGGTTGGTTTTTGCCCAGTGCGCAAACCCTGTAGCAAGTTGATGGGAGACTCTTCGTTCACGTGAACTCGTAAATCGGGCGTTTGGCTGGTGTCTGAGCGCTCCAACAAGCCAGCTGGCGTGACCGTCCACTGCAAGCTGAGTTGTCGCCAACTGACTTGAACACAACGTCCTTGTTGACGACGCAAACGCTCGATGGCCGCAGGTTCTTGGGACAACACATGATTGAGCAAGATAACAAGCTTGTCTTGCAACTCGTGGAGCAACCAAGCAGGCGGTTGGAGTTGCCATGCCAATTGACGAACTTGGGCAGAAATCTCTGCAAACGATACTGCACTGGCCATGAAAGATTTGCCCAACTCGTTGTATGAAATTGACTGATTATTGCAAGGCTTGAACACCCGCGACCAACCAACCACTAGCGCCTTGTTTGGGCTTGGTCATGTTCCAGACTTCACGGAATGGGTTCGGTCCAGAGGCAGGATCTTCTCGGATCATTCCGGAAAACTCGATGCTGGCCATGTAACCCTCGCCCAAGTCCTCAATGCCCAGCAACTGCGCCTCGAGCATGACCACCTCCGTGGTATTGGGCCCTTGCACCAAAAGAGCGCGCTCGGCCAATTGAGATTGGATTTCAGCAACCATGCTGTCAGTCATCATGATGCGCAAAGCAGGAATGTCAGCCCGGTCCCAAGCGGCTTGCAAGCTGATGAAATTTTGTTTGGCTGCAGCCACAAATCCTGCAGCATCAAACCCATCAGGAATGGTCCAGTCGGCGCCATGACCAATCAGAGAGGCGCCAATGCGGGTGCTTTGACGCGACGCTGAAGCACCGGCGTCAAAGTAGCTTGCCTGTTGCTCCCAAGGTCGGGCAGAAGCATCGTTGCCGATTTTGGCGGGGTTGTATGCCCGCATTTGGTCTGGGAAAGCTGCCGAGTTGCCCCCGCCATAAGCATCTGCATGTTGCATGGCACGGCGTCGCATGAACAAGCCCAAGGCCATCATCAAGATCAAACCAGCCAAGCCAAGCATCAGAAACTGGCCAAACTCTGCCCCCAAACCCATTGTGTGCGCCAACCAAGCCAGGCCCAAACCTGCAGCCACACCGCCCAGCATGCCGCCCCATGAACGACCAGCCAGGGCTGTTTTGCCAGGGGGTGATGAAGGCGTGACGCTAGGCGCAGCTTGGGGCGCTTTGGCGGTGGTTGCTCGGGTGGCTTCACGGTTGGTCACATTACCCGACTGTTGTCCCATGGAGCGACCTGCACCAAAACGTTTGGCTTCAACTTGAACACCCGTCAAGGCCAAGAGACAGACCAAAAGAAAGCTTGAGAACTTCATGAAATGCAGACTCCCGTGGTTCAAAACGCTTGATTCAACACTTGATGCCAACATGCAAGGCCACCACGCCTAAAGACATGTTGTGAACGTCCACATGCGCGAACCCATTGGCATGCATCAGCGCCTTGAGGCTTGACTGGTCGGGATGCATGCGAATTGATTCAGCTAAATAGCGATAGCTGGCATCATCTCCAGCCACCATTTTGCCCAGTCGCGGCAAAATCTGAAAGGAATACCAGTCATAGACCTTGGTCAATGGCGGGGCAACTTTGGAAAATTCCAACACCAACAACTTGCCACCTGGCTTGAGCACACGTGCCATTTCACGCAAGGCCCGGTCTTTGTGGGTCATGTTGCGCAAGCCAAAGGCCACGCAAACCAGGTTGAAACGCTCGTTGGTGAATGGCAATTGCTCAGCATCGCAAACCGTGGTGGGCAGCAACTTGCCCTCGTCGGTCAACCTGTTGCGGCCTTCGCGCAGCATGGCCAGGTTGATATCGGTGTGCACCACGGTGCCGGTGCTGCCCACTTTCTCGGCGAAAGCCCCGGCCATGTCGCCGGTACCCCCTGCAATGTCCAGCACTTGGTCGCCGGGCTTCAAGTTGGCCACCATCACGGTGTAAGCCTTCCAGGCGCGGTGCAAGCCCATGGACATGAGGTCGTTCATCACGTCGTACTTGGAGGCCACCGAATCGAAAACGCCACGCACACGCTGGGCTTTTTCTTGCTCGTCGACTGTTTTGAAACCGAAATCTGTGGTTGCCATTTGCTTGCCTCAGGAGTGACAGGCCGAGCCACCGCGCTCGGCCATGGGGGCATCGCGGTCCACACCTGCGGCTTGCAAACGCTGTTCATACTGCGCCCACAGCGAGGTTTGCTGCGCACCCAGGTTGTAGAGGTAATCCCAGGAAAAAATGCCGCTGTTGTGGCCATCGCTGAAGCTGGGTTGCACGCCATAGTGCCCCACAAATTCCAGCGCCGTGATGCCGACGTGCCGCTTGCCGGTTTGCAACACCTCTTGCCCGGGTCCGTGGCCTTGCACTTCAGCCGAGGGACTGTAAACGCGCATCAACTCAAAAGGGATGCGATAGGTGTTGCCATTGTCAAAGGCAATTTCAAGCACCTTGGACGCGTTGTGCAACACGATGTCCAAGGGGTTCGGCGTGTGAGGTTGAAGACCTGCCATGTTGTTACACCAATACCCTTTCAATGCCACCGGCATTGGCGACTTGCACATATTCAGCCATCCAGTTGTCGCCCAACAATCGCTTGGCCATTTCCACCACGATGTAATCGGCTTCCAACAAGCCGTTTTGCAAATCGTCTTGGAAACGGTTCAAACCAATCATGCAACTTGGACAGGACGTGAGCACCTTGATATTGTCTTCGGGCGCAGCCCATCCATTGTCGCGCAACGCCGCTTCGCCAGCCAAGATTTCTTCCTCTTTGCGAAAGCGAATTTGGGTGGACACGTCGGGGCGCGCATAAGCCAAACCACCGCTTTCACCGCAGCACCGTTTGCTCTCGAGCACCTGCTCACCCAGCAAGGCTTTGACGGTTTTCATCGGAGCCTGTTGCTTCATCGGGCTGTGGCAAGGGTCGTGGTACAGGTAACTTTGTCCGCCGGGCAAGGTGATGCCTTTGCTCAGCAAGTACTCGTGAATGTCCACAATCTTGCAGCCCGGGAAAATTTTGTCGAACTCGTAGCCTTGCAGTTGGTCAAAGCACGTGCCGCAACTGACCACCACGGTTTTGATGTCCAGGTAGTTCAAGGTGTTGGCGACACGGTGGAACAACACCCGGTTGTCGGTGATGATTTTCTCGGCCTTGTCTTGCTGGCCCGAGCCGCGCTGCGGATAACCGCAACACAAATAGCCCGGCGGCAGCACGGTTTGCACTCCCGCATGCCAGAGCATGGCTTGCGTGGCCAAGCCCACTTGGCTGAACAAGCGCTCGGAGCCGCAGCCAGGGAAGTAAAACACCGCTTCGGCGTCTGCCGTGGTTTGTTGCGGGTTGCGAATGATGGGCACATAGTCGCGGTCTTCAATGTCCAACAAGGCGCGCGCGGTTTTGTTAGGCAAGCCTTTGGGCATTTTTTTATTCACGAAGTGAATCACCTGCGACTTCAAAGGCGCGGCACCGACCGTGGCTGGGGGATGCTTGGTTTGTGCCTTGGCCAAGCTGGTGAAAACGCCGTTGGCCAAGCGCTGCGCTTGCATGCCCAAGCGGGTGAGTTGGTGCCCAAGTTGAATGGCTTGCGGGTTGACCGTTCCCACCAACCAAGACTGGAATGCAGACGCAGGTCGGAAACTTTGCCGACCCATTTTGCGCAACAGGTTGCGCATGTTCATGGTCACATCGCCAAAGTCGATCTTCACGGGGCAAGGCGATGCGCACTTGTGGCACACGGTGCAGTGGTCAGACACATCTTCAAACTCTTCCCAATGCTTGATGGAGATGCCGCGCCGGGTTTGTTCTTCGTACAGAAACGCTTCAATCAACAACGAGGTGGCCAAAATTTTGTCGCGCGGGCTGTAGAGCAAGTTGGCGCGTGGCACATGGGTGGCGCACACTGGTTTGCATTTGCCGCAACGCAAACAGTCCTTGATCGAGTCAGAAATGGCGCCAATGTCCGACTGCTGCATGATGAGCGATTCATGCCCCATCAAGCCAAAGCTGGGCGTGTAAGCGCGGCTGAGGTCGGCGTTTTTCAGCAACTTGCCTTTGTTGAATCGACCCTCGGGGTCGATGCGGGCTTTGTAGTCGGCAAAGGGCTGCAGCTCTTGGGGCGTGAGGTATTCAAGCTTGGTGATGCCAATGCCGTGCTCGCCAGAGATGACGCCATCGAGGGACCGGGCCAAGGCCATGATGCGGTCCACCGCTTCGTGCGCGGTTTTGAGCATCTCGTAGTCGTCACTGTTGACCGGCAAATTGGTGTGCACATTGCCATCACCCGCGTGCATGTGCAGCGCCGCCCACACGCGCCCCTTCAAGACGCGCTGATGCACCGCATCGAACTCTTGGCGCAAGGGTGCAAATGCGGCGCCACTGAACAAATCGTGCAGTTGCGGGCGCAATTGGGTTTTCCAGCTGGCGCGTAATTCATGGGTTTGCAGTTGCAACAACAAGGTCTCAACCTTGCTCAGCCAACCCAGCCACAGATTGCGCACTTCGGCAATATGGGCACGGGCCTGGTCGATGCGCTCTTGCAGCAACTCTGGTGTGGGTGTGTCGGTGTCGTCCTCTGCCGCACCGAAGGGCAGGTTTTCACGCGCCAGCAAATGGTCGAGCGCATCGCACAGCGCAATCTTGTTGCGCAGCGAGAGTTCGATGTTGATGCGCTCAATGCCATCGGTGTACTCGGCCATGCGCGGCAAGGGAATGACCACGTCTTCGTTGATCTTGAAGGCGTTGGTGTGGCGGCTGATGGCGGCGGTGCGCTTGCGGTCGAGCCAGAACTTTTTGCGCGCTTCAGGGCTGACCGCAATGAAGCCTTCGCCAGAGCGGGCATTGGCCAAGCGCACCACGTCCGAGGTGACACGCGCCACATCGTCAGCATCGTCGCCGGCAATGTCACCGAACAACACCATCTCGGGCAGACCACCGCGCTTGGATTTGGTGGTGTAGCCCACCGCTTTCAAATAGCGTTTGTCCAAATGCTCCAAGCCCGCCAACACCGTGCCGCTTTGCTTGGCCACCTCGAACATGTGGTTCTTGATGTCCACGATGCTGGGCACGGCTTCGTGCGCCGAGCCAAAAAACTCCAGGCATACCGTGCGGGTGTGGCTGGGCATGCGGTGCAAGATCCAGCGGGCACTGGTGATCAAGCCATCGCAACCTTCTTTTTGAATACCTGGCAAACCGCTTAAAAATTTATCGGTGACATCTTTGCCCAAACCTGCTTTGCGAAAGCTGGCGCCCGGAATGTCCAAACGCTGGGTGCGCAATGGGGTGGTGCCATCCGCTTCAAAGTAGCGCAACTCGAAACTCGCCAACTCGGCATCGTGGATCTTGCCCAGGTTGTGATTCAGTCGCACCACTTCCAGCCACTGTGCGTCAGGCGTCACCATGCGCCAGCTGGCCAAGTTGTCTAATGCCGTGCCCCACAACACGGCTTTTTTGCCACCCGCATTCATGGCAATATTGCCGCCAATGCAAGAAGCTTCTGCTGATGTGGGATCGACGGCAAACACCAAACCTGCTTGCTCGGCCAAATCGGCCACACGCTGCGTGACGACACCGGCCTCAGTGTGCACCGTGGGCACGGTGTGGCTCAAGCCGGGCAACACCAAGTGCTCTACCTGTCCAAGGGTTTCCAATTTTTCCGTGTTGATGACCACGCTTTTCCAGGTCAGGGGAATGGCGCCGCCGGTGTAGCCGGTACCACCACCGCGCGGCACGATGGTGAGCTCTAAATCGATGCAGGCCTTGACCAGCAAGGTCATTTCTTTTTCCGTGTCTGGAGCCAACACCACAAACGGGTATTCCACCCGCCAATCGGTGGCATCGGTCACATGGGACACCCGACTCATGGCGTCGAATTTGATGTTGTCTGGGGCGGTGTGTTTGCGCAATGCACGTTTGGCACGGCTTCGAAGTTTGTCCACCACCCCAAATTGCGCGGCAAATGCCTTGACCGCCTGCTGAGCTTGGTCAATCAGTTGACCCACCAGTGCATCGCGTTCGCCGTCCAGGTCTTTGGTGCGTCGGGTGTGCACTTCGCGCAAGCGGTGCTGCAAGGCATCCACCAACAACTGGCGCCGCTTGGGGTTGTCCAGCAAATCGTCTTGCAAATAGGGGTTGCGCTGCACCACCCAAATGTCACCCAGCACTTCGTAGAGCATGCGGGCAGAACGTCCGGTGCGTCGTTCAGCCCGCAAGGCTTCCAAAATCTGCCACGCCGGGTCGCCCAGCAAGCGAATGACGATTTCGCGGTCGGAAAACGAGGTGTAGTTGTAGGGAATTTCGCGAAGCCGAGGACCGTCTTGGACGGCCATTGACAAATGGTGGAGGGGCGTTGGCGCGTTCATAAATAAGTCTTGAATATTAACCTAGGGGCTTCTCAAGCAGTCTTTTCACGACTTAATAACCATTGGCTGCTCGCAATTGCCAAGACCATGGCGGTGTAACTGATCATCTTGCCGTCTTGACCTGACAGCAGCAAACCCAGCAAAAGCATGGCGCAACCCGCCAAGCTGTTCAGGACAAACTTCTTTTTCCAAGCCTTCCAAGTTTGTTCTTGTCGCCATACCAAGGGATAGATGAGGGTGATCCATGCGGCTACGGCGAGCGCAGGCGCAATGAAATTGACCACGTGAACAGAAAGCGACAGAAGATCCATCACTTCAATTTTATAATCACCCCCTATGTCTGTTTGGGCGCTCGGTCTCAACCACACCACCGCACCACTTGATTTGCGGGGGCGCTTTGCCTTTGCTGTCGAACAAATGGGTCCGGTGCTCGAAGGTTTTCGCCAAAGCATTGGCGGCCAAACCGAAGCCACCATCTTGTCCACCTGCAACCGCACCGAAATTTACTGCGCTTCTCAGCAGGTGTCCTTGCCGCAAACCATGTCTTGGTTGGCGCAGTCTGGCGGCGTCAGCCCCGACGCTTTGCAGGGCCACACCTACAGCCTGCTTGGCGATGAAGCTGCGCGTCATGCGTTTCGCGTGGCCAGTGGTCTCGATTCGATGGTGCTGGGCGAGCCCCAAATTTTGGGTCAATTGAAGGACGCGGTGCGCGTGGCCCGCGAAGCTGGTGCATTGGGTTCGACCTTGCACCAAATGTTCCAGCGTTCTTTTGCGGTGGCCAAGCAGGTGCGCAGCTCCACCGAAATTGGCGCCCACAGCATCAGCATGTCGGCCGCCTCGGTGCGCTTGGCGGGTCAGTTGTTTGAAGACCTCAGCAAAATCAATGTGCTGTTTGTCGGTGCCGGTGAAATGATCGAGCTGTGCGCGGCCCACTTCTCGGCCAAATCACCCAAGTCCATGACGGTGGCCAACCGCACCTCAGAACGCGGCGAACACCTGGCCCAACAAATTGGCGCGCGCTTCATGCATTTGGCCGAGCTGCCCAACCGCTTGCACGAGTTTGACGCCGTCATCAGTTGCACCGCCAGCACCCTGCCGCTCATCGGTTTGGGTGCCGTCGAAAGGGCCCTGAAAAACCGCCGCAACACCCCGATGTTCATGGTCGATTTGGCGGTGCCCCGCGACATCGAGCCGGAAGTCAAATCACTGCGCGATGTCTACCTCTACACCGTGGACGACTTGTCGCAAGTGGTGCAAACCGGCCAAGCCAGTCGCCAAGCAGCCGTGGCCGAAGCCGAAGAAATCATCGATGCCGGCGTGAAAAGTTTTGTGCATTGGCTGGACCAACGCTCAGACGTCCCCCTCATCCAACAACTCAACCAGCAAGCTGAAGCCTGGCGCGCCGCCGAGTTGCAACGCGCCCAAAAAATGCTGGCCAAGGGCGAACCGGTTGAGGCCGTGTTGGAAGCCATGGCCAAAGGCCTGACCCAAAAAATGCTGCACGGTGCCATGTCCGAGCTTCACGCCGATGAAGCCCATGCCCGCCAAGAAGCGCGCAGCGCCATTGAACACTTCTTCTTGCGCCCCAGCCGTTAGCTGAGGCTCCCCCTATGAAACCTTTCATGCGCGCTCAGCTTGAGCGCTCGGTACAACGCTTGTCCGAGCTGGATTTTTTGCTGTCCCGCGAAGACATCATGCAAGACATGACCCAGTTCATGGTGCTGTCGCGCGAGCATGCCGAGGTGGTGGCCTTGGTCACGCCCTATCAAAAATGGCTGCAGCACAGCGCCGACATGGAGGCCGCGCAAGCCATGTTGCAAGACGCCGACCCCGATGTGCAAGCCATGGCGCAAGAAGAATTGGCCCACGGCGAAACCCACATGGCTGCGCTGGCGGCGCAACTGCAGCGCATGCTGCTGCCCAAAGACCCAGACGACGCCCGCAACGCTTTTTTGGAAATCCGCGCGGGTACTGGTGGCGACGAGTCCGCGCTGTTTGCCGGCGATTTGCTGCGCATGTACACCCGCTATTGCGCCACACGGCAGTGGCGCGTCGAGGTGATGAGCGAGTCGCCCAGCGAGTTGGGCGGCTACAAAGAGGTGGTGATCCGCATTGAAGGTGCTGGCGTTTACGGCGCCCTCAAGTTCGAGTCGGGCGGTCACCGCGTGCAACGCGTGCCAGCCACCGAAACCCAAGGCCGCATCCACACCAGCGCCTGCACCGTGGCGGTGTTGGCCGAGCCCGATGAAGCCCAAGCGATACAAATCAACCCCTCGGATTTGCGCATCGACACCTACCGCGCCAGCGGCGCGGGCGGCCAGCACATCAACAAAACCGACTCCGCCGTGCGCATCACGCACTTGCCCACCGGCATCGTCGCCGAATGCCAAGACGGGCGCAGCCAGCACAGCAACAAGGCGCAAGCGCTGCGGGTACTCACCGCGCGCATCCAAGAAAAAGACCGCTCTGAACGCGCTGCCAAAGACGCCGCCGAGCGCAAATCCTTGATTGGCAGCGGCGACCGCTCCGACCGCATCCGCACCTACAACTTTCCGCAAGGCCGCTTCACCGACCACCGCATCAACCTCACGCTTTACAAACTCTTGGCCATCATGGAAGGCGATTTGGGCGACGTGATCGAGGCGCTGCAAGCTTTTGAAGCCGCCGAACAATTGGCGGCCTTGGAGGGCCAAACTTGAACATCGCCCAGGCTGTGCAAGCGGCCAAGGCGCAGGGCTTGGACCACTTGGAAGCCCAAACTTTGCTGCTGCATGCTTTGGCACAAGACCCCCACGACCGCGCCTGGCTGCTGTTGCACGACACGGATGAACTTCACGCCCAACAGCTGCGCCATTTCATGCAGTTGGTGCAACAGCGTTTGCAACACGTGCCCCTGGGCTACCTGACCGGCTGGCAAGACTTCCACGGTCTGGCCTTGCAAGTCGATGCGCGGGTGTTGGTGCCGCGTCCCGACACCGAAACTTTGGTGGATTGGGCGCTGGAGCTCGGCCCGCAAGCCGCACAGGTCTTGGACTTGGGCACAGGCAGTGGCGCGATTGCACTGGCCTTGAAAAACGCCCGCCCCGACTGGGCTGTGCGCGCGGTGGACGCCAGCGCCGATGCGCTTCACGTGGCGCACGCCAATGCGCAGCGGCTGGGTTTAGCAGTTCAATTCCTGCATGGCGATTGGCTCAGCGGCGTGCAAGGCCGCTTGGATGTCATCGTCTCCAACCCGCCCTATATTGCTGAAGCCGACCCGCATTTGCCCGCCCTGCACGCCGAACCCCGCCAAGCGCTGGTGGGTGGCGCAGACGGTTTGGACGACATCCGCAGCATCACGTTCCAAGCTCCGGCGCACCTGAAACCTGGTGGTTGGCTGCTGCTCGAGCATGGCTTTGAACAAGCTTTGGCTGTGCAAGCTTTGCTGCAACAAGCGGGCTTTGCAAACGTGCAAAGCCGCAAGGACCTCGCGGGCATCCCGCGCTGCACCGGTGGCCAGTGGCCAGAAGTGAAATAATCTCTGCTTAGCGGGCGCAAAGCCTCGTTTTTTTATTTGGAGCCAGAAATGACAGACGTGCATCAACGCATCGACCAATTGGTCAAAGACAACGACATCGTGTTGTTCATGAAGGGCAATGCCAGCTTTCCCATGTGCGGTTTTTCAGGCCGCGCCATCCAGTTGCTCAAAGCCAGCGGTGTGGACACCAAAACCCTGACCACCATCAACGTGCTGGACGACGCCGAGATTCGCCAAGGCATCAAGGAATACAGCAACTGGCCCACCATCCCGCAGCTGTATGTGAAGGGCGAATTCATTGGCGGCTCGGACATCATGACCGAGATGTATGAAAGTGGTGAACTGCCCAAGGTGCTGGGCGCATAACGGTCAGGGCTGCCAGCGCCGCTGGGCAGCCAACACCGCCCGCGGGTAGGCCAACTGACCCCGGCTGCCGTTGTAGCGGCCCAAGGCCATGTGCAAATCGCCCTGCTCTATCGCCAAGTAGTGGCGCAAGATGACGCAGCCAAAGCGCAGATTGGCTTGCCACTGGAACAACACCGAGGCGTCCCCGGTGCCCAGCTGGCGGGTCCAAAACGGCATCACCTGCATCGCGCCCCGCGCCCCGGCGCTGCTGATGGCGAACTTCCTGAAACCACTCTCCACCTCGATCAAGCCCAACACCAATGAGGGTTCCAGCGCCGCGCGCTGGCTTTCATACCAAACCGTTTGCAAAAAAGCCAACTGCAATTCAGGCGAGGCCAACTCGGGCAAACGCCATTGGCCTTGTTTGTTTCGAAGCCGAC
>Ga0164292_10001781_pt1 | contig 17546 bp, 11 predicted proteins | sample GEODES117metaG_FD_111486 | JGI IMG/M metagenome (GOLD analysis project Ga0164292, IMG submission 111486) | Eutrophic lake water microbial communities from Lake Mendota, Wisconsin, USA - GEODES117 metaG | ecosystem: Environmental > Aquatic > Freshwater > Lake | place: USA: Lake Mendota...
CATTGCGCTCTTGCGGGCGACGCTTCCGACCATCCGCGAGTCCCAGACCGAACACACAAACAGCGCGCGTGTTGAGCGAACCTTGGGGCAAGAGGTCGAAATTGTGACGCCGTACTTGGAAATCCTTGGCATGCGCATGGAAGAGCGCCTGTCGGCACGCATCGATGTTCCAGCAAGCCTTCGCTCTGCGGCCTGTCCGCCGATGATTCTTCAGGTTCTTGTCGAAAATGCGATTCGACACGGGCTCGAGCCAAAGGTGGAAGGAGGCACGCTCACGCTGTCGGCTCGCGTCGTTGACCGCTGCCTCGAAGTGTCCGTGACAGACACGGGTGTGGGGCTGGGCAACGCCCCGCCAAGTGCCGGCGCTGGCACGGCCCTCGCGAACGCTCGTCAACGCCTCGCTCTGCTCTATGGCTCGGATGCGGAGCTGCGCGTTGAGGCCTTGCCGACAGCGGGCACGCGGGCCACGCTTCGGTTGCCGTATACAACTGTTGATATCCAAATGACCGCAGCTCGAGCCTGACGCGATGGACCCGCGATGCGACGTGTCAGGCTCAACCAACGAACCATGCCCCTTCGAAACGTTTTCCCAACCGCCATTGTTGCCGACGATGAGCGAGCAATGCGTCAGCAGCTGCGGGCGCGGCTGAGTGAAGCGTGGCCTGATTTACGCATTGTTGCCGAGGCGAAAAATGGGCTTCAGGCGGTCGAGGCCGTCCGGGTGCACAGCCCCCACGTGGTCTTTCTCGACATTCGCATGCCTGGTGTGTCCGGGATCGAGGCCGCGAAGGCGATCGCGCAGCTTGAACGCGACGAAAACGAATCACTTCCGGCCATTGTGTTCGTGACGGCGTACGACTCGTACGCGATCGCGGCCTTCGAGCAGGGCGCGGTCGACTACGTGCTCAAGCCGGCCGAGGTCGAGCGCCTCGCAAAGACCGTCATCCGCCTGCGCGATCGCCTCGCGACCGATGAGCCTTCGGCGGCAAACCTGCAAGGAATCCTTCACGCTCTCGGGGCGCACGTTACTGGGCGCGCTCCGCGTTACATTGAGTTCGTTCAGGCGAGCGTCGGCGCGACCGTGCATGTGATCGCGGTGAGCGACGTTCTTTTTTTCGCGAGCGATGAGAAGTACACGCGCGTGCAAACTGCACGTACCGAAGCGCTCATCCGCAAGCCGATCAAAGACCTTGTCGATGAGCTTGATCCGTACCGTTTTTGGCAGATTCACCGCAGCACGATCGTAAACGCAGGAGCGATTGCCGCGGCTGAGCGCGACGAACGCGGTCGGCTTAGTGTGCGCCTGCGCGACCATTCCGAAACGTTGCCGGTAAGTCGCGCCTTCGCTGGGCTTTTTCGCGGCATGTAGTGTGGCGTGGCTCGAGTAGACCAGGCAATTCGCGTCGATGCGGCGTGCGTCGACGTGCCTCAGCGACCGCTCGCGCAGCTCGAGACGCACGCAGGCTGATGAGCGCGAAAGACTTGTTCGCGGAAGGCGTTCGCCCTTGCGCCGAATGCGCCGCCCGTTGACTTCTGCGCCGCACGCGCGATCCATGCGGGCATGAATTCCGCCTCGCCTTTGTCGTTCGCCGTGCCGCCGGCTTCTTCAACGCATGCGTTTCGTCGACAGGCGTTAGCGCGGCAGGCGACCTTGACCAAGCCCGCCGGAAGTCTTGGAGCGCTTGAGGAGCTTGCGGTCACGCTCGCGGCCGCGTCGCCGGATGGCGTGGCGTCGAGCCGACCCGCGACCGCGATTCTTTTTGCGGCCGATCATCCGGTGGCCCGCCGCGGCGTGTCGGCGTATCCCCAGGAGGTCACGGCTGCGATGGTCGCGAATTTCGTCAACGGCGGAGCTGCGGCCTCGGTGCTCTCGGCGAAACTCGGTGTAGACCTGACCGTTGTCGATGTCGGCGTGGCTCACCCCGTGCCTTTGCCCGTGTTAACCGGCAAAATGCATGATGCATCTAAAAATGCGCATCATGCATCTGTTCGGTTCTTCCGTGAGGATATTGCCTCAGCCCTTGTGGGCGACATCGCCGTCGAAGATGGATTGCCCGGGAATTTGCTCGAGCGGGCCATCGAGGCGGGAGTGCGGGCCGTCGACCGATTGGCGCAAAGTGCACGTGTTTTGGTGCTTGGCGAGATGGGCATTGGCAACACCACTGTGGCGGCCGCGGTGGCAGGTGCGCTTATGGGTTGCGATGCGGCGTCGATTACAGGCGCCGGAACCGGCGTCACTGGTGAGGCCCTCGAGGCCAAGCAGGAGACCGTTCGTTTGGCGCTGCAGCGCGTGCCACCTGGAAGCGCTCCCGACGCGGTGCTTCGCCGTGTGGGCGGGCGTGAAATCGCGGCTCTCGTCGGCGCCGCCGGGCGAGCGGTGGAGCGCGGCATGATCGTGCTTGTCGATGGCTTTATCGTGTCCGCGGCGATGCTCGCGCTTGTACGGGCCGTGCCCGAGGTAAAGCCGTATCTGGTGTTCGCGCATCGGTCGCGCGAGGCCGGTCACCGCGCTGTGCTCGAGGCACTTGATGCGCGGCCGCTGCTCGACCTTGGATTGCGATTGGGCGAGGCCTCCGGGGCCCTCGCCGCACTGCCGCTGCTCGACTTAGCATGTGCACTCCACACGCAAATGGCGACCTTCGAAGAAGCCGCGGTTCCAGGCAAAGTGAGCCCGGAGAGTCACCCATGACGCCCCCGTGGATTCGCGGTGCGCGAGCCGCTGCGATTTTTCTCACGCGCATCCCCGTCGGTGGGTTTCCTTTTTCACGCGATGACTGGCGGTGGAGCTCGGCGTATTTCCCGTTGGTTGGCCTCGGCCTCGGCATTCTTCAAGCCGCGTGGTTCGCACTGTTTTTTCGTGCAGGCGGATTCGTTGCCGCTCTTATGACGGTCGGCGCGAGTTTGATGCTCACGGGCGCATTTCACGAAGATGGGTTTGCCGACACCGCCGATGCCCTTGGAGGAGCCTATACCCGCGAAAAGATATTTGAGATTCTCAAAGACAGCCGCGTCGGCGTCTTTGGTGCATCCGCGCTCGTGTGGGCCTTGACTCTGCGCGCCGCGCTTTTGGCCCGTTTGGCCATTGCGCCTACTCCCGAATTCACGTCAGCGGTTGTGCCGGTCGTGCTCGCTGCGTTGGTCGTCACGCCGTGCGTATCACGCGTTTTTCCGATTTGGCTGATGGCTGCGATGCCTTACGTCACCGGCGAGCCCGACGCCAAGAGTCGTACCGTTGCGCGCGCAGGGATCCCGCAGCTTATCGTCGCGACCATGACCGGGCTTTTCGTGCTCGTATGTGCATGTGGTTTGCATCTTTTCAAGGCGTCTGAATTGGTCGCGATGGCAGCGCTCGCCGGGGCGAGCTCCCTTGTTTGCGCGTGGCGTTTTCGCGCGCGTACTGGCGGAATTACGGGTGATTTCCTCGGTGCGACGCAACAAGTTGCCGAACTTGCGATGCTCTTGGCGCTTGCTCTTATGCGTGGGGCGCAGCCATGACCACAAAGGCGCCTTTAGCGCGCGCTGCAACGGATGCACGCGATGACGGCTCCTCGGAGCCTGCCGCAAACGCCGTCGCCGTCGAGAAGCGCCGTCCGGATTGCTACGTCGTTCGCCACGCGCCGGTGAGCGAACGCGGCGTGTGTTACGGCCGCTACGCCGTTGTTTTGAGCATGTCGGCCCTCGAGGCCGCGCAGCATATGGTCGAACGCCTGCCTCACCGGACAAATGTGAGTATCATACATTCTTCTCCGCTTGCGCGTTGCGCGGAGCCCGCCGCGCACGTGGCCGCAGCGCTCGGGGCGAAGCTTCGAATCGACGATAGGCTAAGTGAATTGTCGATGGGCGATTGGGAGGGGCTGCGTTGGGAGCACATCGAACGCGAGGACCCGGCTCGCTACCGCGCGTGGATGGACAACTGGCAATCGCTTGCGCCTCCAGGTGGCGAAACTACGCAAGCGTTTGTGCAGCGTGTGCACGACTGGTGGCAGCAAACGGAGCCCGATGACACTCATTTGGTCGTTGCGCATGCTGGCGTCGTGCGTGCGTTATGGGTCGCCCTTTACGGCGCCTCGTGGGAGGCGGCGATGGGTCATCCTGTGGCTCATCTCGAGCCCATGCGGCTCTCGTCGTTTTCGCGCATGGAGGAATCGCGCTCAAGCACGTAGCGCACGCTCAGCAATATGCGCCGACCGGGAAGCGGGTAATCGAAGGCGTCGCCAAGTGGATACCGATCGCGCCCGCCAAAGACATTGAGGTATTGCGCTGTTTTTAAATCGAATAGATTCCGTACATCTAGAGATACAGATAGGCCTGGAACGGCAAGAAAGTTGTATCGTACACCTGCCGAATGAAGTACGCGGTCGGGGACGCGATACGCTTGCGAGCCGGTAATGTCGGCAGAAATGCCCGTTACGGCATCCATGCCGTAGCGCAGAAACAGCTGCCCCCAGGTGAATCCGAGGTCGGCCACAACGTCGTGCTCGGGTCGTCCAGGAAGTGGTGGGTGCACGCACGTGTTGGCTTCAAATCGGCATTCGCTCAGATTCGTGGTTGTGAGTGCAGTGTGCGACAAGCGTAAGTCGAAGCTAAACGCTTTGATGCGCATATCGCTCTCGATTCCAACCAACCGCGAGCGGCCGATATTCGTCGCTTTCGCTCGCCCGTAGGCTCCTTGTGGCACGAACACGATGAGGTCGCGTGCCCACGTGCCGAAAGCGGCAATGTTTAGCGCATAGTGCACGCTTTTGAGGTCGCCTTCGGTTCGAATTCCGCCGTCGAGGGTGCCTGCTGTTTCGGGACGCAGGGACTCTTCGCCGACGAATGCGCCGCCGTTGCCGTAGCGCTCGACGAACGATGGCGGGCGACTCAGGATGCCCGCGTGCGTCGCGAAAATTAAGTCTGCAAGTTGCGTTTGAATTCCGAGATTACCTGTAGGACGCAATTCAATCGGTGTAGTTGCAAACGAATCGCGATTGGCGATGGTTGCCGCATCGCGACCGAGGCTTCGATCGAGCCACGCATCGGCGCGCGCGCTTGCGGCAAGCGAGGTCGCGCGTGACACTCTCCATTCAGAATCAAGCGCCAACCCGAGAGCGCTTCGGCGAGCTTGCGGTGGGGCTGCAGCCCCGCGCCAAGGTCCGGGAACAAAGTGTTCCGTGCTTAGGTCTGTGCGCGCGTCGACTTTCCACGATTGCGACGATGGGCTTTTCCAGCCCGCGCTCATGCCGCCTGCAACGATTGCGTCCTGGGTGAATGTGGGGCTTAGGCCTCGCGCCGTTTCGGGATTGTCGCGCAGCGCAAGGCTTTCGTGACGCGCCCAGCTTCGGATGCCGAAGGTTCCGCCCGCCGCAGGCCATGTAACGTCAACCCCGCCAAGCGCGCGCGTCGTGGTGATGCTGGCGAAAGGCGTTGGATCGGTGACCGTGCCGGCGAGCTGCTGTCGCCTCGCCTGAAGCAGTGTCGTGACGGTGACGGCTCCGAGGCCCGCACCGACGAGGCTTAACGGAACGGTGGCCGTGGCAATCGCGCTTGCATCGGCGTGCCCAGCATTTTTGCGTGCGTAATACACTTCTCGATTTTCGAGCAGCGTTGCTTTGCGATCGAGAACATCAAAGTCGTTGTCGGCGCGCGATGCGCTTATGGCGCTGGCGACGCGCACGCCGTTTTGAGCCGAAAACATCTGCCCCAAACGGAGGCGCAGCGAGCCAAACGATCCGGCCGCAGTCCAGATCTCGGTGCGCTGTGCTCCGTTGCCTCCAGACCGTCCTGCTCCCGAAAACCCCGAGGGGGGATCGAAAACGAGAGTGCCGCCGAGTGAGCCGCGTCCCAGCGTGGCAGGTGCGAACGAGCGATACACGCGCGCCTTGGCGTCAGGCCACAAGGGCATCGATGCAAGATTAAAGGATGGATCAGCGCCGCTTGTGAGAGGGATCCCCGCGAGAAACACGGCGACTTGGCTCGAGCTTGTGCCGCGTATCGAAAGCGTGGAAAGTGCATCTTCTCCGCCTAGCCTTCGTACGTGAACGCCGGGCAGCGGCTCAAGCAAGCTCGCCGCATCGGTTACCTCGCGAGGTGAGTCGTGTATCGAAGCGCGCGACACAAACCGCCCGGCGTCGTCGGCGCGAACGACCACCTGGTCTGTGCCTTGGGCTTGTGCTCTGCGTGCATCAAACGACAAAAAGAAAAAGCCCGCCGTGATGCGTGCGTAATGCAAGTAATTCGAGAGAAAAGGTCGAGACAGCACGTGGCAGCAATGATCCTGGCGCGGGCGAACAAACGCCGTCGGTGCCATGTTCTTGCACAAAACGGGGGACAGTGAGCGATGCAATGCGAAGGATGACGTGTGCGATTGACCTTCGCGTGGCACGGCAACACGCGCTTGTCGCCTGTCGCGCATCGGCGCAAAATCCAACCATGCTGGCGTCGTCGACGATGATGAATGCCACGGTTCGATAACCAAAGCCGACACCGACGACGTGGTTACGCAAGTCAGTGGCGCGCCCACGAAGCTTCGCCCTGCAGGCGGTGTCGTCTCCTCCCGTGGACGACATGACAACGGCCACCGTGAAGGGTTGATGGTTTTTGATGGATGGATAGGGGATTTCTTGCCTTCGAATCGCTTTTGCGTTTCGGGATGGCGGTGGCGGGTTGCGCGGCAATCCGGCGCTTTCTCGAAGCCACCGTGGGTAAACGCCGCAACGCAGTGGCATGTCTCTATTCGATGCGGCGCTATCTTAATTCAATGCAATTCAATTATCGAAATGCATTGAGTCGGGCTCATCCATCAAACTCCAGCCTCGGCTCCTGGCGAGGCGTCCGCGGGCAGTGCCATGCCGCCGGAAAAAATCTCGCGTAGCCGTGCGCGACGGAGCGCTTTCGCCGGGTTCTTTTCAACCTGGTCGAAGGGTCGTGCGTGCAGCGTGCGGGGGGCTGTTGATGAGCAACGTCGTGGTTTCAGCGATTGGCGACTCGTGCGGTGAGGGAACGACGACGACTGCGATTGACCTTCCCGTGCCGCGGTGAGACTCTTAATCCCTGCGATGCCCGTTTCGCCCTCGGAAGACAACCTTCCACTCCTTACGGCTGTTGGGGTCGATGAGGCGGAGCTCGAAGAAATGCGTGAGGCCGCTCAAAGCGGCGTCGCCGTGTTCGTGCGTGTGCATGTAGATGCCAACCTTCGGGCGCAAGGTGGCGTCGGGGATGATTGCATCCTTGAAGTCCCATCGCTCGGCGGGGCCGGGCCTCGCGCGCGATTTCGGGCCTCGGTGCTGGGGCCGGAGTCGGAATCGGGATGGTTGCTGCGACTCGCTGTGGTTGCGAACGCGAATGCGAATGCGAGTCCGCGCGCGAGCGAATCGGACCCTCGGGCGCCAGCCTTGATTGGGCGAGCGATTGCTGGAGGGAAGTTTGTCATCGAGTCTCCGATCGGCGCAGGCGGAATGGGGGCGCTTTTTCGGGCGCGCCATCGCGATCTCGGGATGTTCGTCGCGGTCAAAGTCCTGAAGCCCGCGTTTCAAAACGATGATGAGTTCGCTCGTCGTTTTTACGCCGAGGCCGTCGCTGCCAGCGGGCTTGATCACCCTAACCTCACGCGCGTGATCGACTTCGGCACGGAGCCCGACGGGCTCTTGTACCTGGTGATGGAGTTTATTGCAGGAGTCAACCTTCGCGATGTGCTTCAGAAGCACGGTGTATTGCCCCTTAGGCGACTCGTCGATGTGATGATGCAAACGTGCGCCGGGCTCTCGCATGCGCATGAGCACGGAGTTCTGCATCGTGATATCAAGCCCGACAACATTCTGCTCGTGGTCGGCGTCAACGATGACGGTCAGGCGACCGAGCGCGTGAAGGTGTGCGACTTCGGTCTCGCGCAGGCTCGCGCGAGAGCCGCGTCGTCCTCCCAGGCGCATGCGTTGGCCGGGACGCCCGCGTACATGTGTCCCGAACAAGTGAGTGGCGGCCTGTTCGACGCGCGAAGTGATGTGTACGCATGCGGCGTCACTCTTTATGAAATGGCGACGGGGTTTTTGCCGTTCGAAGCCGCTGACCCTCGCGAGACGTTGCGCCTGCATCGGGATGTGGAGCCGATCGCCCCCAGCTTGTTGCAGCCTGCCATTGATAGGCGACTTGAGCAGATCATTGTGCGCGCACTGGCGAAAGATCCCAACGCGCGGCAGCAGAGTATGCGTGAACTTCGCGCCGATTTGCGCGCGCTCATCGAGCCTGCGGCCGCGCCCGACGTGGGTCGAAGACACGAGCCCGCCGTGCCGGAGGTTTCGCCGAGAACGGATGGCAACAGCCACCGTGGTCATCCTGGTCACGATTCCGAGAGCCGCCGCGCGGCGGCAAAGCCTGTTGGCACGCCAGCGCTCGCGTCGACGCCCGCTTCGGATCCATCCGTGCCGCTTCCGCCAGTTCCTGAGCTGCGAGCGCGTGACCCAAGGCAGCCGCCAAGTTCTCCCCGTATGCCAGCTGCGGCCGGGGTCTCCGGCCTCGCTGTTCGCAGCGGCGCTGCAAAAGAGACGGGCTCAGGGGTGTTTCGTCTGCCCTCACGTGAGGATGCGGCGCCGTCGGGCCGAGCCTCGGTCGCGCACCGCGCGGATGCGATTGGGCTCAACGCGTTAGCAGACGAACTCCAGAAAAATGCGGGTCCGTGGCTCGAACGGTTTCTGAGCGAGCGCGACATGTTTGCATTTTCCAAGTATGCCAGGCAGCTCGAGCGCGCGATCACCGAGCTCGTTGACGTGGGCGCTTTTCGGTCCCTCTGGGCCGTGTCGATAGCGTTGTCCGGTCTGGTCGCAGAGGGGCCCACGGCGCCTGGTACGCGCGGCGCTATCGCTCATGAGCTGCGGCAACGCTTGCGTGACCCAGGTTTGCTGGCCGTCGCCGCGCGGCATTTGCTCCTCGGTGCAGACGTGCAGCGTGAGCCAGCCAAGCGGATGCTCCTCGATGCAGGGGTGGCCGGTGCTCAGTCAGTGTATAATGCACGCGTGCATTGTGCAGGTACGTCATCGGTACGCCCGATTTTCATCGATGTGTTTCGGCAGTTCGGAAGAACTGGTTGGCCCGTCGTTCGCGCAGTGCTCGACCGCATCATTGCGGGTAGCGAGACGCACAATGCGCTTACCTTGGACCTCGCTGTTGACTTGTTGCATGTTGCAACCGGTGTTGGGGGGGCTGCCGCGGCGGCCGAAGTCGCGCGCTTTCTTACCGTCTCTGATGTGCACGTCCTGCGGGCCGCCGCTGAGGGCACAGCGCGATTGCAAGGTGAAGCGTCGCGGCCCTTGCTTCACGCGCTCCAGTCGAGCAGCGACCCTGCAAGACGCGAGATCGCGACGGCCGCGCTCGCGTTGTTATCGTCGCGAGTGCCATAGCTTTGTGTTGTCGCTTGAACTGGGGTTATCGCGTGGCAGACCCTCGCATCGCGTTGTCTCGGTTCTTTGGCCCCATCGCGCATAGTGAGGCGTGGGCGCGGTAAATAAAGGAGCGAGAGATTGCAGCGTCGGCGGCGGAAACGCTTGATACCGCGGTGGAGGCAACACTAAACCTGGACGCTGGGGTGATGTGGTTTTGCCCCGGCCATCCTGGAGCGCCCGATGAACTTCGATCTGACCGACGAGCAACGCCTTGTTCGCGACACTGCACGAGACTTCGCCGCGCGCGAAATTGCGCCGAAAGCGGCCGAGATTGATCGAACCAGCCGGTGGCCGGCCGAAATCGTCGCGAAAATGGGCGAGCTTGGGTTCCTCGGAATGGCCATTCCCGATCAGTACGGCGGCGGTGGTTTCGACACGCTTGCGTACGTTCTGGCGATGGAAGAAATCAGCGCGGCGTGCGCCTCGAGCGGCGTGATCATGAGCGTGAACAATTCGCTCTTTTGCGACCCGATTTATAAGTTCGGATCAGAAGAGCAAAAGGCCGAGGTCCTCGCCGCGTGTGCCTCAGGCAACAAGCTCGGGTGTTTCGGACTCACCGAACCGATGAGCGGGTCCGATGCGCAGACGATGGCCACGGGCGCGGAAAAAGTGAGCGGTGGGTGGGTCATCAATGGCGCCAAAAATTGGATTACCAACGGCCCACATGCAGACTACATCTTGGTATTCGCCGTAACCGATCGAAGCGGGTCGAAGGTTCGCCATACGGCGTTCGTTGTGCCTAAGGGCACCCCCGGATTCACGCAAGCGCCGCCGGACCATAAGCTTGGAATACACGGTGCGCATTCGTGCACCGTGTTCTTCGAGCAATGCTTCGTACCCGATACCGCCGTCGTTGGCTCCGTCGGCGAAGGTTTCAAAGTGGCGATGGCCACGCTCGATGGCGGCCGCATCGGAATCGCTGCGCAGGCCCTCGGAATTGCGCGCGCCGCTCTCGAAACGTCCATTGCATATTCCAAAGACCGTAAAAGCTTTGGCGTGCCCATTGCGCAGCATCAAGCGATTCAGTTCATGCTGAGCGACATGGCAACCGAGCTTGACGCGGCGCGCTTGCTCACGTGGCGCGCAGCACAAATGAAAGACAGCCAGACGCGCCATTCAATGCAGAGTGCACAGGCAAAGTTGTACGCGAGTGAAATGGCTACGCGCGTTGCGCACAAGGCCATTCAAATCCACGGCGGTTACGGGTATTCAGCTGAGTTCCCAGTCGAACGCCACTATCGCGACGCGCGGATCACCGAAATCTACGAAGGTACGAGCGAAATCCAGCGGATTGTTATTGCAAGCCACGCTCTTCGTGGATGAATGATAGGTGTGCTGTGCAACTATCTGCGTCCGTTAGGGCACTTGCGTTTAGATTGAAGCCGTCCCTGGGTGGACCGCCTTCCGCTTGCGTGGGTGTCCTGAGTCTACTTGCCGCGGTCGCTGCGTGTGCGTCGACGGCGCCTCAGGCACCCGGCGTTGCCGCGTCGAGTTCGTCATTGTCGCCGTCGAGGGCTTCGTCTGGAAAGCAGCGCAAACCCGGAACAACGCGTCACGATGCGCTTGCGCGAGGCCATGGAAACGTCGACCCGGGGGCTCAGCGCGCGGCCGACCAAGCCGGCGACGACACCAGCGCGGCGAGCCGCGGCGTTGTCGTCCGTCAGGAGATCGGGGCGATTCATGAGGGGCAGGTCCAACGGCTCCTGCGGGGGGCGCAAGATGGGCCGATTCGCCATTGTTTCGAACAGGGCTACGCGCGCATGCCGTCGCTCAGCGGCTCGGTGACGATTCTGCTGCGCATCGGAGTCGGGGGGCGCGTCGTTGCCGGACAATTTCTGCGCACGACGCTCGGGAGCCGAGATGTTGAAGGTTGCATCATGCAATCTCTTGTGCGCATCCAATGGCCTGAACCGCAAGGGGGCGACGCGGCCGAGGTGCGTTCGGAATTCGGGTGGGAGCCGGCGGATGAGCGCCTTATCGTACGCTGGCCGGCCGAAACGGTGACGCGTGCAATCGCGTCAGATACGGCCGTGCAACGTAATCTTGCCCAATGCCGCAGTGGCGCGACGGGCACGTTCCAGATAACGGGCTACGTGGACGAATCAGGGCGATTCGTGAGCCTCGGAGGCTCCGCGCCGTCGTTGAACTTGGTGAACGCGCTTGATTGCATGGTGCAGGCACTTACATCTCTTGAGTTGCCTGTGCCGACTGCGCCCATCGCGAAAGTTACGTTTGGAGTTTAGTTGTCATGGATCTTTGTCTCGATGCGACGCAGGAACTCGTTCAGAAAACGGCGCGTGACTACGCGACACGTGTGATTCAGCCGCAGGCTGCACGTATTGATCGCGAGGGCGAATTCCCTGCACACATACTCAAAGGTTTGGCTGAACTCGGCCTCATGGCGGTGGCTGTGCCGGAACACGTTGGGGGCAGCGGAGCCGGTGCTGTTGCGTATGCGCTCGCGATGCAGGAAGTCGCTCGGGCGTGCGCTTCGACCGCAGTAACGATGGCCGTCACGAACATGGTGGGTGAGGTCATCGCGGCGTTTGGAACGCCCGAGCAACAGCGCGCTTACAATCCGAAATTGGCGAATGGCGAATTCGTCGCGGGAGCCTTCGCGCTGTCGGAACCTGGGGCGGGGAGCGATCCCGGTAGTATGCACACAACAGCCCAGCGCGACGGAGACTCGTGGATTGTCGATGGTCAGAAGCAGTGGATCACGAGTGGCGCGCACGCTGGCGTCATGGTCGTGTGGGCGCGCACCGCGGATCCGAAAGAGCTCCCAGGCACGCGCGGGATTTCGTGCTTTCTTGTCGAGGCGAATACGCCTGGGCTGATCGTCGGCAAAGCGGAAGATAAGATGGGAATTCGAGGTTCCAATACGGTGAGCCTCACGTTCGATCGTTGCAAAATACCCGCGTCGGCACTCCTCGGTGAGCTCCACGGAGGCTTTCGCATTGCCATGATGGCGCTCGATGGCGGGCGCATCGGAATTTCGTCGCAGGCGATAGGCATTGCCCGCGCTGCGCTCGATGAAAGTGTGCGGTATGCACGCGATAGGCGCCAGTTCGACCGGCCTATCAGCGACTTTCAGGCCACACAGTGGAAACTCGCGGACATGGTTACCGAGATCGATGCCGCTCATCTTCTCACGATGCGCGCGGCTTCGCTCAAAGAGCAACGCCGACCGTTCTCAAGTGAGGCGTCGATGGCAAAGGTGTTCTCGACCGAGATGGCCAACCGCGTCTGCAACAATGCGGTCCAGATCCACGGCGGTTATGGGTACACGCGCGAGTTCGCCGCCGAGCGCCACTTGCGAGATGCACGCGTCACAACGATCTACGAGGGTACAAGCGAGATTCAGCGGTTGGTGATCGCGCGAGCTGCGCTGGGCTGAGGCGTGGCGCTCACGTCGCCGCTTGCGTGGTGCAGCGCGGGCTTACGCGTCGTCGGCGCACGCCGCGACTCCCGCGCCACTTACTTGTCGTCGGCGTACCACGCTTGAAGCGGTCGAACGCGCGCTGCCGCCGGTCCGGTGGCTGCTGCGGTGGACTCCTCAAGCGCGGAGCACCCGAGATTGGCGAGCCGCATGGTGGTGAAACACGGAACGCGTGTGGCCAGGGTTGCTGCTCGCAACGCACGCGTTCGGGCGATATCGTTCGGGGACTGCGCCGTAACAACCGCATACGCAATGGCGCCGCTTTGGATAAGCGCTTGCGCTGCCTTTGCTGAGGGTTCGAGATCTCCAACGTCCGAAAACGCAATGCGTGCAGAGCGCAAAGATTCGCGCACCTCTCCGAGGGCGTGAATCGTGAAGCCAAGCGCGCGAAGCCGCCGCGCAAGCACGATCGCCTGAGGCAGATCTGTGTGGGCTACGGAGAGCAGGACGCCTGCGCGAATCGCCTGATTTCCCTCGGCGGTATGAAGGGTGATGCCCATGGCGCGGAGGGCTTTCGCATAGGCTCGAGCAGGGGTGTCGTCGAGCCCCGTCACTTCGCCGGTTGAACGCATCGCACGACCGAGCGCCGAATCGACGCCGAGGCGGTCGAAGGGGAAGACGCGCTCCCGGGCGGCAACATGGCGAGGAATTGCCCGTTCGTGGATCTCGAGCTCGTCGAGTGATCGGCCGAGCATGACTTTCGTTGCACTTTGCACAAGAGGAAAACCCGTCGCGCGCGCGACAAAGGCCGTTGTTCGGCCGGCCCGCGGTTCGACGTCAACGACGATGATGTCGTCCTCGGCGACGATCATGCGTATCCCGACGAGCCCCACGATGGCGAGCTCGATGGCGAGGTGGCGTGCTCGCTGTTCGATGCGCGCAACCGTGTTAGGATGAAGGGTGAATGCCGGCAAAATCGCGGCCGAGTCGCCACTGTGGATGAGCGAAGGCTCAAGGTGTTCGATGACTCCCACGACGCACGCGCGCGAGCCGTCTGACAGCACGTCGACATCGACGGCAATGGCTGTGTCGAGTTCGCCGCCGCTCTCCTGGGGGGGGGATTCGTACGTTCGCGCTCTTGAAAGCGCTGAAGCATGCGTGCCGAAGACTCGTGCCCCATAGGCTTCGAGCGCTGGCGCAAGATCGAGCGCGAAGTCGCCACCGAATTGGAGAATCACTCCAGAGGCGAGCGTTTGGTTGTAAATTGAAAGTATGCGGTCGACCGTAATCGGTTCGATATGCACGTGATCCGCGAAAGCCCTAGCGATCGCGAGAGCTTCAACATTCGAATCAAGATACACGGATTCAAATCCGAGCTCGCGTAGCGTTGTGAGTGCGTCAGCTGCACACGCTGCGAGCTCTGGTCCCTGTCCGATGCGGCTAGGGCCTGCGCCCACGACGATCACGCGTTTGCTTGCGGGTGCCGTGCCGTCATGGCGCACCGGGCGCGCCACACTGCGACCGTCATCGGCTCCGCGCGCGGCGCTTCGAAGGGCGTCGGCAAACGTGCATCCTACACCAATGGATTCGCCGAGGCTTTTTCGGTTAGGCCCAAGGGCTGCATCCGCGTCAGGGAATGCTTCAAATGGAAATCGCGGCCAGCGAACACATGTGGAATCGTTGTCGCGTTTGCGCTCCAGGTTCAGCTCGTTCAGGCGGCAGCCAAGCGCAAGCCGCACGGCAAACGTCGACAGGGAAAGGCCGGTGGTTATGGCGGCAAGCGCGCTTGCCCGCGTCGCGTGGGGTGAGACAGCGACAGCGTGAGCTTGCTCTGTTTCGCGATCGAGGGTGAGTTCGCACGTGAGTAGCCCGGCCGTAATTCCGGCTGATATCGCTGCGGAGCGCGTGGCCTCTGCGATTTCTGCAGCTGCCGCAGCGCTTAGACGAATCGGAGGCGTCACGCAGATGGCATCGCCCGGGTGCACGTTCGGTCGTTCGAGTGACTGTAAGATGCATAGAACTTCGAATTCGCCCTCCGCGTCGAGCAGGGCGACGACCTCGAACCCTTCGACGCGCGCAGACGTTGGCAAACTGGCGCGCCTGGATGCCGCGCCCGAGGCTTGGAGCACGACGTGTGCAAGGGCTGATGGCGAAATGCCGAGAATCCGCGTACCGCACCGCTCTAGCGTGCCGTTTTCGTGGAGTGTGAGTGCTAAGTCCAAGGAAGCGCGTCCGCCGGCGAGTGGAAATAGCCAGGTGGGCTTTTCGCGCTCGACGATCGCGCCAAGGGTTATCGCGTCGAGCGGTTCGATATACGTGCGGTATGCACGTGTAGGGTCGCTGCAGGCCGTGGCTGCATTCGACGTAACGACGATGACATCAAGCCCCGCGGCGCGAAGCGCGTCGATGGCTTGGGTGGCGAATGCATCGATGTCTCCGCCTTCACCGATGATGGCCGGCCCTGGCCCAATGACGACAACTCGTTGCGGCGCTTCGCTCATGGCAGAATTCCTTCGTTCTCCTGATAACCAAGGGCAAGATTGATGTTGCGTAAGGCCTGAGAAGCCGCGCCGCCGAGCAAATTGTCAATCGTGGCAACGATAACGGCGTGGCGCCGATCGCTGTCGACCGCGAATCCGCCGATATGCACGCCGTGCGTCCCAACCGCGTCGCGCACGAGCGGCGGTGCGTCACTGAGGCTTACAAGCGGTTCGTTGCTGTAGAATGCATCGAACGCCTGCCGCACTTCGAAGAGCGAGAGACTGCGTCGCAGCGGCACTGAAACCGTGACCGTGAGACCGCGAAAAAACTCCGCGACGTGAGGCATAAAGAATACCGAGCACCCGAGTTGCACGCCAATCTCGCGCTCGTGCACATGCCCGGTGAGAGAATACGGCAGAAGATTGCCCCGTAGCCGTTCGGGATCGTTCTTTTCCGACGGCGTTGTGCCCGCGCCGCTAAATCCGCTGACGCCGAATACGCTCGGCGCTCCCTCAAGTTCGCTCACCAACGGTGCGATCGCGAGCTGCGCAGCTGTCGCGTAGCATCCCGGGTTGGCAATACGTGTGGCTGCGCGAATGTGATGCCGACGGCGCTCAGGTTGTCCGTAGGCCCAATCGGCGTCGAAGCGGTGGTCCGCCGAGAGATCAACGATGACCGCGCGTGGACAACGTGTGCAAATGGCATCGACGTACGATTGACTTGCCCCGTTCGGAAGGGCGAGCACGTACACGTCAAGATCACGGGCGGCGATATCACCCGGATGCAGCCCGTCGCGCTGAGACGCTGCAAGCGCGACTTCGAGCCGGTGATGACGGTCAATGAGAGCCGTGAGTTCTTGTCCGACGTAGCCCCTTGCCCCAATAAGCCCAACGCGCGCTTTCATGGATTCGCAGCAGCGGCGGGGACAAAAGCGCTGGGAGGGACTGCGGCGTGAAACGTCGCCGGCATAGCGAGCGCGCGTTCGATTGACCGCTGAATCTCGGCGAAGTTTGCCATACCGCACCAAAACACCCACCACTGGTCGGTCTTGTACAGGCCATCAGCGCTTTGCGCGTACCACGCATTGATTGGGTTTGTTGCACGTGAACGCCAAAAAACCTTCGGATTTTCTTTGCGCATGCGTTGCCAAATCGAGGCGCCGATACCCTGACCTTGACCCTCGTTGGTAACACCGAATTTGTCTAAGTACGGCACGTCGTCTTCGAGAGTCAGAATTGCTGTCGCTCGATACGACTCCGCGAGATAAACGCGATACGGTTTCTTAGTCGTAAAATAGTCATTATCGAGAACGCGGCCAAAACATTCTTCAAGCAGGTCACGCAGTCGCCTTGTATCAATAAGATCCCAATCCGTATGGCGCACCACGCGCTCACCGCGCCTCACGAACGTCCCCTGGCCTCGGTGCGTGAACAACTCTTTGGCGAGGTGCTCAGGCGACGTGATGGACACCGACGATGTCGGTGGCAATTGCTCAAGTAGGGAATGAATCGCCGTCAGTTTACGACGCGTTTGGTCGTTAATGCCGGCGTTACTCATCATCGACTCGAAATCTTCGGCGAGATTGACGGCAGGCACGATCCCGCCGGCTCCATCAGACAGACCGCCTATCTCGTTGAGGTATACAACTTTGTGGGGACGCAGAGCCAGGGCAAGCGCGCGCGCTGCCGCGTTCGCGTCGAGCATGAGAATTTGTCCCTGCGTTGTCTCCCCAACAGGCGCAACGACCGGCAAAATTCCGGCCTGGGCGGTTTGAGCAAGTCGCGCCTCATGCACTGACGTCACGCATCCGACGAGCCCCACGTCGGGCGTCGGCGAGGGGTGCACATCGAATACTCCCGACGAAAACGGTCGAACGCGTGCGCCGAGTTGCTCGAGTGCATCGACGAGGCGCGTGTTCGTCTCGTCGACCGCGCGTCGGGCCACGCTGAGTGCCTCGGGCGAAATCGCGTGAATGCCGTCCACGATTCGCGTTGCGATATGCGATGCGGCGAGAGCGCGTTCGACCTGCACCGATGCTCCGTGCACAACGATGGGCACAAGGCCGACGCGCTGCAAGAACGTGAGCGACGACGCGAGAGCATCGAGCTGCGTATCAACAATGCCGCCGCCGACTTTAACGACCGCGAATTTCGGCGCATCGACGCTTACGTAGTTTCGCAGGTATTGCTCAACTTCTTTTTGGCTCCCAATGTTCGTAAGCAAACGTGCAATGACGTTTTGCGTGTCGTTCGATTCGTGTCTCACGGGCCTAC